>ENA-OSEY01001083-OSEY01001083.1-marine-metagenome-genome-assembly--contig:-NODE-1083-length-19235-cov-4.666823_pt1 | contig 19235 bp, 23 predicted proteins | sample MGYA00248465_ERZ534230 | MGnify/ENA primary metagenome ERZ534230 (study PRJEB26409, sample SAMN06344110) | marine metagenome | isolation source: Sea water from surface | place: Atlantic Ocean:Southern...
AATAACAGTGGAAGAGATGTTATGATAAATGCGCCGTCCAATATTGACCCTGTTCAAATAAAAGAGCTCTCTCTTAAAATTGATAATACCAAAGGTGAATGAAAGTTTTTCTTCGAATCCTGTTTTTCTTAATTACAATTAGCTTAAGTTATGGTCTTTATCATAAAAACTTTATTGATTTTACTTTTGGCGAAAGAGTCATTGGTTTTACAGTCATTTTTGCCGCATTTATTTACTTGCCTATTTTCCTCTATCACCGTTGGAAAGGCAAAAAACTTAAGGATTACGTGCTTAGTGAAAAGAATTTGAAAAAAATTAGAGATAGAAAATAAAATAGGCTTAAGTAATTTTAACAATTAGGACAAAATTTGATGCTAAAAATAAAATTGTAAAAAAAGAGCTCTCCATAAATAATAAAGTTACCTTTGGATAAACTATAAAAATAAATATGACAGGTACAGTTAAATTTTTTAATGAAGCAAAAGGATATGGCTTTATTACCAATGATGAGTCTGGTGAAGACGTTTTCGTCCACGTATCATCACTTAACGGAATTTCTTTAAAAGAAGGTTCTAAAGTAGAATATGTTGAAGAGGAAGGCAAAAAAGGTAAGCAGGCCACCAACATAACTCTTGTGGAATAAACGTTTTGATTTTAGGAGACAAAAGGTCTATTTTCTCCTTTTAGAAAAAAAACTGTCAATTAAAATTCTTGATTCTTTAGCTAAGACCCCTCCACTGTGAATTGTTTTGGGATGCAACTTTATTCCAGCTTGGCGGAAGCCTCTTTTGGAATCTGATGCCCCATAAACTACCCTATCTATTTGACTCCAAGCTAATGCCCCAGCACACATGACACAAGGCTCTAAAGTCACAAAAAGAGTACAGCCAACTAAATATTTTCCATTTAAATAGTTTGCGGCAGAAGTAATGGCCTGCATTTCAGCATGAGCAGTCACATCATTGAGTCTTTGAGTAAGATTATGAGCACGTGCTATAATTTTTTTATTATTTACAATAACAGCACCTACTGGTATCTCACCAATTGAAGCAGCCTTTTCTGCTTCTTTTAGTGCAATTTTCATAAAATATGAATCATCAAATTCCATAAATTAAAAATACTTATTTATATACTCTTAATTTATGGAATATTCCTCATTAAACTTATATATGTAAGTGGATGAAAAGTTTGAAGAGTTATTATGGAGTTTTCGATTTTTACTTTGATAAAGTTTATTAATTTAACAGAAAGTATTACATGTCTACTAAAAAACGTCTTTTTTTACTTGACGCCTACGCTCTAATTTTTAGAGGTTATTATGCATTTATCAAAAACCCTCGGATTAATTCTAAGGGAATGGATACATCAGCAATTATGGGCTTTACAAATTCGTTGTTGGACCTAATTAATCGAGAACGTCCTGATCATTTAGCTGTTTGTTTTGATATGGGAGGTTCAAAAAGTAGAACAGAGCTTTTTTCAGATTATAAGGCTAATAGAGAAGAAACCCCAGAGCCTATAACTGTTGCAATACCGTACATTGAAAAGCTGCTTAATGCAATGCATATACCAACAGTAGTAAAAGAAGGATTCGAAGCAGACGACATAATTGGTACCCTTGCAAAACAAGCTGAAAAAGAAGGGTATAAAGTTTTTATGGTCACTCCTGATAAGGACTTTGCACAATTAGTCTCAAAAAATATTTTCATGTATCGCCCTTCAAGAATGGGAAATGGAATTGAAATTTGGGGAATCCCTGAGGTCCAGAAAAAATTTGAAATAGAACACCCTGAACAAGTGATAGACTATTTAGGAATGATGGGTGATGCGGTAGATAATATTCCAGGTTTACCAGGTGTTGGGGATAAAACAGCAAAAAAACTTCTCAAAACTTATGGAAATATTGAGGCTGTTTTAGAAAATTCACATGAAATAAAAGGAAAACTTGGAGAAAAAATTGAATCAAATAAAGCTCAGGGCCTCTTGTCTAAAAAATTAGCTACTATAATGTTAGATGTTCCTGTAAAATTTGAAGCTGAAAAATATAAATTTGACGACCCTGATCATTCGGAAGTAAATGCTCTTTTTGATGAACTAGAATTTCGAAGAATTAAGGAAACTTTTAAAAAGATTTTTCAAAAGGAAAAATTAAATAATCTAGATGACGTACATAGGGAAGGAAAACAGTTCGATCTTTTTGCGTCTCCTGGAAGCGGCTTTAAGAATGAGGATCAAAAATCAGAAAGGAAAAATCTTTCAAATACAGAACATTTATATCAGTCGGTGGAGACTGATATGGGAAGGAGGCTATTATTAGAAAGCCTTGTTAAAGAAAAAGAGGTTTGTTTTGATACTGAAACTACATCCTTAAATGCATTACATTCAGAATTAGTCGGGATTGCATTTTCCTGGGAAGCCGGGAAGGGTTATTATCTTTCTATCCCTGAAGAAAGAGAAAAAGCGCTTGAAATATTAGAGCCCATAAAAGTATTTTTTGAAAATCAAGAAATAAAAAAAATTGGTCACAATTTAAAATATGATCTCAAAGTCCTTAAAAACTACAACATAAATGTAAAAGGTCAATTATTTGATACAATGGTTGCACATTATCTTATAAACCCAGATATGCGCCACAACATGGATATTTTGGCTGAAACCTACCTAAAATATAGTCCTAAGTCAATAACTGAACTAATAGGTAAAAAAGGAATAAATCAAAGGAGTATGAGAGAAGTTTCCATTGAAGATCAAACCGAATATGCAGTAGAAGACGCCGATATAACATTTCAACTAAAATCTTATTTTGAGAAAGAAATGAAAAAAACAAAAACATTAGAATTATTTAATAATGTGGAAATTCCATTAGTTGAAGTTTTAACAGATATGGAATGTGAGGGTGTCAACCTTGATACAAAATTTTTAAAGGAATTATCAAAGGTCCTTTTAAAAGACATTAAAAGCTTGGAAAATTTAATCCATAATGAGGCAGGAGTAGATTTTAATTTAGCCTCGCCAAAACAACTGGGTTCAGTTCTTTTTGATGAATTGAAGTTAGTGGAAAAGCCTAAGAAAACAAAAACAGGTCAGTACTCTACTTCTGAAGATGTTCTTTCAAGCTTAGCAAAAGAGCATAAGATTATATCTAATATTTTGGATTGGAGATCATTACAAAAACTTCAAAATACTTATGTTGACGCCTTACCTAATGAAATCAACTCAAAGTCTGGGAGAATACATACTATTTACAACCAAGCTGTTGCTGCTACTGGACGATTAAGTAGTAACAACCCAAATCTACAAAATATACCTGTAAGAACAGAAAGAGGTCAACAAGTCAGAAAGGCTTTTATAGCCAGGGATGAAAATCATTTGCTTCTAGCAGCTGATTATTCACAAATTGAGCTACGGATTATTGCTGCCCTAAGTAAGGATGAAGGCATGCTAGGTGCTTTCAAAAATAATGAGGATATTCATGCTGCAACAGCTGCAAAAGTATTTAACGTAAATCTTGACAAGGTTAGTCGAGAACAAAGGAGCAATGCTAAAACTATAAATTTTGGAATAATCTATGGAGTTTCTGCATTTGGTTTAAGTCAGCAAACCAATTTAAGCCGAACCGAATCAAAAGAGCTTATAGAGGCATATTATTCAACATACCCAATGCTGCGCTCTTACATTTATGAACAAATTGATTTTGCAAGAGATAACGGTTATGTAAGTACTATCTTAGGCAGAAGACGCTATTTAAAGGATATTAATTCACAAAATGCAATTTTAAGAGGTTCTGCAGAACGCAATGCTGTAAATGCACCTATACAAGGTAGCGCAGCTGATATTATTAAATTGGCTATGATTGCTATACAAAAAAGGTTAAAAAGCGAAAACAAAAATTCTAAAATGATTTTACAAGTACACGACGAATTGGTTTTTGATGTTCCTAAATATGAAATTGATGAAATTAAAATTTTGATCAAAGAAGAGATGGAAAATGCTTTTAAACTTGAAGTTCCACTAGTTGTAGACATAGGGATAGGAAGTAATTGGTTAGAAGCACATTAAATCAATTTCATAGTCTAATAAACCTTAAAATAATTAAAAAAAAATTTCCCAAAGCAATTTATAGTTGTACATTTGCACGCTATTGGAACGATTTCCAAAAAAAAATTTTTTATTTGAATTCTTTAGTATATAAAACAATTTCAGCAAATGCAGCCACAGTTAATAAACAGTGGGTTGTTATTGATGTAAAAAATATTCCACTCGGAAGAGCTTGTTCTATAATAGCAAATTTTTTAAGAGGTAAATACAAAAGCAATTATACCCCTCACGTTGATTGTGGAGATAACGTTATTGTATTAAATGCTGCAAAAATTAAATTAACTGGTAACAAATGGGAGCAAAAAAAATACATCCGCCATACAGGTTATCCTGGAGGCCAACGTGTGTTAAATCCTATTCAAATACATAACAAAAACAATACCCGTCTTGTAGAAAAATCAGTGCGTGGAATGCTTCCAAAAAATAAACTGGGTGCATCCTTATTTAGAAACTTAAGAGTTTATGGAGACGAAAATCACAAGCAAGATTCACAGAATCCAAAAATAATTAATCTTAAAGACTACTTATAATGGATATTATTCACACAATTGGTCGCCGTAAAACATCAGTTGCCCGCCTTTATGTAAATAAGGGAAAGGGGGAAATTACGGTCAATAATAAAAAGCATACAGAATATTTCACAACTCCCAGCCTACAGTATAAACTAATGCAACCTTTTATTTTAACAAATACTGAAGGTGATTTTGACCTGAAAATTACAGTGAAAGGTGGCGGAAGCAATGGTCAAGCTGAAGCAATTCGTCTTGCTATTTCGAGAGCTTTGTGTAAAATTAACAGTGAGCACAGGGCAGAATTAAAACCTGAAGGTCTTTTAACAAGAGATCCTAGGATGGTTGAACGAAAAAAGTTTGGTCAAAAGAAGGCGAGAAAAAAATTCCAATTTTCAAAACGTTAATTGGATCTGTTTTGTTTAACAAAACGATGTTCATTAATATAATAAATAATCAAAGTTGCTTAGACTGCTACGGCAGAAGTTAGTTTAGCATCTAAACAAGACTAAGTTCTTGTTGCTAATCAAAAGGAACGTAAACTAAATAAAATGGCAAAAACAGAAGTAATAGATTTATTAAATGCAGGCGTCCACTTCGGACACCTAACACGTAAATGGAACCCAAATATGGCTCCATATATCTATATGGAACGTAATGGTATCCATATAATCAACTTATATAAGACTGCTGTAAAGATTCAAGAAACCAATGCAGCGTTGAAAAAAATTGCTACTACTGGACGTAAAATCCTTTTTGTAGCTACAAAAAAACAAGCAAAGGACATAGTTGCGGAAAAAGCAAAATCAGTTAACATGCCATACATAACTGAAAGGTGGCCTGGAGGAATGTTAACCAATTTTGTTACAATCAGAAAAGCCGTTAAGAAAATGGCTGCAATTGATAGGATGAAAAAAGACGGTACTTTTGAAACACTTTCAAAAAAAGAACGTTTACAAGTTGATAGACTCCGTTCCAAACTAGAGAAAAATTTAGGTTCTATTTCAGAAATGACACGTTTGCCGGGAGCTATATTTATAGTTGATACTACTAGAGAGCATATTGCTGTCAAGGAAGCTAAGAAATTAAAAATCCCAATTTTTGCAATGGTTGATACTAATTGTGATCCCAGAGATATTGATTATGTTATTCCATCGAATGATGATGCATCAAAATCTATTAGTAAAATTTTAGATTTAGTCACCTCGGCTGTATCGGACGGATTAAGTCAGCGTAAAATTGAGAAAGAAGCAGCAGACGAAAAAGATGCTGTTAAAATGGAACAAGCGGCTAAAGGTGAAGAATCTAAAGTTGAGGACCAGAAACAAAAAGTTGATGAAAAAACCTCGATTGAAGACAGTCTTAAAAATGATGAAGCCAAATCTGTGGAAAACAAAAAAAAATAAATTTTTAAAAAACTAAAACTTGTGAAAATTACCGCATCTGATGTAAATAAACTTCGAAAAACCACTGGAGCTGGTATGATGGATTGTAAAAATGCTCTTGTTGAGGCACAAGGAGACTTTGACAAAGCCGTAGAAAACCTAAGAAAGAAAGGTCAAAAAATTGCTGCCAATCGTGCCGAGAGAGAGTCCTCTGAAGGAGTGGTTATAGCTAAAGTAAATTCGGAAAAAACAATTGGAGTTATTGTTTCACTAAATTGTGAAACCGATTTTGTAGCAAAAAATGAAAAATTTATCCATCTTGCTAACGAAATAGCAGCCCTTGCACTCGAATATGATGACGTAAACAAATTATTAGAGGCTGACTTTAGGGGAATGAGTGTTTCCGAAAAACTGATTGAGCAAACAGGTGTGATTGGGGAGAAAATTGAAATTGGGAATTTTAAAATTTTAAAGGCTCCATTTGTAGGATTCTACATTCACGCTGGTAACAAAATATCTACATTGGTTGGTCTTTCAAACAAATTTGAAAAATCTGAAGAAGTTGCTAAAAATATTGCAATGCAAGCTGCTGCTATGAATCCTATTGCATTAAATGAAAATGAAGTGGATGCAACAATCATTGAAAAGGAAATTGAAATAGCAAAAGAGCAATTAAGACAAGAGGGTAAACCCGAGCAAATGCTAGATAACATTGCTAAAGGAAAAATTAAACGTTTTTTCAAGGATAACACACTGGTAAACCAATCCTACATTAAAGACAATAAGATTTCAGTGAGTGATTATATTAAATCAGTTGGCGAAATTGAAATAACAGGTTTTAAAAGAGTTTCACTAGTTTAAGCATTTATAATAAATCAGATCCTTTTTTAAACACTTCCACTTTTAGAACTATGGAAAAAAAAAGATGTGGCTGGTGCGAAGGCAATGCACTTTACACAAAATATCATGATCAAGAGTGGGGAGTACCCACTTTTAATGACAAAATATTATTTGAATTTTTAATATTAGAAACTTTTCAAGTTGGCCTAAGTTGGATAACTATTTTGAAAAAACGAAATAATTTCAAAAAGTCTTTTGATTATTTTGATTACAATAAGATTTCAAAATATAATTTTAAAAAAGAAAGAAAATTACTACATGATACGAGTATAATTCGTAATAAATCCAAAATAAAAGCTTCAATTAATAACTCAAAGTCATTTATTAAAATTAAAGAATCCATGGGAAGCTTTTCAAATTACATTTGGGATTTTATTTCAGGGGAACCTATCATAAATAGTTTTCAAAAATTAAATGAAATTCCTGCTTACACAGTTTTGTCAGAAAAAATAAGTAAAGATCTAAAGCAAAAAGGATTTAGTTTTGTTGGACCAACTGTCGTTTACTCCTATATGCAGGCCATAGGTATGGTAAATGATCATTTAGAAAGTTGTTTCCGATACTCAGAAGTAATTCTAAAAAGGTAAATCATCTTCAACCTCTTTCTTATCATCGTCTGCAGCTTCAAAAGTTGAGTTAGGAGGGACTGGTGGCATTTCTGATGAGGTCTCAATTTGAAGAGTTTCAATTCTCCAACCTTGAATAGAATTGAAATATTTAGTTTCACCCTCAGGATTTACCCATTCTCTTCCTCTTAGATTGATACCAATTTTAACATCTTGACCAACTTGATATGAGTTAAGCAAGTCGCATTTATCTTGAATAAATTCTATAAGAATATTCTGCGGATATTGCTCTTCAGTTGTAACAACTAATTCTCTTTTCCTAAAACCATTATTACCATAAGTCTTGGTTTCATCAATCCACTTTATTTTACCTAATACTTCCATAATTTAATTTATATATAAAAATAAAAAAAGTTTTGGGGCTAAAAGCAGGCATTTGCACTAATTTGCTATATTGATTATCTAGTTTAAGAACTTCATTATGAAGCTATCAAATAATTTCAATTTTAAAGCCAAGAATACTTGGTTAATTTTTGCTTTTATCCTTGTTATTTTGATTTTATGGAATACAAATGCTCTTTTCGATAGTTTAAGCCTCCAAGAAAGAAGTAAAATGGAATTGTGGGCAATGGCTCAAAAAGAATACATAAAAAACCCATCTCTTAGCAATCTTACATTTGAAGTCCTTCAACGCTCTGGAACCAATCCAATAATTCAAGTAGATGAATTTGATAAAATTATAGAAATCAGAAATATCGATTGGGATAACAAAAAACAAGACTCCATTCAGCTTTACAATTTATTATATGAAATAAAAAAAGAAAATGATCCAATAATAATTAAATATAAAAATGATCAAGGTGAACTAGTTATAAATCAAAAATTATATTATGGAAACTCCTCGATACTTAAAAAACTTCAATATTATCCTCTTGCTTTATTATTGATAATTTTTCTTTTCGGATCTGTACTTTATTTTGTTTTAAAAACTTCTCGAGTTGCCGAACAAAATAGGCTTTGGACAGCTATGGCAAAAGAAACAGCACATCAATTAGGTACACCATTAAGTTCAATGATGGGCTGGATTTCATTATTAAAAGAAAAAGAGTCTCTACCAATTAAAGAGATAGAAAAAGATATCAAAAGGCTCAATTTAATAAGTGAGCGATTTTCAAAAGTAGGATCTATTCCTAATTTAGAGTCCCAAGAAATTAATTCTGTAATAGAGCAAACCACTTCATATCTTAAACAAAGAAGTTCTGAGCATATTTTATTTGAAATTAAACTCCCTCAAAAAGAAGTTATATTGCCTTTCAATTCTCAATTAATTAGCTGGACACTTGAAAATTTAATAAAAAATGGAATTGATGCGATGAAAGGCAAGGGTAGGTTAAGTGTTCAAATGATTGAACAAAAAAGTAAAGTTGAAATATATATTTGTGATTCAGGTAGTGGAATAAAAGATGAGCTTATACCAAGTATTTTTAACCCCGGTTTTACTACAAAAGAACGTGGTTGGGGACTTGGTCTTTCTCTAGCAAAGAGAATTGTTGAGGATTTTCATAATGGGAAAATTATAGTAAATAAAAACAGACAATCACAAGGAACATGTTTCCAAATCCTTTTAAACAAATCTTAAATTAATTAGGGTTTGAAGTTTTGTGCTATTAAATTTGAAATCTCTCGCATTTCACTATCACTGATATTTACTTTCTTTTGGAAACGTACATCATCCATTGTATTAATAGGGATCAAATGAATATGTGCATGTGGAACTTCTAGACCAACAACTGACAATGCTATTCGCTTACATGGAATAACCTGTCTCATGGCTAAAGCCACTTTTCTTGAAAAAGAAAATAATCTGTTATACTCTTCATTTGGCAAATCAAAGAGTTTATCTATAGGAAGTCTAGGAATACATAAAACATGTCCTTTTGAATTTGGATTAATATCAAGAAAAGCATAACAGTGACTGTCTTCTGCAACTTTATAACTAGGTATTTCTCCTGATATTATTTTACTAAATATTGAATCCATACTTAGTTTCGAGCTATTGAGACGATTTCAAGTTCGATACTTCCATTCGGAACAGTAATAATTGCAATATCACCAACCTTCTTCCCTAATAAGCCTTTACCTATAGGTGAATCAACTGAAATTTTACCTGACTTTAAGTCTGCTTCACTTTGTGCTACAAGGGTATATTTCATTTGTGCACCGTTGGCTTTATTTTTTACCTCAACAGTTGAAAGAACAAGTACTTTTGAAGTGTCTAATTCAGACTCATTTATAATTCTTGCATTTGCTAAAGTGTTTTCAAGTTTGGCAATTTGCATTTCTAACATCCCTTGGGCTTCTTTAGCAGCGTCATATTCGGCGTTTTCACTTAAATCTCCTTTGTCTCTTGCTTCAGCTATAGCCTGAGAAGCTTTAGGACGCTCAATATCCCTAAGCTTATCTAACTCTGCGCGCAGTTTTTTTAGACCTTCTTCTGTGTAGTAAGATACTTTACTCATGATTCATTCGTTATAAAACAAAAATCCATCTTTAAATGGATTTTTAATCAAATATACACAATTGAAACAAGTGACTAAAAAATTTGATTTTGTCCAAAATGCAATTCTATTTCTCCTCTTAATATTGGGCTGTAGTAAAGATCCCATTCAAAGAAATCCTTATTTAGCAGATATTCGGTTCCAAAGAGATTTAAATCTATCTCTACCTCTGTATAATCAGCTAAATTTTGTTGGTGGAAGTATTTTTATCCCAGAAATCGGGATTAAAGGGGTTATAGTTTTTAATCTGACAGGGAACACTTTTTTAGCTTGGGAAGCAACTTGTCCAAATCATCTACCAGAATCCTGTTCTAAATTATCTATTTCTGGAGTTTTAGCAGAATGTAGTTGTGAGAATTTTCAATACAGCCTTGCAACCGGTCAACTTTTAAATCCTAATGAAAAACTGAATCCGCCCAGAGATTTATTATTTTATCAAATTCAAAATTTTAATGGTATTTTAAGAATATCAAATTAAGTCATTTAAAGATGTTTTTTAGTAAAAATTCAATATCAACAACTTTAACTATTTTTCTTTTTTTCATTTTTATATCTTGGAATTGTTTTGGCCAAATGCTGGAATTAGATTACTCAAAACAAAAACGAGAAGAAAGTAGTTTTAAAGTCCATTTAATTAGAACTGGGATAGTGGGAATAAGTAGTTTAAAACATTTGGATTTTACAGTAGAGGCTTTAAAACTTCGCTTTGATGCAAAAAAAGGTATCCATATTGCCTTCACCTTATATGGAACTCAAACCATATGGAATGGAAATCGTGAAAACTTGCTAAATACTTTTGATTTTTTAATGAATCCTATTGGCGGAGACATTAATTCAAACCTTTTCTTTACTTATCCTCTTTCAAATAAGGATCTTAAAAATTCTAAAATTGGTTTAAGTATCGGTAAAAAATGGATTCAAGGACAACCGCTACCGAACTTCCAGAATAATTCATTTTTTGATAATTATGGGCGTTTTGGATTTATATATCAAAGTACAATAGCAGAAGATCCTATTAATAATAGTAGCCTATATTTTTGGACGTTCCCATCTCTAATAATGCATCAAGGAACAGCAGAAAGTAGACGTCAATTTCTTAACAACAATCTAGATACATTCGCATATGGGTATGCGATTGAACTGGGATTAGAATATAATACTCAATTAAAAGTCACCCTTCTAGGTCAGCAAATTCTCAATGCCGAACCTGGAGGTGGTTTTGATCAGTTTGTTGCTCGTTTAATCTTAGGTTATCGTTTTTAAAACTTGATCATAAGTCCCGTGAGGAAGTTTATTCCTGCTTGGGGATAAAATCCTGCACCTTCAATAGTTGTAATTTTACCTGGTGCTGACCATGTATCATTGTATGTGTAGAAATATCCATTTGACTCATACTGCTTATTTAAGAGGTTATTTATAAGGAATGAGAACTGAATTTCTTTTAGTAACTTATTTGGCCTCCACACATATGAAATGTTTAGATCATTTATAAAATAAGAGGGAAGAATCGAGTTTTCAGAATCTATATTCCCCATATATTGCTTTCCAACAAATTTTGACAATAATGTAATTTGAAAATTTGTTGAAGCTGCATAAGTTAGTGAGCTTCCTGAAATCAAGTTTGGTGAATAAGCTAACTGCGTTTTACCTAAATCAACCAACTCGCCATCCCTTTCAAAAATAAAATCTAAATTTTGATTACTACTTAAAGCTAAGTTTGGTTGCCACACCCAATTTGGAAGAAGCTTCATTTTAAACTCTAATTCTAACCCAACACGTCTGCTTTTACCCACATTTTGTCGAATTGGAGCACCTACTTCATCAATTGCACCCGTCAAAACTAATTGATCTTTATATTCCATCCAGTATAAGTTTGCCTGTGCTTGCATCTTTGTAGTTTTTATTCTCCATCCCAACTCAAAGTCGTCCAACTTTTCAGGTTTAGGGTTTCCATTTTCATAATCAGTTCTGTTTGGCTCCCGATGAGCTTTTGCATAAGATGCATAAAGCTTTTGCCTATTAGATATTGTATATGTTAAACCTGCTTTCGGGTTAAAAAATAAAAAATTGTCATTAACTGAAAAAGAACTAGGACCTGCAATTTCTCCTAACACTTCATAGTTAATGGAGCGAAGTTGAAAATCAATAAATCCAGATAAAGGCCCAATTACAACTTGATTTACTTTTGCAAATAAACTCCCTTCCGTTTTAATTCCTTGATTCTCATAAAATCGATGGTTGGGAAGCGCTTCTCCCAAGCTTTGCCCCCATATAAGATTTCCAAAATGGTCACCAACATACCTGCTGGCTAAACTACCAAGGTTAAACTCAGAATTTTCCTTTTTATAATTTAATGCGAAAGTCAAAACATAATAATCGTTATCTAACCATTTCTGGCTTATATTTTCTGATGAGCTGACAATCTTTTCTCCAACTTGAAAGGGTGAAAGTTGAAGATAATTGAAGCTAGTATCACCACCAAAACTTATGTTTTCGTTGTACCAAAGATCATTATACTCTTCATAAAATCCGCTTCCGTGTGTATAATTTAACCCTAAAGCAAAGTCCCAATACTGATTTAAGCTCTGGTTCCAATGGAACTGATAATGTTCCTGAGAGTAGTTGTCTACTTGATTATCATAAAATGAAAAACGATTACCATTTTCATCATAAATTTCCCCTGCAGGATTATAGGTTCTGTTTGATTCTAATGTAGAGGGATCAACTCCATACCAAGACTGGTAGGTTATCTCTTTACCTCCAAAGAATAGTGCTTTTAAAAGTGTGTTTTCGTCTCTAAATACCCCCTGGAAAAAATATGCATCCAAATCTGAAGAAGCTCTATCAATATATCCATCAGAATTAATCTGAGATAATCTTCCTGAAAAAGTAAAACTATTATTAAGCTCCCCTGAAGAAAATTGCAGTGTATTTTTTAAAGTATTAAAACTTCCTATACTAGAAGCAAGTGATGCGAAAGCTTCTTTTTTTACAGAATCTGTTTGCAAATTTAAACTCGCTCCAAATGCAGAAGATCCATTTGTTGAAGTCCCCACTCCTCTTTGCAGTTGAATTGATTCTACTGAAGAAGCAAAATCAGGCAAATTTACCCAGAAAGTTCCTTGAGATTCTGAATCATTATATGGTATACCATTAATTGTAACATTGACTCTTGTTGCATCACTCCCACGCACACGAATGCCAGTATATCCTATTCCTGCTCCTGCATCACTCGTTGTAACGACTCCAGGTAAATAATTTAGTAATATTGGGATGTCTTGTCCTAAATTTCTAGGCGCTAAGTCTTGCCTACTTACATTAGTAAAAGTGACTGGAATGTCATCTTTTGCCCGAATTCCTGTTAGTAAAACCTCTTCCAAACTAATTGTTGTAAGAGAATCTTTAATTGACTCTGAGCTTGGCTGTTGAGCTAAAAGCACAGATGCATTAAAAATTAAAAAAAAACTTAATCGTATAGTTTTCATTTGAATAAATTAATTCAAATAAAAGGGGCGATTATTTGGTGTTAAAAATTACATTTTTATTAATCCCTTGGCAGCATTACCCGCCCAGGTTCTATGGGTATGATCTCAGCCATTAACGGCACCCCTTTGAGATTGTCTATAAAATTAATTAAAATTTCTATCTAATTAAATCTATTACCGATTTTACTGGATTAAATGTTTCGGAAGGAAGTTGAATAAAAATTGTATTCCACTCTGCCATTCCTCCATTCCATAAACCCGGCCATTCAAGAATTTTGATTGGTTTATTTTTAAATATTTTTTTGCTTATCATGGCCCTTTTTTCATCTCTAAAATCCAAAAGAGAATATTTATCTCCTTTGTGATCAGTTATTCCACAAACCATAATTACCGGGTTAAAGTGAGTGCTAGAGCGAATTGCATTTTTGTGTTCTTCAATACTTTGGTCAAATTCAACTCCTTCAATTATTTGAAGGCTTTGACCTCTTAAATCATTTTTCCAGAAGGGCCCGCCACCAGTAGCGCCCTCATTTGGTATCATACCACAAATACGAATAGGGCGATGTAAATAGTCGTAAAGTACTTGATATAGCGGCTTGCTTTCTACCTTATAATTATATTCTGGGTCAAAATTTTTCCTAATGAATTTAATTATTGGACTTAGATCTAGACCTTTATTTAATTGCTCTAAATTATTTAAATGCTCAAAAAGATCATTTTGGATCATTAGAAGTTTTCCCGCTAAAATTTTCATCCATTCTTCTCCGATTTTATTTGATTTGCCAAGAAGAATATTATCTATATTTTTTATCCAAATACAATCTGCATCTAATAGATTTATATTTTCTAGCAAAGAACCATGTCCTCCTTTTCTAAATTCAATATTACCATGCTCATTGCGTACTAAAAAATTCTTTTGATCTATAAATGGTGTATCTGTAAGACGGTTCTGGTGGGAATATTGAACATCAAAAGAAACCTGATGCGTACTATTTAATTTTTTCTTAAAAGAATCTAAAGATTTGTCAAATAGTTCCCTATGATTTTTATCAATTGTTAAATGAAGAGGAATTAAATTTTTCTGATCACTTAGGTTTGTCACCTCAAGTAATTGGGCTTCAAATGGTGTCCATTCTTGAGCATTTTTATCAATAAAAAAGGGAATTAAGGCCTTTGGGAAGGTCTCGTATTTATATAAAATCTTATTAATAAATTTCTTTAAAAATAAGTTTGAATTCATTATTTCTTGATCAATTTCTCCTGAGAATGATGAAAAAATGGTTTCAAAAAATGGTAGTTTTTTAAATTGTTTTTTGAGCTTTTGAATAACTGAGCCTTCTTCAGATTCAAAATATTTTGATAGGTCGAAATTCGGTTGCTCACTTACCTGAATATAATTTTGAAGTGATGAAAACATTCGACTAGCTACACCAGAGGCAGGCACAAATTTAATCCATCTTTTTTTTTCTGAATTAGTGTTAAAATATTGTAATGCTTTATTTTTTTCTTTAGTATCCATTTCTAATATTCCATCCCCAATTATTGCAGGGCGGATACCAGAAATTTTTATTTTCTTCCCCACCAAATACTCATATTGCCTTTTTATGAGTTCTAATGATCTGCCATCTGCTTTTATGCTATCAAAATCTTTTTCGGTAATCATTTATTTGATCTTAGTTCATTCAAAACTTTTTTTGCCTTATTTATTCTTTCTTTAATAGTACCTTTTAATACAGTATAGGGTAATTTTTTAATTTCTAGCAATTTTTTGAAAGACTCAAACATTTCTTCTCTGTTGTTTGGTCTGTCTCTTAAATCATCTCCTTGCCAGGGAATATCAATTGCAGTTAAAAAATAATAATCATATTGAAAAATCTTAGAATATTTTTCAATTTCAGGTGGACAATACCCGTCAAAATGTGTTTCTGCCCAAATTTTTGTAACTAAAATGTTAGTATCACAGAAAACAAATTTCTTAGCATTTTTTATTGCCTTATTCTCCAAATTTATTTGCCCCCTAGCTATGAGTAATAAATCATTTAGATTGCAAACCTCTTTTTTTTTATCCCATTTTTCTTGAAGATAATTCCTCGCATATTCTGATGCCCAAGAAGTATTGTATATGGCTGCTAGAGTTTTTGCTAAAGTAGTTTTACCAGAAGACTCAGGGCCATAAAGAACGATTTTTAAACAATCTGTTCTTTTTTGTAATATATCTTTAACCATTGGATGTATCCAAATATAGCAATTAGCGTGAAAACAAAGTATTGAATACTTGTAATTGCTAAGCCTTTATATAAATATAATGGGATAGAAATAAGATCCCCAATTATCCACAAAATCCAATGCTCCAATTTTCTTTTAGCCATAAACCACATTGCAACAAAAAAGACTGCCGTCGTGAAGGTATCAATGGGAGCAGTCCATTCAGTCCACTTTCCAAATAAATAGTAAATAAGAGAAACAAAAATAATTGAACATGTAAAAAGTAATATTCCCAATTTAATTTCCGTTCTGTTAATTTTTAAAATAGGATTTAAAATTTGTCCATCTTTTTTCTTACTCCAAAAATACCATCCATAAATACTCACAATGAAAAAATAAGCATTAATAAGCATATCGCCTAAAAGCCCTGCTTTAAATAATAAATACACAAAAATTGAAGTAGAAAGCATTCCTGTCGGGTATACAAGAACCTTATCTTTTTTGGCAAACCAAACACTGGTTAAACCCAAAATCACAGCAAAGATTTCTAGAATGACTTCCAAGATGTTCAAATCTTGATAAGGGCGAATTAAATATTCAAAAATCTGGTTCATATTGGCTCCGATCACCTTTCATCATTTTAATGTGTAACATTACAGCATCTTCATCCTCAAAAGTTTTACGAATCATAGGTATAATCATATTCATAACCTCATCATATTCACCATAGATCTGAGTACTTAATGGAGTCTCATTAATTATGACTTTAAACTTTCTAAGCTTTTTAATAAAACTTTTTATTGTAGGAACGTAATTATCTTTTAGTGGAGCTAAAGTTAATTCAACTGAAATTTTCATTGATTTAAAATTTAGAAGTCGCTAAGCTTAAGCAAAACTTTTCGTAATATCTAAAATAAAGATTATAAATAAAAGTTTTTCCTCTATCATAAACCGAACCAAATCCAATTGGACTAGACTTACTAGATTTTTGAATATGCAACTGGGACTTAAAATTTATACCAGGTGTACTGTAAATTTTATATAACGCTTCTTTAGCTGTCCATATCTTGGTCAAGTATTTTATATCAGTAAAATCTTGAGATGTTTCAGTCTCTTCAATATTTAAAAAACGTGGTCCTATTTTTTTAATTTTGTCTCGATAAAATTCTAAATCAATTCCAACTTTTTTGTCAGATACAGCTACCGCAGCGAAGTTTCTAGAATGAGTAATTGAGAGATATCGCCCATCAATTAGATAGGGTGCGCCATTTTGATCGTATTTATTACTTCCAGGGGGAATTCCGAGTTTTTTTAATAACTGCCTTGTCGCTAAGTACCCTTTTCTATGAACATGACTTTTAAGTTGATTTAATTTTTTTTTTTCAACATGAGAAATTGTTAATCCTTCTGAGAGTTCATCTTCCGACTCTTCTATTTCCCAAATGGCAAATTTGGCTAAATTTTTAATTGATTCTTCAAGAAATTCAGGCATTTGAAAAAAGTAAAAAAGGTTGTATTTTTGACCTCGTTTTTAACAAAGGTACAATATGAACACAAAAATATCACAATATACTCCTTACAAAGTAAAAGACATTTCTCTTGCAGAGTGGGGTAGAAAAGAAATAAAACTCGCTGAAAAGGAAATGCCTGGCCTAATGGCATTAAGAAAAGAATATGGATCTAAGAAGCCTCTTAAGGGAGCTCGTATAGCTGGTTGTCTACATATGACTATTCAAACTGCTGTGCTAATTGAAACCTTAGTAGAGCTTGGCGCGGATGTTACATGGAGTTCATGCAATATCTTTTCTACACAAGATCACGCTGCAGCTGCCATCGCAAAAGCTGGTATACCAGTATACGCTTGGAAAGGAATGACAGAAAAAGAATTTAATTGGTGTATTGAGCAAACAATTCATTTTGGTGAAGATAAAAAGCCTCTAAATATGATTCTAGATGATGGTGGCGACTTAACGAATATGGTTTTAGATAATTATCCAGAATTAGTAACCGAGATAAAAGGTCTTTCTGAAGAAACAACAACTGGTGTTCATCGTTTGTATGAAAGATTTAATAATGGAACATTACCAATTCCTGCAATAAATGTAAATGATTCTGTTACAAAATCTAAATTTGACAACAAATACGGCTGTAAGGAAAGTGCTGTTGACGCAGTGCGTCGTGCAACTGATATTATGCTTGCAGGAAAAAGAGTTATTGTATGTGGATATGGTGACGTCGGAAAAGGAACAGCTGCTTCATTTAGAGGTGCTGGAGCAATCGTCACTGTTACAGAAATAGATCCAATCTGTGCACTTCAAGCTTCAATGGATGGTTATGAGGTTAAGAAATTATCAACAGTTATAAAAGATATGGATATCATCTGTACTGCAACTGGAAATAAAGATATTGTATGCGATGATCATTTTCTTGCAATGAAAGACAAAGCTATCATATGTAATATAGGTCATTTTGATAATGAAATCGATATGAGCTGGTTAAACGAAAATTATGGACATACAAAATCTGAAATTAAACCTCAAGTTGACTTGTATACTCTAGAAAATAATAAACAAATAATCGTCTTAGCTGAAGGCAGGTTAGTCAATCTTGGTTGTGCAACTGGACATCCAAGTTTTGTGATGAGTAATTCTTTTACTAATCAAGTTCTAGCTCAGATTGAATTGTGGAAAAATTCTGATTCATATGAGAATAAGGTCTATATGTTACCTAAAACACTAGATGAAAAAGTCGCTTTGCTTCATTTAGACCATCTTGGAATAGAATTAGAGGAGCTTTCAAAAGATCAGGCGAGTTATATTGGTGTAAAAACAGAAGGGCCTTTCAAACCAGAATACTATCGATATTAGTAAAACTAATAGAATCAATTTAAATAAAAAAGCTCGTCTAAATGACGAGCTTTTTATTTTGTAAATACTAAGTTTTAATTTTTAAAAGGTGTAACAGAAACAAAAGATTTGTTGTTTTTCTTTTTTGTGAATGTAACAATTCCATCAATCTTGGCATGCAGAGTATGGTCTTTACCGAGGTAAACATTTTCCCCAGCATTATGAGCTGTACCCCTTTGACGGATTATAATATTTCCAGCACGGGCAGTTTGGCCACCAAAAATTTTCACACCTAATCTTTTAGATTCTGATTCTCTGCCGTTTTTAGAACTTCCTACCCCTTTTTTGTGAGCCATTATAATAAATTTTAACTGTTATTTCTTTGATAATGCAGCAATCAAATCAGATTTTTTCATTGATGATATGCCGCTAATCTCTTTAGATTTTGCTTCTTTTTTTAGCTCTGATAGTGTCATACTATTTAGACCCTTTGTTTTAACTTCACCAGAAGACTTCTTTTCTTTAGCGGATGTTTTCACCTTGGTTTCCTTTTTAAGTAATGATTTTGTTTTAACATCAGGTTTTTCTTGCCTAGAAGCTTTAGGCTTAGATCCATTTACCAGAATTTTTTCGATTAGTAGTTCTGTTAAAGCTTGGCGATGTCCGTTTTTGACACGATAACC
>ENA-OSEY01001085-OSEY01001085.1-marine-metagenome-genome-assembly--contig:-NODE-1085-length-19218-cov-2.743012_pt1 | contig 19218 bp, 23 predicted proteins | sample MGYA00248465_ERZ534230 | MGnify/ENA primary metagenome ERZ534230 (study PRJEB26409, sample SAMN06344110) | marine metagenome | isolation source: Sea water from surface | place: Atlantic Ocean:Southern...
AGCATATGGGTTTAAGTTAATGCATGTATCCGGAGCATATTGGAGAGGTGATAGCAACAGAGAGCAGTTACAGAGAATTTACGGTTGTGCCTTTTTAAATAAAGAACAGTTAAAAAGTCATCTCAATATGCTTGAAGAAGCGGCTAAAAGAGACCATCGAAAACTCGGTCGAGAGATGAAATTGTTCCACATGCAAGAAGAAGCTCCTGGGCAAATATTTTGGCATCCCAACGGTTGGAAAATTTATACAACTCTGCAAGACTATATGCGCCGCAAACAGGAGTTGGACGGTTATGTAGAGGTCAACACACCACAACTCGTTGACAGAAAATTATGGGAAGCTTCCGGCCATTGGGAAAAATATCAAGAGAACATGTTTATCGTCGAGGTGGATGAGGAACATGCGAGGGAAAAAGCAGTGAACGCTTTGAAACCAATGAATTGCCCTTGCCATGTCCAAGTTTATAATCAAGGGCTAAAGTCTTATCGTGATTTGCCGCTAAGAATGGCTGAATTTGGCAGTTGTAATCGTTATGAACCTTCAGGAGCATTACACGGCGTAATGCGGGTAAGAGGCTTCACACAAGACGATGCTCATATTTTTTGCCGCGAAGATCAAATTGAATCGGAAACCAAAAAGTTTATCAACTTTCTATCTGACGTCTATAAGGATCTAGGCTTTGAAAAATTCTCTATAAAATTTTCAGACAGACCTGAAAAACGTTCAGGAAGTGATGACGTTTGGGACAAGGCAGAGGATGCTTTAAAATCGGCCACCATAGCTGCTGGTTATGATTTTGAAATAAACCCAGGAGAAGGAGCTTTTTACGGTCCAAAACTGGAGTTTGTACTAACAGATGCGATTGGTAGGGATTGGCAGTGTGGCACCCTTCAAGTTGATTTTGTTTTACCAGACCGATTAGATGCAAATTATGTGGGCGAAGATGGAAATAAATACCGTCCAGTCATGCTTCACAGAGCTTGCTTAGGTTCATTTGAACGCTTTATCGGCATATTAATTGAAAACTTCGCAGGTCGCTTACCTTTTTGGCTCGCACCTAGGCAAGTTGTTGTTGCAGCAATTGTATCTGATGCAAACAATTATTGTGAGAATGTGGTAAATGCCTTGAAAGCAAAAGGGATACGTGCTGAGACAGATTTGCGAAATGAGAAAATCAATTACAAAGTACGAGAGCATTCCGTTAGTAAAATTCCTGTAATTTTGGCATGCGGTATGAAAGAAATTTCCAATAACACCGTGTCGGTTAGAAGACTTGGTGAAAAGCAAACAACGATTGAACAGTTAGATAAGATTTTAGAACAATTGACAGAAGAAGCTAAGTCTCCCGATCAACAAAAATAATAATCCTGACTATTTGTTTTTTTCTTGAAAACCTAAAGTAAGTTCACCAGTCTCAAGTTTAATCAGCGGTCGCTTCATGACTTTAGGGTGGAGCTTGATAATTTCTTCAGGTTTCTTTTCTCTAGTTTTAGAGTCTAAAGATCGCCAGGTGGTTGACCTTTTATTGACCAGTGTATCGCCAAACTTAGCTATTGCTTCCATTAAAATATCATCGGGAACTGGCGTAAGGCTTACATCAATCAATTTGAAGTGTGGTTGTGATTTTAAAAGCAATTTACACGCATCACAATTTTTCAATCCATAAAAAATCATAAATCAATTCATTCTTTTATTTGCCTAAGTGAAATTATTCTCTTGAATTTTTGAATTTTAAACCATCTTATTAAAGTGTTACAGTCAGAATTGGGTTAGTAGCCGAAAAAGTTACATGTCAATTACGGTAGTGACAACCCCAGATAATGGGGAAAATTTAGTATAAGGAGACGCGGAAATGCCCAATGGCACCGTGAAATGGTTTAATACCAAAAAAGGGTTCGGCTTTATTGAACCAGAAGATGGCGGCAAAGACGTTTTTGTTCATATTTCAGCTGTTGAAGCTTCTGGATTAGCAGGTTTGGAAGATAACCAGAAGGTTACTTATGAATTGCAAGAAGGTCGTGATGGTCGTCAAATGGCTGGTGATTTGAAGGCTGTCTAATCTTTTTGTAATCTGCCCGCTTCTTGTCCCGCAAGATCAATCAGATTACGCATAAAAGGTTTATCTAAACATTCTGTTCGCGTTGCCGCGAACAGGCCACGTTGAACTCCGGTTTTTTTAAGCGGTTTCACAGTATAGTCAGAGTTGTTTTTAATTTCAGAAACAACCCAATCTGGCAAAACGGTTACCCCTCGATCTGACGCGACTAACAGAAGTATTATAGAAGTTAAGTCTGCTTGCCTAATCTGTGCCGGCTCAATTTTGTTTGGAATGAGTAGCTGCGAAAAAACATCAAGCCTCGTTCTATCTACTGGATAAGTTATCAGCGTCTCTGTAGCAAAGTCTGAAGCTTCTATCCATTTCTTCTTCGAAAAGGGATGTTTAGCCGACGCAACAAATACCGATTTGTAATCAAATAAATGTGTGAAAGTAATTCCTGATAATTTTTCCGGGTCAGATGAAATCACTAGATCTACATTTTCTTTTTGTAATGCGGGAAAAGCTTCAAAAGCTAAGCCTGGTTTAATGTCAATGTCGACGTCTGGCCATTTTTGCCTAAACTTTTCTAAAACAGGAAATAACCACTCAAAACATGCATGACATTCAATCGCTATGTGAAGCCGTCCCGATTTGCCGGCCCTCAGATCGTCAAATTCAGATTGTAAAGCATCGATTTCTGGCAGAATTTTATTGGCAAGTTTAAGCAGCCTTTGGCCCGCGACAGATAAACGAATTGGTTTAGATTTTCTTATAAAAAGCTCAACACCAGTTTGTTCTTCTAATCCCTTAATTTGGTGACTCAAAGCGGACTGAGTAATATTTAATAAGTCTGCGGCACGCGCCACCCCACCCGCATCATGTATAGCTCGTATAGTTCTGAGATGGCGAAACTCAATATGCATTTTCATATGAAACTAATAACCTTATCTATTTTATATGAATGTAATTCATATAAAATAGATGCGAACATGGCATCAAGTTATAAATCATTAAAAAAGTAATAACCTTTATAGAACTTGAAGATCACGACTATACAAGAGATTTTTCTGAGTTAAAAAAAAGTGAAATTGATTTTCATCAAAAGCAGCTTGCGTTGAAATCTCGGACATATATTTTCATTTAAAAATTTCTTTAACTTCGCACCTTATAGCTCTTGCATTAGCCACACAACCTATTAGCCTCACAGATACCGACAGAAAAACCGCTCATAATAATTAATTCTTAGGGGGCTTGTTTGTATTTTATTGGGATTGACTTGGGGACTTCCGGCCTTAGAGCTATTTTAGTCGACCAGTATGGTAGTTTTGTTGCAAGCTCTGAAGCTAAATACACAGTAACAAATAAAAACCCTGGTTGGAGCGAACAAGATCCAGAAGATTGGATTAAGGCCTGCAAACTTGTTTTCAAAGAACTGCAAACAAATTTTCCCAATGAAATATCAAAATTGCGAAGTATAGGTGTGGCAGGTCACATGCACGGAGCGGTTTTACTGGATAAATTACAAAAACCAATTCGACCCTGCATACTTTGGAATGATACTCGATCTCACATAGAGGCCGAGAGCTTAGATAGCCAAGAACACGTCCGAGAATTATCAGGAAATATTGTTTTCCCAGGATTCACAGCTCCTAAACTTTTATGGGTGAAAAATAATGAACCAGAATTGTTTGAAAGAGTTGAAACTGTCGTTTTACCATCGGGTTTTTTAAATACGTGGCTAATCGGAGCCCCTTTTGCAGACATGTCAGATAGTGCTGGAACTAGTTGGCTCGACATAAAAAAAAGAAAATGGTCAAAACATTTGATTTCAATCAGTGAAATGAAAATGGAGCAAATGCCAAAGTTAGTTGAGGGTAATCAAGTTGCGGGACAAATGCGAGCTGATCTGACCTCTGAGTTTGGCTTTCCCAAAGATGTAAAAATCGTGGGAGGTGCCGGTGATAATGCTGCAGCTGCTTGTGGTGTAGGCGCCATTAATGAAGGAGACGGCTTTGTGTCTTTAGGAACATCTGGTGTTTTGTTGCTAAGTAGAGACCAGTGTAATCCGTTTACAGATGCCGCAGTTCATACATTCTGCCACGCTATTCCCCAAAAATGGTATCAAATGGGAGTTATTTTATCTGCAACGGACAGTATAAACTGGCTTTCGAGGATATCAGGTAAGTCGGCTGCTGAACTTGATAAATTACTCCCAGATCAACCATCAGGACCTGCAAATGAAAGATTTTTCCCATATTTGTCAGGTGAACGTACGCCTCTAAATGATCCTCACATACGCGCAGGTTTTTCAGGCCTAGGGCAAACCTCCGATCTGAAAAAATTAACTCAGGCTGTTATGGAGGGTGTATGTTTTGCTCTCAGGGATTGCCTAGAGGCAATAAGAGAAACCGGAGCATCACCGTCCTCTTTGTTAGTGATAGGTGGGGGAAGCGCTTCTAAATTTTGGCTTCAGACACTCTCAAATGTTCTCAACATAGAATTAGAGAAACCAAAGAGCGGAGAATTTGGAGCAGCTTTGGGAGCAGCCAGGTTAGCTATCTCATCCATAATAAAAGAACCTATTGAAAACATTATGTCTAAGCCTGAAATTGAAAAAAAGATTATTCCTGATCAACGATACGTCAATCTCTATCAAACTGCTTATCAAAAATTTACACAAGGCCATTCAAACTTGAGAGGACTTCAATGACCCATGATTTTTTTAAAGACCTTAAGCCTATTCAATATGAGGGACCTGAAAGCAACTCAACCTTAGCATTTCGCCACTACAATCCAGACGAAATTGTATTGGGCAAACGTTTAGAAGAACATCTTCGCTTTGCTGTAGCTTATTGGCATAGTTTTGCTTGGGAGGGAGGAGATCCATTTGGCGGCCTTACTTTTGAAAGACCATGGCACCCACAAGACAATATGGAAAACGCTTATCTAAAGGCCGATGTGGCTTTTGATATGTTTTCAATTCTTGGACAACCCTACTTTTGTTTCCATGATGCTGATGTTCGTCCAGATCAAGGTAATTTCCCAGATAATTTAGCAACGCTTAATGAAATTACCGATTACTTTTTAGATAAAATGAAAAATCAAAAAACAAAATTACTTTGGGGGACAGCTAATATGTTCAGTCATCGGAGGTGGATGGCTGGAGCGTCCACCAATCCAGATCCTGACGTTTTTGCATTTGCCGCAGCGACAGTTAAAAGCTGCATAGATGTTACCCATAAACTAGGCGGTGAAAACTATGTTTTATGGGGAGGAAGAGAAGGATATGAAACACTACTCAACACAGATTTAGAAAAAGAGCTTGATCAGATGGGCCGATTTTTATCAATGGTAGTGGATTATAAGCACAAAATTGGATTTCCAGGTATGATACTTGTTGAGCCAAAACCACAAGAACCGTCAAAACATCAGTATGATTTTGATGTAGCAACCTGCATCGGTTTTCTGCGAAAATATAATTTGGAAAATGATGTTAAAATAAATATTGAACAAGGGCATGCTATTTTGGCCGGCCATTCCTTTGAACACGAAATTGCATTGGCTGTTTCAGAAGGTATGCTTGGTTCAATCGATATGAATAGAAATGATTACCAATCGGGCTGGGATACTGATCAATTTCCAAACAATACTCCTGAGGTTGCACTAGCTTACTACCACATCATAAAAGGAGGTGGTTTTCAGTCTGGCGGAACAAATTTTGATGCAAAACTCAGAAGGCAATCAATTGATGCTGAAGATCTTATTGCTGCTCACGTTGGAGCTATGGATATTTGCGCGAGAGGTTTTAAAGCAGCTGCTGCGATGGTTGAAGATGGATTTTTAGAACAGACCCTGCAAGAAAGGTATGGAGGTTGGGAACATCAGGAAGCACAGGATATGCTTAATAGCGATTTGGTTACCATCACAGCAAAAGTTATAGATAATTCTATTAACCCCAGACCTAAATCAGGAAAGCAGGAAGCATTGGAGAACTATGTAAATCGTTTTGTTTAATGCAATTAAATTTTAACAAAACTTTTCGATTCCAATCCATTGAACATCTGAGTATCGTTCTCCATGAGCCCAGCCAATTGGAAGAAGACGGTCAATTTGATCGGAAATTTCTTTAGTAAAATTGAATTGGCTACCCAACGCTAATTCCATCAAATGCCCTCGGGAACGAGTTCCGGGGATTGGAAGCATATTGTCACCTTGGTTTAATGTCCAAGCAATAGCCATCGTTGAAGGTGAAACATTTAAATCGGCACAAAGTTGTTTAAAAGGCTTAAGCAAATTCAAGTTTTGATTAAAATTTGGCTGTAAGAACCGAGGATTACCTTTTCGAAAATCAAGCTCACCAAAAGTAGAGGGATCTGGTGGTGTTGTTGAAAAAATTCCACGCCCTAGAGGTGAAAACGGAATAAAACTTACGCCTAGCTCCTGGCAGGTTTGGATTAATCCTAATTCAGCCGATCGCGTCCACAGAGAATATTCACTCTGTACGGCGTCCACAAGTCCAACTTCTGAAGCTCGACGCAAACTGCTGGGAGAAATCTCTGAAAACCCTATCCCACCAATTTTTCCTTCTTTTTTAAATTTGAGGAGTGTTTCCATAACGTCTTCGATAGGAATTCTTGGGTCACGACGGTGAATATAAAATAAGTCAACGTAATCAACACCCAAACGTTCTAGTGACTTATTCAATTCTGTCTCTAAATGCTGCGATGAATTATCAAAAGTACGCTCTTGAGTTTCAGGATCACGAGAAATAGAGGCCTTTGTAGCAATAACAAATGGGTTCCCATTATTTTTAATGTAATTACCAATCATTTTTTCAGAAACACCCATGCCATAGACGTTGGCAGTATCCAAAAAATCTATCCCACAGTCCAAAGCTGTTTTTAACGTATCGTGAGCCTCCTTTTCGTCTGTAGGACCGTAAAATCCAGCAAAGCTCATACAGCCTAACCCAATTTCAGATACTAACTTCCCTGATTGTAACAACCTTCTTTTTTTCATTTTGCACCACTTATAAAAATATTGACATTCTTCTTATCGATAAAATTTTTTCTTAAAAATACCAAAAAAAACATGCCCGTAAGCACAATTATGATAGTCGGAGCCGGAGCACTATCAATATAAAAACTTAAATATAAACCAAGTATCATCGCACAAATATTGACAAAAACAGAAATAATTAGCATCGAACTAAGTCTTTTAGACAACAAAAACGCAATTGCTCCTGGGATAATGAATAACCCAATTGCTAATATTATCCCCAAAGCCTTTAGAGTTGCGATTATAACCAATGATAATGCCGCTAATAATCCATAATGCAGAAAACCAGTTGGAAGAGCTAATGCTTTGGCTTGAATGGGATCGAAGCTGAGCAACATTAAATCACGCCAAAAAATAATAAAAAATAAAACAATTGTTAAAGTGATTATTAGCGCAGTAAAAATGTCTGATTTATCAATACCTAAAATATTACCAAAAAGGATATGTTCTAAATGGGCTGTTGTATCAAATGCAACAAACAAGACTATTCCAAGACCAAACATACCTGAGAAAATTATGCCCATAATTGTATCTTCTTTAATTCTACTGTTGTCAGAAAAGAAACCCGTTCCCCAAGCACACAACATACCCGCTACGAAAGCTCCTATAAGTAAAGGAATTCCCACAATATAGGCGATAACAATACCGGGCAAAACAGCATGAGATATAGCATCGCCCATTAAGGCCCAGCCCTTAATAACTAAGAAACATGATAAAATTGCTGTTGGAAAAGATAAAATAATCGCAATCAAAAAGGCTTTTTGCATAAATATAAACTGGAAAGGCATAAAAAATTCTTCAAAAGCCATTTTTAATCCTTTTATTTGCTTGCCTTATTTTTAAACGAGCGGAGATATATCCATATTTGGGAGCTGTCATAAAAACCCCCAGAAAAACGATAGTCTGCAGAACTACAATTATTCCACCAGTTGCACCATCAATAAAAAAGCTCAAATAGGCTCCGGTAAAACACGTACCTGATCCTATTAAGACTGATAAAAGTATTAACTTTGGAAACCGGTCACAGATTAAATACGCAGTTGCTCCAGGCGTAACGACCATCGCAATTACTAAGAACGCACCGACAGTTTGCAATGCAGCGACTATGGATGCTGATAACAAAGTAAAAAAAACAATTTTTAATCTGGAAGGACATAAGCCAACTGTTCGAGCATGAGATTCATCAAAGAAAACGACCATTAAATCTCGCCATTTAAGTAACAAAATCACAAGTGATATGGAACCAATAACTAATAACTGAAGCATATCGGAATATGATATTGCCAAAATATTACCCATGATGATCGTTTCTATAGATATAGACATTGGATATAGTGATACGACGAACAGCCCCACTCCAAAAAATGCTGTGAAAATTATGCCAATTACGACATCAGTCTTTAATCCAGATCGCTCACTGAGAAATAGCATTAAGGAGGCAGCAAGCCCTCCGGAAATAAATGCCCCAATAGCAAAAGGTAAGCCTAACAAATATGCTCCTGCAACACCTGGAACAACGGAATGAGCTAAAGCATCACCAATTAAAGACCACCCTTTAAGCATGAGATAAGCAGAAAGAAATGCACACAAACCTCCAACTATAGTAGACACCAAAATCGCTGAAGTCATGTAGCCGTAAGAAAAAGGTTCAAGCAAAGTATCAATCATCTATTTTATTTCTTTTGGTCACTGATTTCTTTGGCTCTCCATATTGAACAAATGGTCGTTCATCATCTGTAAGAATTGTTATTTCCCTCTGGTCACTATCATCATGCAGATCTGAACCACCCAGAGTAAAACGACGCAAAACACCGCCAAATGCCTTTTCTAAATTTAAATTTGTAAAAACATCTTCCGTTAATCCGTGTGATATAACGGTTCCTTTTACAAGAATAGTTCGATCACAAAACTCTGGAACTGAGCCTAAATTATGTGTTGAAACAAGCATAATGTGACCTTCCTTTTTTAAATCTTTAAGCAAACTTATAATTTGTTCTTCTGTTTTCACATCAACGCCGGTGAAAGGTTCATCTAAAAGAATAACTTTTCCCTCTTGTGCTAATGCTCTTGCTAGAAATACACGTTTACGTTGCCCACCAGACAATTCGCCTATCTGTCTGTCTTCAAAGTCAAGCATTCCTACGCGTTCTAAGGATTTTTTAACGATTGCAAGGTCCTCTGCCCTAGCTCTGCGCATGAAGCCCATTTTGCCATAACGGCCCATTAAAACAACATCTTTAACCAAAACGGGAAAATCCCAATCCACTTCTTCTGATTGAGGTACGTATGCAATTAGATTATTCTTGAGGGCGTCTTTTACAGAGTAACCAAGTAGAGATATTTTTCCTCTAGCACTTGGAATAAAACCCATTAGAGCCTTAAATAAGGTAGACTTACCAGCACCATTTACTCCGACCAAAGCCGCAATACTCCCCTCAGGTATTTTAAAGCTTGCTGATCTCAGCGCAGTGTGGCCATTGCGGTATGTGACTGTTAAATCTTCAACGATAATGTTCTTCTGTGAATTCAAATTTTGATCTATTCCCATGATTAAAATACTACAGGTTATCCACTATTCCATTAATCACTGTTGTCGATGTAACTCTCAAAAGATCGATAAAAGTTGGCACTTTCCCATCACTTTCGCTAAGACTATCGACATAAAGTTCGCCGCCGTAAGCCACTCCAGTATCCCGCGCTACCCTCTTAGCAGGTCTTGTATTCACTGTGCTTTCACAGAAAATAACAGGTATATTATTTTCACGAACTCCATCTACTACTTTTTGGATTTGCTTTGGCGTTCCGACTTGTTCAGAGTTCATCGGCCAAAGGTACAACTCTTTCAAACCAAAATCTTTTGCAAAATAACTGAATGCCCCTTCACATGTTACCAACCATCTTTTGTCTAAAGGAATTTGATCCAATTGTGAGATAAGCGGTCTAATAACTTCGTTTATTTTCTTTTTATACTGGCTCGCATTAAGTTTGTATATTTCAGCATTTTCTGGGTCTTCTTTTGCAAGAGCTCTTTGTATATTATCTATATATACAAAAGCAGAATTTACTCCCATCCAGGCATGTGGGTTTGGCAGCCCTAGATATGCACCCTCTGCTATTTCTAAAGGCTCAATCCCCTCTGATACAGTATAATAACGAGCATCTCCTAGTTGAGAAATAAACTTCTCGAACCAAAGCTCAAGGTTGAGCCCATTCCACAGAATTAAATCAGCGTCGTAAGCTTTGACCAAATCTTTAGGCGTTGGTTGATAACCATGTATCTCAGCACCAGGTTTGGTAATAGAAACTACTTGTGCTGTATCTCCAGCCACATTTCGGGCAATATCGGCAATAACTGTAAAGGTTGTTACCACTTTCAACTTTTCATCGGCGCAAGCTAATGCCGAATTGAAAAACACGAAAAAAATTAGTAAAACACGTATCATAAGTATCCTTTTGCAATTGAGAATTATTCGCAACTAGATAAATATGTAGTCATATTTTTTTAATTTGGAAGTCTTTTCATTAAAAAAAATATTATTAGTTTCAAATCCTAAGTTGAACCGCTAATGCTCCGAATTTCGAGCTGTAAAATTAATGGTGTATTATATGGAAGAAAACTGGCGTGAATTTTGGAGAGGTGTTTTAGCACAGCTACCAGTACAACTTGGCGTCATTCCATTTGGTTTAGTCTTTGGAGTGCTAGGTATTGCTAGCGGTCTGACGGCAACCCAAACTATTCTCATGTCCTCAATTATATTTGGTGGAGCAAGCCAGGTTGTATTTGTTCAACTTTGGTCCTCTGGAACCTCTCCCATTATTACTGGAGGATCGGTTGCAATTATAAACATGCGGCATATCATTTACAGTGCTAATGTGTCTTTCTATATAAGCTCTTTACCTTTAAAGTGGCGAATTATTCTTGGTTATTTACTGACTGATGAAGCGTTTGCCGTATCATTCCAGGAATTTGAAAACAAAAATAGATTTGCACATTATCACTTACTTGGTGGAGGTCTGACCCTCTGGGTATTTTGGCAAATATCGACAGTCATTGGGGTCTTTCTTGGAGCAAATATTCCACCATATTTAAATTTAGAATTTGCAATACCTTTAACTTTTATTGCCGTTATCTTACCTACACTGAAGTCTTTAGCACAGATTAGTACTGCAGTCACAGCAAGCATAATTGCGATTTTTGGCCAAGATCTGCCTTACGGCCTTTGGATAATTGTTGCATCTATTTCCGGAATGTTTGTTGGTGGACTAATCAGTCAGAGAAAATTTAAATGATCTGGCTTATTATGATCTTATCGGGTTTAACCAATTTTGCAGCTAGATACTCTATGTTTTCGGGTCTGAATTTTCTAAGACTACCCACATGGCTTGAAGCGTACGTAAAATTTGCTCCAACAGCAGCCCTTTCAGCTATCGTGGCGGCCTCTCTATTTGTTGATGAAACCGGCGTACCTTTTGAAGGATCACCATCAAAAATATATGCTGCCTTTATTGCTTGCTGTATTGCTTTGCTAACTCGATCAATTTTGTTTACGATTGTAGTGGGTTTGACCGCACTATGGGCCTTGAGTTAGCCTACTTTTACAAAAAAGTTTTAAAATTAAGAATTAAATTCAGAATGGTATTAAAACAGATGCTAGAAGACGTGATAAATTTTACCGAAGCCCCAATAGATGGAGCTAAGTTTACAGAGGAATGCAGAAATGAATTAGAGCAAAAAGGTGTAGTTACTCTGCATAATTTTCTGAAACCAGAAACTGTAAAAGAACTTGTTCGTGAAGCTAAGTCCCATTCAGATTTAGCATATTTTACAAACTCCACTCATAATGTTTATCTCACTCCAACAAATAAAGCCTTATCTCCCGATCATGTTTTTAATAGACAATTAACGTCTTCAAAAGGATGTATAACGACCGACCAAATTCCCAAGGCCTCTAAATTAAAAAAATTATACTTTTCTGATATTTTTAAGAAATTTATTTGCAAGGTCGTTGAAGAGACAGATCTTTATGAATATGCTGACCCACTTTCTTCAATTAATGTGCACTACGCTGCCAAAGGGCAAGAGCTAAACTGGCACTTCGATAATTCTAAGTTTGCAATTACTCTTCTTTTGCAAGCACCAAAAGGTGGAGGACATTTTGAATATGTTTCAAATTTGCGAAATGCAGAAAAAAATGAAATGAATTTTGAAGGTGTTGAGGCAGTTTTAGAAGGTAAAACAAAGATAAAACGCCTTGATACGCGACCAGGAACATTAATTTTATTTCGGGGACAAAACTCAATTCACAGAGTAACACCTACTGAGGGGGAGCAAGAAAGAATTTTGGTAGTTTTAGCCTATAATTCACAACCCGGTATTTCATTATCTGAGGAAGCAAGAATGACATTTTTTGGTCGCCTCCGATAAAAACTTATTTTAACAAAATTAATGAGCTTAAATAAAGTTACCAGCCAAGATTTTCATTCTATGCACTTTGACACAGGATAAATATTTTCATGAATGAAATTTTACAAGGTCTAATACAGGCTTTTTGGCTAATCCTTAGTTTTGACAGTGAACTTATTACTATTTCTTTACGCTCTCTTTACGTAACTATTTCAGCGCTAATAATTTCTACAGTAATAGCCTTCCCTTTAGCTGCCCTTCTCGTTGTAACCCGTTTCCAATTTAGGCGAGCAATAATAGTTACGCTAAACGCATTAATGGGTCTACCACCCGTTGTAGTAGGATTGATTGTTTATATCTTGTTTTCACGTTCTGGGCCATTGGGTGTGCTGGGTTTGCTGTACACGACTTCAGCTATGATCATCGCGCAAGTTATAATTATCACACCTTTGATAACGTCCATAGCGCACCAATCAATGCAGGCGCTCTGGGCAGACTATCGCAATCTTCTTATTTCCATAAATATATCAAAAATGCAGCGTGTAGTAACATTAATGTGGGACAGCAAAAGAGCATTGATTACCGCTTGTTTAGCTGGGTTTGGACGCGGAATCGGAGAGGTTGGAGCTATTATGATCGTAGGCGGTAATATTGATAATGCTACACGTGTATTAACAACGGCTATATCACTTGAAACATCTAGAGGAGACTTTTCTCTAGCTTTAGCACTTGGTTTTGTACTGATTACTTTGGCAATATCAGTAAGTTTCGCAACGCATTGGTTTGGAAAAACTGAACGCGGAGAATTATGGTAATGTTTCCTTTACGTGTTTCAGATATTAAAATAAATATAAAAAGCAAAAGATTAATAGGCCCCATTAATCTTCAGATTGAACAAAATGGTATTTCAATTCTGCTCGGCGCAAACGGATCAGGAAAAACGACTTTATTAGAAGCCCTTCATGGCTTGAGAAAATTGTCTGCTGGAAAAGTTGAATGGGCTATTTCTCATACCTTAGCAGCAAAAGAACAAACTTTCGTTTTTCAATCACCCATCATGTTGCGTAGAACTGTATCTGAAAACCTGGCATTTCCATTGAAAGTAAGACAAATCTCAAAGTCGGTCGCAAACGCAGAAGTTATGATGTGGGCTAAAAAAATTGGACTCGAACATAAAATGAAACAACAAGCGGTACTTCTTTCAGGTGGAGAAATGCAAGCTATAGCTGTGGCGAGAGCTCTGATTACGAAACCCAAAATGTTATTTTTAGATGAACCGACAGCTTCACTTGATGGAGCAACGAAAAAAACTATCGAAGATATTTTAATTTCAGCATCAAACGACGGCACAAAAATAATGATGTCCACTCATGATTTGGGGCAGGCAAAAAGGTTAGCTAACGATATTGTATTTATGCATAATGGTATCGTAGAGGCACATTGCTCTAAAGAAAAATTTTTAACAGAGCCGCCTAGTAAGGCAGCTAAGCAGTTCTTAGCTGGCGATATTGTTCTATGACACGGGCTCTACTAATAAGCTTTATGTTAGCATTGCTACCAGCAACTTCGGCAATAGCCGAGAAAGTTAGGCTAGCGGTCACCTCCTCTTTTCATAATTCTGGCTTAAGTGACCATATCATTCCTCATATTGAGACTGATCTGGAAATTGACATACAGCTTATAGTCGTAGGCACTGGTCAGGCCTTAAAACTCGGAGAAAATGGTGATGTAGATGCAATCCTTGTACATTCAAAACCAGATGAAGAAGAGTTTGTAAAAAAAGGTTTCGCAAATCACAGAAGAGAAATTATGTTTAACGAATACGTAATTGTCGGTCCTTCATCTGATCCCGCACAAATATCATCTGCAAAAAATTTATTAGAAGCCTTTAGTAAACTTTCGAAAGCAATGGTAAATTTTGTCAGCAGAGGTGATTTTAGTGGTACGCACAAAAAGGAAATGGAAATATGGAACAAAATAAACTTTGTTCCTGACGATATCGGAAAAAAATATATTTCTGTTGGCTCTGCCATGGGAAAAGCGATTAATATCGCAGTTGCATTTGATGCCTATATTTTGTCAGATAAAGCAACTTGGTTAAATCATAAAAACAAAGGGAATTTACAAATACAATTTGAGGGTGATCGTCTACTGCATAATCAATACGCTTTTCTTCCAATAAACCCTGCCGTGCATGCCCATGTAAAGGATCAAACTGTTGAAAAGATTGAAGGCTGGCTAGTTTCTGAAAAAGCAAGAAACCTAATTAATTCATATCTGATTGAAAATGTGCAGGTTTTTTCATTTAATGCCAGATAAGCTTCAAGACTTTAGAAGTATATTTTACGGGGTTATCGTTGCTATCTTTTTAAAAGAAAGTACTTGGGCCACTCCTTCTGAGGTAATTTCGCCGTATTCGTCTATCCAGTTTCGCATACGACACATTGTCCAAGCATTAAGAAGGTTTTCTGCGCCTAACGACCGAGCAATATCCAACAATATTTGGCGATAATCGGTGATATTTGCATCGTCAATCATGACAACCCCGCAAAACAATCACCCTGAGTTTGGATGCTGTGTACAAGAAATAAGCAAAAAAGTAAAGGAAAGCTGATAGCAAACTAAATAAATGGGAAAGCAGCCCCCCAAAACATCAAGTATTTAACTTATTGTGCCGAGATTTTTAACTTTCTTAAACCTGTAAATGAATTTCGATTATTGGTTTTTGCACATGCTACTAAATTTCATTGCATCTTTTACTGTGTTATCACAAAATTTACTCTCCAGAATTTGTCTTTTTGATAATTCTGCATGCACCATATACGCACTTTCAAATGTAACGTCTTTAAGAGATGCATTTTGAAAATTTGCTAATTCCAATTCGGCATTCCTAAAAGAAGCATTATCTAATTGCGCACCTACAAAATTAGCTCCATTAGCATAAGCATCATCAAAAATTGCACTGGTAAGTTTAGCCCCCGAAAAATCAGCATTGACCAAATAAGCACCCTTAAAAGAGGCATTACTTAAATTTTGATTCTTGAATTCAAAATTTGCTAAATTTTTATTATCAAAATTACAGCTTACACAATTAGCATTCACAATTGTGTTGGATAACAAAAGCCAAATCAATAACGCAAATTTCGGATATATCATCTAAAAATTATCAACTTCAATTATCTTCAATTTGACTTTTCAACCTTTCTCTGTGAAGCGAGTATAAGCCAGTTACAATAATGACCCCAGCTCCCATAAATGTCCAGAAATCTGGAAAAATTCCCCATATAACGAAGCCAAAAATCGTTACCCAAATCAAAAGTGTGTATTGGAGCGGGGAAACAACCACAGCATGAGCTATCTGAAGAGATTTTATAACTAAAAATTCAGCTGTCCCAGCACAGGCTGCATAAATAAAAAAAAGAAAAATGTGGTTAGTATTTGTTATTGGTGTCCAAACCCAGGGTTGAAACAACAAAAAAATGAATACACTAGTGTATGCAGTAAAGAATGCAGTGGTTACCGGGTCATCTGTTGCCGCTAGCAATCTTGATATAATTTGGCGTAATGCAAAGAGTAGTGCCGCAATAATTATAAAAAGATGACCTAGGTTAATAACTTCAAATCCAGGACGAATAATTATCAAAGTACCAGAAAAACCAATGAGCACGGCAAGCCAGCGCCTTATACCGATAGGCTCTTTCAAAATAAAGTAACTAAAAATAATCACGAATAAAGGAGCGACGAAAGCAATTGCCGTCGCATCGGCTATTGGAATTGTTCTCAGTCCAAATAGGAAGATGACAGCTGATCCAGTTGCAGATAAACCCCGGAGTAACTGTTTAGTTAAGTTTTGTGATTTTCCAACCCATTTCAGATTGTATAACATTATAAAATTTACACCAAAAAATAAACCTAGCTGCCTTAAAAAAACGACCTGAGCTGGCGGATAATGTTCCAGCAAGACTTTAGCAATCGTGTCTGCAACTGCAAAAAGAGCCATTCCTAGCGCCATCAACAGTATGCCACGCGGGTTATTAATTTCCATGATTACTCATTCTGAGAAAATTATAATTAGACGTTGCGCTTAAATATGGAATTAAGCAAGAACTTTAGATTTTAGTTGATGCGCTGGCGATCAAAACTTTTGACTATTAATACTTACAACTGACTATAGTAACATTTTAGTATCACAATCGATTGCAATGGCTTGTCCCGAAACATGCATTCCAGCATCTGATGCCAAATACATTACTTGATTGGCTATATCTTGAGCATCAACGTACTCTTTTATGGAAGTAAAAGAGAAAGCCTCTTCTTCAACTTCGCTGAACGATTTACCAAGACGTTGTGCCTTATTTCTCAAAACATTGTTCTGGCGATCACCCGCAACTAAACCTGGCAAAATAGCGTTTACCCTTATTTTGTCTTTACCTAATTCAATTGATAAGGACTTAGTTAATCCAATCACACCCCATTTTGCTGAAGCATATGGCGTTCTTAAAGCAAACCCATATTTTCCCGCAGCAGATGAAAGATTAACAATCGACGGTGAAGAACTTTTGCGAAGATATTTTAAGCAAGACTTAATAAAATAAAACTGGCTATTAAGACATATATTTAGACAGTTTGCCCAATCTTCAGAGCCAATCTCCTCTATTGGAAGTGTAGGCCCAGCAACTCCTGCATTATTGACGAGACAGTCGACCCCACCCAGCGCATCTATACTTTTCAAACAAAATTCTTTTACAGTTTTTTCATCGCCTACATCAACAACTTCCGCATGTATCTCAGGATATTTGATCTGTATTTCTTCAATAAGCCCCGCATCAATATCACAGGTAGAAACTGAAACTCCTTGGTTGATAAACTCATCAACAATACTGCGCCCAATGCCAGATCCTCCAGCACTCACAATAGCCTTTTTACCTTTCAATTCGAAATCCATAATTGAAATTCCCAAGTTTTTTGGTGTCACTGCAAATTAGTTTCACAAACTCACTTCGCTAATCTTCAACTTCTTGATGAGAGTTGATCAGTTCTAACACCGTTCTCATGAGAACCAAAACACATAATATACCAGAACTAACAAACATCCCTGAAATAAACCAAAGTATAATCCAAAGAGGAACAGCCCAAAGCCAGAATAAAGCTGAATTAAAAAATGACGGGCGCTTGAAGGAGATTTTCTTCTTTATTTTTGATTGATCCAAAGGGTTTTCTAAAGAGCAACCAGGACAAAATGTTGCATCTTCTATTAATGTTCTCTGGCAATTAGTGCACTGTGGCATTTTTATTCCAAATGGGTCTAAATTTCGTAAATTTTTACTTTAGAATTTTCATAAATAAAACCAACTTTAAACACCTTTTTTATTCTTCGCCATTCCGTTTAATCCGCTAAAAAGCCAACAACCAACATGAACCCAATAATTGCTGCTATCAAAACGTAAGCTAAAGGATACCGCCGGCCTCCCCTTTCAGCGAAAAATAAGAATAAAAGGATAATGATTATTGCGATTGCGCCGAGTCGGTACATCATGGTCTCACAATAAATCTATCTAAAATAATTACAACACGGCTGAAACTTAGAAACCAACTTTCTTCTTCGAGCATATTCTATATTTAAATTCAATCATTCAGTAAAACTCTTTGCATGGCTCAAAAGTAATCGCTTGTGTTGGTTTTAGTTCCAAAAGATTAAAACAGAGTTCTCTTAATTCAGTTTTCAATTTATTTATTTTAACAAGCATACCTTCAAAGCTTGCTGATTTTTCATCTGAAGGGAAACCAGCTTCAATACATTTAACAGCTTGTTTACCAAGATCTGTCTCTATATCAAAATGAGCAGCTTTTAATTGCAGTGCTATGTTAGTGATTGTTCCACCGTCTCCAGTGGACTGTGCTGCCTCACAAATTTTAATAAGTGTTTTTAATCTTAAATCTGATACAGAACCAACAGCCCAATGAGGAAGTATAAAACTACAAATCAAAACAAAAATTTGGACGAAATTAAAAAAGCTTCTTTGTGAAATATTTTTAGGCATTCTTATTTTCCTTGAATTGAGTATTATAATTATATTTTTTTTGCTATTTTAAAAGAGAGATAACTCTATTTAGGGGATAGAATTTGTTTAACTATCTAAAATTTTAGGAAAAAATTGCCGATCAAAATATCACAATACTTTGCTTTGATAGTTGTTGCGTCATTACTTATGTATTTCACATGGCCGATGATGCTTATATTTATTTTTCTGTTTTTCATGCTTATACCGGTCCCAATAATTATTTTATCCCGATAAAGTTGAAAAGTAGTCCTCCATTGAACTTTCTCGATATACGTCAGCAGTACAGCAATGTAACCCACCTCCAAATGCATATGCATCTCGGAGTTCAACCTCAACGACCTCCATTCCAAGTTTATCCATTTGTTCAGCCTAGTAAACCTCTGATTTCTCGACGCAAACAGTTTTAGGATCTAAAACTAAAACATTCATGCTTAACCAAACAGAGGAGTAACAAAGGGGCGGCGGCGTATTGTGAGCTGGCTGTGCTGCATCAATAATCTCCCAATCATTTTTATAAAACATCTCTCGCTGTTCGTCAGGAAGGCGCCTCTGAGGATTGTTTAATATTAAACCTGGTCTAAGCGGTGTAAAGGTAGCATCAATATGGATAGGATATGGATCTCCGGGAAAATTAACCGCATGAACACGATGATCT
>ENA-OSEY01001087-OSEY01001087.1-marine-metagenome-genome-assembly--contig:-NODE-1087-length-19207-cov-4.223262_pt1 | contig 19207 bp, 19 predicted proteins | sample MGYA00248465_ERZ534230 | MGnify/ENA primary metagenome ERZ534230 (study PRJEB26409, sample SAMN06344110) | marine metagenome | isolation source: Sea water from surface | place: Atlantic Ocean:Southern...
ATGATGTTGTGTTCATTTCCTAGGTTAGAAATTCTTGGGACTAAGCTCATAACCCAAAACATCAGTTGCCTGGCAAAAACAATTGCTGCTGCTATTTCAAATGCATAATAAAACTGTATTTCAAACCAACCAATTGTAGCAAGTGACAAAATCCCTACTAGGTGATTTATCATGATGCATAAAATTCTTGTACTGGCTTTTGCAGTTTTCTTGTTTGGTGCTGGTGAAACCTCTGCCAGACCACGAGTTAATCCCATTACGTCGAGTGATCGATTGTGGCTGGAATGGAATGTCACCCCCAATGTTCAATGGGCTCCGGGCTCGGTTGATCCAGAGGCGGACCCCGATCGCACCCTCAACGTTCTCAAGCTCCAGCCTGTTTTTTCGTTCCGTCTGAATGAGGACTGGACGGTTCTAACTCGCACGATTTTTCGCTTCGTTTCGGCGCCTTTAGCGTCGCCCGAGCTTGGCTTGACGCCCCTCCGCGAGCCCCTCGTCCTGGGCTGGAACCAACGCAATCGAACGGGCTTGTCGGATATCAGCCCGACGGCTTTCTTTGTGCCCGACCTTGGTCCGGATTGGACGATTGGTCTCGGGTCTTCTCTTGTGATTCCCGCTGGCGACGGTCCCACCGATAGTGGAAAGCTGTCCGTTGGTCCAGCACTCCTTGGCTACTTCCACCGGGGCCGTTGGACAGTGGGTGCCAGGATGCGCAACATCTGGTCCGTTGCCGGTGATCCTCAGCGCGATGACGTCAACCGCTTTATTGCCCAGCCTTTGATTCGTTACCAGCTCAACAAGAACTGGTATTTCACGTCGTCCCCAGTTATTTCGTCCGATTGGACCCATCCGGATGGTGATGGCTGGACCGTTCCAGTGGGAGGTGGCCTCGGTTATGCGTTCAGGCTGGCGAACCAGCCGATGCAGATTTCACTTGAGAGCTACTACAACGCCGTGAAGCCGACGTTTGCTGGTGAAGAGCTTTTGGGCGATTGGACGATTCGCACTCAGGTGCAGGTTTTATTTCCGAAGTGAATTGTTGGTTCCCTAGTTTTTCCGATTGGATCGGCTGAGAGTCGCGATAAAGGTGCGTCTGCCAAACCGGCGAATCTTTTGTCGCCAAGGTGGTAACCAACTGGTTGTCTTTCGCAGTGCCTTAAGCCAACCTGCAACGTAGTTGTGATGCCTTTGTAGGCTCAGAACCCACCGGGCGATGTAGGACGAGCCAACACCAAAGAGGAGAATTCGACCGATTCACATCTTTAGCCTTCTAAATCAAGCAGCGAGGTTGCGGAAGCGGGTGAACTGCGGCTCGAACAGCAGCTTCACCGTGCCCACCGGACCGTTGCGGTGCTTGGTCACGATCACTTCGGTGATGCCGCGGTCGGGGGTTTCCGGGTTGTAGTACTCGTCGCGGTAGATCATCAGCACCAGGTCGGCGTCCTGCTCGATCGAGCCCGATTCCCGCAGGTCGCTCAGCATCGGTCGCTTGTTGGTGCGTGCCTCCACACCCCGGCTCAGCTGGGAGAGGGCAATCACCGGCACATTCAGTTCCCGGGCCATCTGTTTCAGGCCCCGGGTGATGCGCGACAGCTCCTGCACCCGGTTGTCGGAGCCTGAGCCTTCCATCAGCTGCAGGTAGTCGATCATCACCAGCCCCAGCTCCTTGCCCTGTTCGGCCATCAGCCGCCGGCAGAGCGAGCGCATCTCCAGCACGCCGGAGTTGGGTTTGTCGTCGATGAAGATCGGCAGTTGCCCCAGGCTGTTGATGCCCTGGCCCAGCAGCGGCCATTCCTCCTGCTGCAGGCGGCCGGTGCGTAGTCGCCCTGCTTCGATGCCCACCTCCATCGAGAGCAGGCGGTAGGTGAGCTGCTCCTTGCTCATCTCCAGGGAGAACAGGCACACCGGCAGGTCGTGCAGCTGGGCCACGTTCTTGGCCAGGTTCAGCACGATCGAGGTTTTGCCCATGGCCGGCCGGCCCGCCACGATGATCAGGTCGCTGCGCTGCAGGCCCTGGGTCATCGCATCCAGGTCGTAGAAATTCACCGGGATGCCAGCCACCGAGGTGCCCAGCGAGCGGCTTTCGATCTCCTCAAAGGTCTGGGTGAGGATTTCGGCCGTGGGGGTGAGCCCCTTGGAGGGTTTCTCCTGGCTGATGGCAAAGATCTTCTGCTCCGCCTGGTCCAGCACCTGCTCCATCGGCAGGCTCTGATCAAAGCCCAGCTGGATCACTTCATTGCCGGAGCGGATCAGCTGGCGGCGCAGGAACTTGTCCATCACCAGCCGGGCCACCTGCTCGATCGAGGCGGTGGACGGCACCCGCTCCACCAGCTCCACCAGTCGGTTGTTGCCGCCCACCTTCTCCAGGGCGCCGGTGTCGGCCAGCCAGGCGCTCATGGCGGTGAGATCTGTCGGCTTGCCCTGGCCGTGCAGCATCAGGGCGGTGCGGAAGATCTCCCGGTGGGCGTTCAGATAAAACGCTTCCGGCTGCAGCACATCGGCCACACGCCCGATCGCATCGGGATCCAGCAGGATGCCGCCCAGCACCGCTTCCTCCGCCTCCAGGTTCTGGGGCGGAAGCGAATCGGGCAGAGCCTCGAAATTAGGCTCGTCGTCGCGCCGGCCCTGGCCAAAACCACGGCGTCCCCCATCGTTGTTCTCTGGCAGGGGGACGCTCACCATGGCGGCAGGGCGTGAAGCGAAGGGATCACACTCTGGCTCGAATGAGCCGTTTGAGTGTCAATTGACAGCGATCAGTAGCCGACCACTTCCAGGTTGATCTCAGCGGTGACTTCGCTGTGCAGCTTCACCGTCACGGTGTACTTGCCGGTGCGGTGGATCTCAGGCACCACGATGTCGCGGCGGTCGATCTCCTTCTTGGTGGCGGTTTCGATGGCTTCTGCCACGTCACCGTTGGTGACGGTGCCGAACAGCACGTTGTCTTCACCGGTCTGCTTCTTCACGGTGAAGCGACCAATGGTGGAGAGGGCGGTCTTGAAGTCGACGGCTTCCTGCTTCAGGGCGGCCTGACGCTCAGCTTCCTTGGCCCGGCGGTGCTCCACCTGCTTCATCACCGCAGGGGTGAGGGGCACAGCTTTGCCGAAGGGCAGCAGGAAGTTGCGGGCGTAACCCGGAGCCACTTCCACCAGGTCTCCGTCCTTGCCGAGGCTGAGGACGTCCTCATTCAGAACGACTTGTACACGCTTAGGCATGGGACCGGTATGAAGGATGGAGACGGGTGCGATCGACCACGTTACGACGTGGCCTGTCGTTGAAGGTTGCTTCGAGCCTCAGGAGGCTCCGGGGACGTAGCGGGCCGTGCGGATCCGGCTGGCCAGTCCAAGGCGCTTGAGCAGGCGCACGTGCTGCCAGGTGAGATCGAACTCAAACCAGCGCAAACCGTGGCGTGCACTGGCCGGATGGGCGTGGTGGTTGTTGTGCCAGCCCTCACCGAAGGAGAGCAGTGCCACCCACCAGCAGTTGCGGGAGAGGTCGGGGCAATCGAAATTGCGGTAGCCGAAGGCGTGGGTGGCGGAGTTCACCAGCCAGGTCACGTGGTACACGACCACGAGGCGCAGAGGAATGGCCCAAAGCACCAGGCCAAGGCCACCGCCGTGCACCTGGGCGGCTTCACCGAACCAGTAGAGCCCAAGGCCCAGGGGGATCTGCAGCAGCAGGAACCAGCGGTCGAGCCAGCGGTAGAAGGGGTCACATTGAAGGTCGCCGGCGTAGCGGTCGAGTTCCTTCAGGGCTGGGATGTCGTGCAGCATCCATTCGCTGTGGGCCCACCACAGGCCACGGCCAGCGTCGTGGTGATCCGTGGGCTGATCCGAAAAACGGTGGTGATGGCGGTGCAGACCCACCCATTCGATCGGGCCGCTCTGGCAGGCCAGGGTGCCCATCAGCACCAGGATGCGCTCCACCCAAACCGGCACCACCAGACTGCGGTGCGCCACCAGACGGTGCAGCCCCAGGGTGACGCCCAGCACCGTCATCCAATAGAGAACGCCGAAGGCCACAACGCCCTGCCAGCTCCAGAAGCGCGGCAGCAGCGCCACGGTGGCGAGCACGTGCATCACCAGCATGAAGCTGGTGGTTCCCATCTTGAATTTGCGCTGACGCGCCGGCAATCGTTCGCGCGGTGCCATCACCGCGGCCCGCTGCCGAAGCTCGCGGGTGTCAGCTGTTTGCGAGGAAACCAAGCGGATTCTCCTTGGATTGACAAAGCCGCTCAGACAGGAAAACCAGGGAGCGGATGGTGCCGTTAGTGACAGAAATCTAAAGGAGTTGCCGCATCACAGCGGCCTCCCGGGTTGTGAATTTTGGCGTTGGCCAGGGTTTAGGAAGGCATGGCATCCGTCAGGCAAGTGGTGATCAGTGCGTTTGCAGAGGACCTGATCAACGCGGTGGCGCGGGAGCAGGCCGACCTGGCTGCAGCGAGGACGGCGGCGGTGGAGCAACGCCTGCAGCGCGTGTTGGAGGCCCTGGCGGCGGAGCGCGTTGGCACCCAGCACTTTGCGTCGCTCACCGGTTACGGCCACGGGGATCAGGGCCGTGAGGTGGTGGATCGGGTCTTTGCCCGGGTGCTGGGGGCTGAGGCTGCGGCGGTGCGCCTGCAATTCGTCAGCGGCACCCATGCCATCGCTGCCTCGCTGTTCGGGGTGTTGCGGCCCGGTGATCGTCTGCTTTCAATCACGGGTCGTCCCTACGACACCCTTGAGGAGGTGATCGGTCTGCGCGGCAAGGGCCAGGGTTCCCTGGCGGAATTCGGGGTTGCCTACGACGAAATCGATCTGCAGCCGGATGGTGCGGTGGATGAGGCGGCCTTGAACCAGGCCCTGGAGCAGCCCTGCCGGATGGTGCTGATCCAGCGCAGCTGCGGCTACAGCTGGCGTCCGTCGGTCACGGTTGAGCAGATCGCCGGGCTGTGTGAGCGCATCCATGCCCGCCAGCCCGACTGCGTTGTCTTCGTCGACAACTGTTACGGCGAGTTGGTGCAGGAGCAGGAACCGACGGCGGTTGGGGCGGATCTGATCGCTGGATCGTTGATCAAGAACCTCGGCGGCACCATCGCCCCCACCGGCGGTTACATCGCAGGACGGGCCGATCTGGTGGAGCAGGCCTGCTGCCGGCTCACGGCGCCGGGCATCGGCAGTGAGGGCGGCACGGGATTTGACCTGCAGCGCCTGGTGCTGCAGGGGCTTTTCCTGGCACCGCAGATGGTGTCAGAGGCCTTGATTGGCGCCGATCTGGTGGCAGGGGTGTTTGAGCGGCTGGGCTTCCCCGTCAATCCAGCGCCCGGGGCCGTGCGCAGCGATTTGATCCAGGCGGTTCGGCTGGGCAGTCCCGACGCCCTCAAGGTGGTGTGCCGTGCCTTCCAGGCAATGTCGCCGATCGGGGCCTACCTCGATCCGGTGCCGGCCTCGATGCCGGGTTATGCCTCGGATCTGGTGATGGCCGGGGGGACCTTCATCGACGGCTCCACCAGTGAATTTTCGGCCGATGCGCCGTTGCGGGAACCGTTCAACCTCTATGTGCAGGGCGGCACCCATCGGGCTCACATCCGCCTGGCCCTCTCCCGTGCGTTGTGTGACCTCAATGCGGCAGGACTGATCAATCTCCCGCAGACTGGGATCACCTGAAACTGCCTCGATGGCGTTCGCGTTCCCCGACTCTTTTCGCTTCGCCGACAGCCACGAGTACGCCAATGCCGATGGTGAGCTGGTGCGGGTGGGCATCAGTGCCTTCGCCGTTGATCAGCTGGGCGACATCGTGTTCGTGGACCTGCCGGATGTGGGCGCCAGCCTGGCGAAGGGCACCAGCTTTGGCTCGGTGGAGTCGGTGAAGGCCGTGGAAGACATGTATGCACCGATTGCCGGTGAGGTGGTGCAACGCAATGAAGCGGTGCTGGCCAGTCCGGAGGAACTGCAGAACGATCCCCACGGTGAGGGCTGGCTGCTGGTGCTGCGTCCGTCGGACCCCGCCGAGCTCGACAGCCTGATGACCGCCGAGGCCTACGGCGCCAAGGTCAACGCCGGCTGACATCAACGCTGGCTGTCATCAGCGCCGGGGCTTCGCTCTTACGATCGTTCGGTGGGCTACTGCATTCGACGTTGACTTCTCCTTTTGCGCAGCGGCACATCGGCCCGAGTGAGGCGGAACAGCTCCGCATGCTCAATGCCCTGGGCTACAGCGATCTGCAGGAGTTCATCGCTGATGTCGTGCCCGCCGACATCCTCGATTCCAAGCCGCCGGTTGAGGCCTTGCCCGACGGGTGTGGGGAGGCAGAGGCCCTCCAGCAGCTGAAGCAGTTGAGCGAAACCAACACGCTGCGACGCTCCTTGATCGGGCTGGGTTATTACGGCACGGCAACCCCGGCCCTGATCCAGCGCCACGTTTTTGAGAATCCGGCCTGGTACACCGCCTACACCCCCTACCAGGCGGAAATCGCCCAGGGTCGTCTGGAGGCCCTGCTCAACTTTCAAACCCTGATCAGTGAGCTCACGGGCTTGCCGATCGCCAACGCGTCGCTGCTTGATGAAGCCACCGCCGCCGCGGAGGCGATGAGCCTCAGCTTCGGGGTGTGCCGTCGCCCCGAGGCGACACGGTTCCTGGTGGACGCCAATGTGCTGCCCCAGACCTGGGCGGTGCTGCAGACCCGCGCCGAACCCCTCGGCATCAGCCTCGAGTGCATCGACCCGGCCACGGCGCCGATCGATGCGTCAGTGTTCGGCGTTCTGCTGCAGCTGCCCGGCGCCGATGGATGCCTTTGGGATCCATCCGCCGTGATCGAAGCGGCCCATGCCGCCGGTGCCTTGGCCACCGTGGCCATTGACCCCCTGGCGCAGACCCTGATGGCGCCCGTGGGATCCCTCGGGGCCGACATTGCCGTGGGCAGCGCCCAACGCCTGGGGGTGCCGATGGGATTCGGTGGTCCTCACGCCGCCTTCTTCGCCACCGTTGAGGCCTACAAGCGCCAGATCCCGGGCCGTCTGGTGGGGCAGTCCAAGGATGCGGAGGGCCGTTCCGCCCTGCGCTTGGCGCTGCAAACCCGTGAGCAGCACATCCGTCGCGACAAGGCCACCAGCAACATCTGCACGGCCCAGGTGCTGCTGGCCGTGATGGCCTCGTTTTATGCGGTGCACCATGGCCCTGATGGTCTGCAGGCCATCGCTCAGCGCATTGCTGACCTGCGCAGCCAGTTGGAGCAGGGCCTGCGGGCCCTTGGTTATCCGCTGGAGCTGGCCGACCGCTTCGACACCGTCACCGTGCACTGTGCGTCGGCACCGGCTGTGCACCGCGCTGCCGCCGTTGCTGGTTTCAATCTGCGGGTGCTGCCCGATGGTGCGGCGCCGGCGGACGCCACCGGATTCGGCATCAGCCTCGATGAGCTCTCGGATCAACAGGAGCTGCAAGCCCTGCTCGCCTTGCTGGCCGAGGCCTGCGGTCAGGCCAGCCCGCAGCTCGAGGCTGCTCAGCCCCCGTCCCTCTCCCTGCCGCAGCGCAGCCAGCCCTGGCTGAGCCAGTCGGTTTTCCATCAGTACCGCAGCGAATCAGAGCTGTTGCGCTACATCCAGCGGTTGGTGAGCCGTGATCTCTCGCTGGTGCACGGGATGATTCCGTTGGGCAGTTGCACCATGAAGCTCAACGCCGCCGCTGAGCTGCAGCCGGTGAGCTGGCCTGCGTTTGCGGCCTTGCATCCCTTTGCTCCTGCCGATCAGGCCCAGGGCTATCGCCGTCTGGCCGACGATCTGGAGCAATGGCTGGCTGCACTGACGGGCTTTGCGGCCGTGTCGTTGCAGCCCAATGCCGGTTCCCAGGGGGAATACGCCGGGCTGCTGGTGATTCGTGCCTGGCACCGCTCCCGCGGTGAAGCCCATCGCGACATCTGTCTGATCCCCACCAGCGCCCACGGCACCAACCCCGCCAGTGCCGTGATGGCCGGCCTCAAGGTGGTGGCTGTCGCCTGTGATGACGAGGGCAACATCGATCAGCAGGATCTGGCGGCGAAGGCGGCCGAGCACGCCGACCGGCTGGCGGCGCTGATGGTCACCTACCCCTCCACCCACGGCGTGTTTGAAACCGGCATCCGTGAGATCTGCGCGGTGGTGCATCGGCATGGGGGCCAGGTGTACCTCGATGGGGCCAACCTCAATGCCCAGGTGGGGCTTTGCCGTCCTGGTGCTTTCGGTGCCGATGTCTGCCACCTCAACCTGCACAAGACCTTTTGCATCCCCCATGGGGGCGGTGGCCCTGGCGTGGGGCCCATTGGTGTGGCGGCGCATCTGGCGCCCTTCCTGCCGGGGCACCCCTTGCAGGCCGGCGCCGCATCGGCCATCGGTCCAGTGTCCGCAGCTGCGCTCGGTAGCGCCAGCATCCTGCCGATCAGCTGGATGTACCTGCGGATGATGGGGGCGGAGGCCCTGCGGCAGGCCAGTGCCGTGGCGCTGTTGTCGGCCAATTACCTCGCCCATCGGCTCGACGCCTCGTACCCCGTGCTGTTTCGCGGCAGCACCGGCCGGGTTGCCCACGAATGCATCCTCGACCTCCGCCCGCTCAAGCGGGATGCGGGGATCGATGTGGATGACATCGCCAAGCGTTTGATGGACTACGGCTTCCATGCGCCCACCGTCAGCTGGCCGGTGGCCGGCACGGTGATGGTGGAGCCCACCGAAAGCGAAAGCCTGGCGGAGTTGGATCGTTTCGCCGATGCCCTGGTGGCGATCCGCGAGGAGATTCGCGCCATTGAATCCGGCACCAGCGACCCTCAGAACAACCCGCTCAAGCGGGCTCCCCACACCCTCGCTGCCGTCACAGCGGATGCCTGGGATCGTCCCTACAGCCGTCAGCAGGCCGCCTTCCCGATGGAGGGGCAGCAGGAGAGCAAGGTTTGGCCCGCTGTGGCACGGATTGACAACGCCTTTGGTGACCGCAACCTGGTGTGCACCTGTCCGTCGGTGGAAGCGGTGGCTGTGGCGGCTTGAAGCCCTGGTGCAAGGGGTTCAGAGCGTGTAAATTTTCACTGAAAGTGGAAAAATTGGTTTGATTCCGTTCATCGCCCTTGCGAGTTCGGTCAAACTGTTCGACAACTGATTCGTCTGTCGGGGGACACCATGGATCGGGACAACAACAAGAAATCTGCGCTCAGCAGCGTTGAAGGGCCTGCCCTTCCTCAACTTCCTGAGGGTCTGGAATCGGCCTTCAATCGCGGCCACACCTTGTCAATTGAAGGAACCAATGTGATTCGGGTTCCCTTTGGCACGCGCCGTTCCCGTCGCAGCCGCCCCGAGCGGCCCGATCACTGGGCCACCCTGGTGATTCCTTTTCAACCGGTGGGCGATCCCACCCCTCCGCCGGCAGCGGCCTGAGTTCAGACCACGCCGATCTCCGATTTTTCCTGGGCCAGACGCCAGTCCAGCAGGGCTTTGACGTCGGCCAATGAGCAGGTTGGTGTGCGGAAGGGCAGCAATCGCATCGGGCTGCGTTCCGGCCTCACCAGCCAGCTCCGGTTGGTTTGAGGCATCAAAAGAAAGCCGCGGTACCGAACCGAGGCCTCCTGACCGTTCATGAATCCCATCGCTCTAGGGATTGTTTGGAAGTAACCCCGTCATTTCAGGGCACAAGATCTGGTGTCGCGCACTTGCACCAGATCTTTTCCGGATTGCTTCACGCCAGGGCAAACAGCAGCACGTCGGCGCGTTCACTGAGGCCGATCAGCTCACCTTGTGTTGCTGCCTCCTGGATCAGGCCCACCCCGTCGCCCCGCCGCAGCGATTGCTGGGGGGAGCCTTCACTGTTGAGCGTCAGCTCCCCATCAATCACCTGAATCCAGAGCAACTGCTCTTCGGCGTCCGGCAGTGGCAAGGGTTGTTGGCGTTGCGGCTGGGCGCGCCAGAGGCGCACGCGACGTTCAATGGCCATCGCCTCGCCGGATGCGCCGGGCTCAATCAGGGGCGTCCAGCCCTCGCCGATCGCGAAGGGTTTCTGCTCGTAGGCAGGCTGGATGTCCAGCTGTGCTGGCTCAATCCAGATCTGCAGCAGCCTGCAGGGCTCGCCGGTCTGGTTGATCTCGCTGTGCACGATGCCGCTGCCGGCACTCATCCGCTGCACCTCGCCGGCGTGCAGCACCGCGCTGTTGCCCATCGAGTCGGCATGGGTCAGGGCCCCCTCCACCATCACCGTGATGATTTCCATGTCGCGGTGGGGGTGCATGCCGAACCCCTGGCCTGCAGCAATGGTGTCGTCGTTGATCACCCGCAAGGGGCCGAAGCCCATCCAGTTCGGATCCTGATGGCTGCCGAAGCTGAAGCTGTGCCAGGAATCGAGCCAGTCCAGCTGGCTGCGAAAGCGCTGGTCTGCGGGTCGCAGGATCACGGTTGACGTGGTGTCGTGTTGACGTGGTGGCGGGGCCGTCCGGGACATGGGGCGCTCAGAGCTTGAGCGGTGACATCTGCAGAAGCCGCTGCACCAGGTCACTGATGCTGTCGTCCTGGGCTGGTTTGGCGTGGTTGCTCAGCAGCTGACGCCCCACCACCTGAGCCCCGAGGTGGGTCAGCTGGATGCGCAGCGACACCAGCAGTTCCATGCCACCGCCGCCGGAGAAGGTCGCCATGGCGATCGGCCGTCCGTTGAACAGGGATCGGAAGTCGTCGTCGGTCACCGAGAGCCAGGCAATGGCGTTGGTGAGCGACGGCGGAATCGAGCCGTTGTACTCCGGCGCGCAGATCACCCAGCGCGGTGTTTGGTGCAGTTGGTCGTGCAGGACCACCAGGTCAGGACCCGCCCCTGCGGCCTGGACCCGCGGCGTGAACAGGGGCAGGTCGAGCTGCGTGAGATCGATCAGCTCGGCGCTGGCGTTCTGAGCTGCGGCGGCCTGCACGAAGCGTTCCGCCAGCTTCAGGTTCTCGCCATTGCTTGCCGTCAGAACGATGAGATCAGAGGGCATGGAGACGAAGGCTCTTGATGGAATCGTGCAAGGGCGTCAGGCCGCCTTCAACTCGGCTTCGCGGTAGGGAACGAAGCTGGCTTTGCGGGCGCCGCAGATCGGGCAGTGCCAATCGTCGGGAATCGCTTCAAACGGGGTGCCTGCGGCGATGCCGGAATCTGGATCTCCCACGGCGGGGTCGTAGATCATCGAGCACTCCTTGCAGATCCACTTGCCCGGGATCGGTTGATCGGCCTGGCCTGCACTGCCTTTGCCTTGCAGGGCCTCGAGGGCAACGCCATAGGTTTCGGCGTGATGCTGCTCGATCGGGGTCAACAGGCCGAAGTTCTTGGCGGCGGTGCGGAACAAGCCGGCATGCTCCTTCGACTCGCTGCTTTGCTCGGCGAATTCAGCTTCGGCTCCGCTGTCCCGGTCCTGCCGGGCCTGGGCGGCGAACTCCGGATACATCGTTGTGTACTCGTAGGTTTCGCCTTCAATCGCCAGCTCCAGGCAGCGGCTCAGGATGGCCTGCTTCTCCTCGTCGCTGCGCTGCTCGGGATCGCTCACCACCAGCTCAGGGTGCAGCAGGCGGAAGTGGGCAAAGGCGTGTTCCGTTTCCTGCGCTGCGGTGTCCCGAAACAGCTTGGCCAGGTCTTTGTGGCCCAGTTGTTTGGCTACCTCTGAGAAGAACAGGTATTTGCGGTTGGCCATGCTCTCGCCGCCGAAAGCAGCCTCGAGGTTGGCGTGGGTGGAGGGCTTGGAGACGTCCATTGATGGCACCAGGGAGCGTCTCTCCAGCCTACCTCTAACTCATAGTCACTATGAGTTAGTCGAGGGTTCGGGTTGCCGGCTCCGGCTGTCAGCTCAGTAGTTGGCTCCGCTGCGGCGTTGGTGCACCGCGGTGCTGCCCTCCGCATCCAGCACCCCGCCGCGATCCACTTCGGCATAGATCAGCCAGTGGTCGCCGCATTCCATCCGCTGGCTCACCTTGCCGTCCAGCCAGGCCAGAGCATCCGGCAGCAAGGGCTGTTCGGCGGGGCTGGTGTCCAGCTCAAGGCCTGCAAAGCGATCGGCACCGGGTTCGAACGGTTGCAGGAACTGCTTCATCAGGGCGGTTTCGCGGCCTTCGGCCAGCACGTTCAAGGCGAAGCGATCGCCCTTGTGCAGCAGCGCTTCCACGGCACGGTCCTTGGCCACGGCCACGGTGATGCCGGGGGGATTGAAGCTGGCCTGACTCACCCAGCTGGCCACCATGGCGCCGCTCAGATCGGCTTTGCGGGTGGTGAGCACACAGAGGGAGCCGATCACACGGCCCAACGCCAGCACCGCTGGATCGCTGCGGCTTTCGCTCAAGCCCCCTGCACTGCGCCGTTGCGCCCGTTTCTGACTCTGCAGCAGCTGGCGGGCGAAACGGGTGCCGGTTTCCTCCAGCTCCTTCACTCGGGCAGCATCCGGACTGAACTTCACCCGGATCGGCTCGAAGCCAAAGCTGAAGCCGCCATCCCGCAGCTTCGTTTCCAGCAGATCCACCGCCTCGCCGCTCCAGCCGAAGCTGCCGAACACTCCCACGGGTTTGCTGCGATCCCCCTCCGCCAACAGGGTTCCCAGGGCTGAGACGATCGGTGTAGGGGCATGGCCCCCCAGGGTTGGTGAGCCGATCAACACGGCATCGGCCTGCTGGATCGTGCTCACCAGTTCATCGGCGGGGGTGAATTCGCAGTTCAAGCTGCTCACCCGGATGCCGGTGCGGCTGACCCCGCGGGCCAGAGCGTCGGCAATGGCTGCGGTGTTGCCGTAGGCGCTGGCGAACAGCAGGGCCACCGTCAGGCTGGCGGTTTGCTGGCCTTCGCCCCAGCGGCGGTAGTCATTCAGCAGGCTGCGCCAACTGGCTTCAATCGCCGGACCATGGCCCGGTGCGATGGTGCGGATGTCGAGTTCTTCGAGCCGTTCCACCAGGGCATCCACCTGACGGGCCATGGGGGCCATCAGGCAGTCATAGAAGTGACGGCGCTCTTCTTCGGTGCTGCTGCGGTTGCGTTCGGCCCAGCTGTCTGTGCAGAGGTGGGCACTGAAGAACTTGTCGCTCATCAGCAGGCCCAGGCTTTCCTCGAACGCCAGCAATCCGCCCGGCCAGCGGGGGGTTGGGGCTGGCAGCAGCATCAAGCTGCGCTGATGGCTGAGGGGAAGTGGTTGCTCGTGGCGGATGACCCGCAGCGGCGGCAGGTCTGGCAGTGGTGGTTGCTCGCTCGTCTCACCGGGAGGGGCCGGCTTGCGTTGGCTCCACAGCTCCTCAATCAACTTGGCGCCCGGGTTGGAGACGATCAGTTCCAGACCGGCATAGGTTTCCGCCAGTTTCCTCAGCAGGGCAACGCGGTTGGGGTTGACGTGGCCCACCACCACCAGCAGCGGCGCGTCGCTGCTGGGCAGGGCGTCGGCAAGCACCGGCAGAAAGGCCGCGCTGTAGGCCATGCCGGGAGGATGGACCAGCACGGCCGGGGCGCCATCACCGGCTTCAAACAGCACGCTGTTGGCGGTGCTGCCCCGCTCCAGGGCATATTCCAGTTCGAAGCGGTGCCGCTGGGGACTCAAACCGCGCAGACCAATGACCCCATCGTCGATCGGCAGCTGGATCGTGCGACGCGTGGTTGCGGTGCTGGTCACGCTCATCTTCGAAGCCAGTTGAATGTAGGCGTGTTGTTGATGGGAGCAGCAGGTCGGTGGCGCAGAGCGTTGTTGTTCTCTCCTCCCAGCTGATCACCACCCTCTCGGCTCTGGCCTATCTGCGCTGGAGAGGTCTCCGGGGCACCCGATTGGAGGTCGTCTCGCTTTATCGCGATGACCTCAGCCATTCGGCCAAGGCCTTCCAGCCGTTGCTGCAGGGTCTTGCGGCCCAGGATGGGCATCACTGCCGGTTCATCACGGGCGACAGCGTCTTGATCGGGCCGGAGCCCAGGGCCTGCAGCTTGTTGGTGCTACCGCGTTTGGACGATCGCGAAGGTCAGCAGATGCTGCGTACCTATCAGGCGTCAGAGGTGGTGGAGCTGGGGGAATCGATTGGGGTTGAAACACGCTTGTATTCAGAGCATTCCCAGCAAACCCGGATCCAGTCGCTCGCGTTGGTGCGTCGTTCACAAGCGATGGCTTCGGTCCGTTTGGATCCGCTGGTGCCGTTGGATCGTCCGGTGGAGCCGTTACGGCTCCAGGAGATGCTCAACATCTGCGCCAGTTTTCGGCGCGCTTTCGTTGCTGCTGATGCGTCCCGCGGATCGCAGCCAACGGCTGTGCTGCTCTGCCTGCCCTATTTGAGAGTGCCCAAATGGCGCGTCCGCTTGCGGCTTTTGGGTCGATCGTTTGGCTGGCGCTGGACGCTAGGGATCGAGAACCGGGCCTATTTCAGGCGCGCCGTCTGTGCTGCATTACGACCGTTGCCGGCCGATGTGCCGTTGCGGGTGCAAGCCCACCCCAAGAACGAAACACACCACGCCTTGATCGAACGGTTGTTGGCTTCGCTGCGGCCTGGCAGATCCTGGGGGCTGCTCCCCGCCGATGAACCTCTGGAGGTGCGGTTGTTGCGTGGATGGTCTGATGCAGGGAGTGAACCTTGGCCTGTGCTGGGTTTCGGTACCAACCTTTTGGCAGCAGCGGTGTTTCTCGCGCCCCATCACCGAAGGGTTGGCCACTGCCAGCCGGCGGATCAGAGTTGGTGGCGGCGTTGCTCAGATCCGTGGCTCAACCGCCGTGAATGGCGGAGGAGTCAGCACGTGCGCGCCGTGCTGAGCAACCTGCTGGATGCTCTGGATCAGCTGCGGGCTCAGTAGTGGTTGCCCACCTTTCGGTGATGCACAGCAGTGCTGGCCTCGGCATCGGCCACGTTGCCCTGCTCCACCACGGCATAGATGATCCAGTGGTCGGGGCCCTCCATCCGTTGCTCCACCCGGCAGCCCAGAAATGCCAACGCATCGGCGAGCACCGGCCCGCCATCGGCGGTTCCCTCCAGAACGTTCACACCAGCAAAACGATCGGCACCGGGGGGGAAGCGCTTGAGGAAATGGCGCATCAGTTGCTGATGGTTGTCTTGCCGTAGAACGTTCAGCACGAAGCGGTCTCCCACCTGCATCAAGGCTTCGATCGCGCGGTCTTTGGCGACGGCAATGGTGAGGCCCGGTGGGGTGAAGCTGGCCTGGCTCACCCAGCTGGCCACCATGGCGCTGCGGCGCTGCGACTCGCCCTCCCCCTGGCTGGCGGTCACCACGTAGAGGCCTCCGCTGATGCGACCCAGGGCTTTGTCGAGGTCGCCATCGAGGCTTTTCATCGCCGCGATCGTCTTCTCCTTGGTCAGCAGTTGGCCCAGGTCAGTGCCGGACTCCTCGCAGCGTTGGTAATCGCTGCCCTGGGGCAGCTGTTTGATCCGCAATGGGCTGAAGGCTTGCTTCTGCCCCTGGCTGCGCAGTTGATCGGCGACGGCGTCGATCGGTTCGTCATTGCCACCGAAGGCGTCGTACACCCCCACCATTTGCTTGGGATGCAGGGCCGCCAGCAGGGTGCCGATGGAGGCCTGAAGATCCGGCTCTGGTTCCGCGGGCCAGGTCGGCACCACAACAGCCTTGGCATCGCCAATTAGGGCGGTGAGTTCCTGGGGGTCGGTGGCCCGTAGGTCCAGCAGCTGCACTTGGGCATCCGCCTTGCCGATGCCGTGGGCAATGGCCTGGCTGATCCGATCGGAGAAGCCGTACTGGCTCAGGTAGCAAACAGCGGCATAGCTCTCGCCCTTGCTGCGCTGGCCACTCCACTCGCGGTAATCGCTGATCCAGTGGCTGAGGTGATGCCGCAACAGCGGCCCGTGTCCCACGGCGATGGTGGTGATCTCCGGCAGGCCATCCATGCGCTTCAGGGCCTGAAGCACGCTGCGGGCATTGGGCCCCATCAGGCAGTCGTAGTAGAAGCGGAAATCAGGGGCGATGGCGCCGGGATCGGCGTCGAAGACGTCATCAGAGCAGTAATGCAGACCGAAGGCATCGCAGGTGTAGAGGATGCCCGTGCCGTGATCGAAGGAAAAGATCGTGTCCGGCCAGTGCAGGTTCGGAGCACTGAGGAATTCGAAGCGGTGCTGGATGCCGCTCTCGGGATTGGTGCCGAGATCCAATTCCTCGCCGGACTTCACCGCACGGGATTTGAACGGCCTGTGCACTTGGTCCTTGAGGAACTGCAGTGCCACCTTCGAGCCCACGATTTCGATCTCGGGATTGAGATCGATCAGGTCACCGATCAAGCCGGAGTGGTCGGGCTCGGTGTGGCTCACGATCAACACATCGATCGCGGTTGGGTCGATCTGCTCCTTGAGCAGGGGGATCCAGGTGTCGCGGAACTTGGCGTGGCTGGTGTCGATCAGGGCGGTGCGTTCTCCCCGCACCAGGAAGGCGTTGTAGGTGGTGCCGTTGCGCAGGCCGAATTCGATGTCGAAGCGGCTGCGGTCCCAGTCGAGGGAGCGAATCGTGGTGGTGTCGGCGGCGATGGCCTCGCACTGCAGCGACAGCTTCGGAGCAGCGGGAGCAACGACCATGAAACCGACCATGACGGAAGTCGACTCTACGGAGATTCAGCGGGGCAAGGCGGCGGAGACTGGTAGCAACTGCAACCTTGTGATGGCGTCATCGACGCTGCGACGCAGCATTGGACCCGGGATCCTTTTGGCCGGTGCCTGCATCGGTGGATCCCACTTGATGTCGTCAACCACGGCGGGAGCCCGATTTGGCTTCGCGCTGGTGGGCCTGATCCTGCTTACCAATCTGATCAAGTACCCGTTCCTGCGCGTGGGCACCCGCTTCACAGCGGCCACCGGACTGTCGCTGCTGGAGGGTTTCCAGAAACGCAATCCCCTCTACCTGCCGCTGTACCTGGTGGTGAGTCTTGTCACCGGCACCTTCACGATCGCGGCGGTGAGTTTTGTGGCGGGACTGCTGCTCACCAACATTCCTCTGCTGGCGGGGCTGGACCCCTACGGACTGTCCATCGCCGTGCTGGCGGTGAGTGGCCTGGTGCTGCTGCTGGGGCACTACCGGGCACTCGACCGTCTCTCCAAGCTGTTGGTGGTGCTGCTTACCCTGCTCACGGGGGTCGCGGCTGCATCGCTGCTGATCCGGGGCCCTGTCGGGGATGTGGCGGCGAGCTGGGTCAGCACCGATCCCAGCCCCTGGACCTTGGCCAACCTGGCCTTCCTGATTCCCCTGATGGGCTGGATGCCCGGACCGGTGGAGATGTGCGTGTGGCCGTCGTTGTGGATGTTCTCCCGTGCGCGCGACACCGAGCACACCGCAACGCCGAAGGAGGCCGAGTTCGATTTCAACCTCGGCTATGGCGTCACCGTCGTGACGGCCATGTTCTTCGTGATCCTGGGCGCCTACACGATGTACGGCAGCGGTGACGGAATGCTGGCCGGCAGTGGCGTGTCCTTCGCCCAGAAGCTGATCAAGCTCTACACCGCCGCCATGGGTGGTTGGGCGGCCTGGGTGATCATCCCGGCGGCTTTTTCCGCCATGTTCAGCACCACCCTCACCTGCCTCGATGCCTATCCCCGCAGCATTGCGGCGATCCAGGGCTTGCTGCGTCATCACGACAGTGGGGATTCAGCGCCGGGGCCCATGCAGCGTCGCTTCGACATCTGGGTGATCGTGCATTTCCTGGCCGCTGTGCTGGCGCTGGTGGTGGCCAAGAGCGGCGGGATCGGTGTGAAGGATTTCGTCTTCGGGGCGATGACCGGCAGTTTCCTCACCGCTCCTCTGTTCGCCTGGATGGCGATGGACACGATCAACAGCCCCTTGGTTCCAGTGGAGCACCGTTATGGGCGGCTCACCCAGGCCTTCTGCTGGTTTGGCCTGGTGTTTTTCAGTGGCTTCAGCCTGCTGTTCATCGGTCGCTTCTTCCTCGGCCTTGGCGGCTGATTCCACCCTGGCTTCAACAAAAAACCCCTGCCATGGGCAGGGGTTGGGCTTCCGTTCTTCTCGTCTTGGTGTGTTGGGCTTGTCCAGCCCAAGGCTGTTCAGTGCCCGGGTCCTGATCAGCTGTCGATTTTCACTGAAACGCTGGTGTGCTCCACAGCTTTGCCGGCGTTGATTTCAAGAATGCCGTCCCGATAGCTGGCCTTGAGCTGGTCGCGATCGAGGCTGTGGGGGAAACGGAAGCTGCGGCTCCAGGTGCCGCTGCGGAATTCGCTCAGCAGCGGTGCGTTGCTGTCGTCGCTGCCTGTTGCTGGGCGTTCGGCGCTGATCACCAGGTTGCGATCGGTGGCCTTGACGTCGATCGAGTCGCGGTCCACCCCGGGCAGTTCCAGTCGCACGGTGTAGCCGGTTTCGGTTTCGCGGATTTCGGCGTTGGGAACGCGCTCAGCGGTGGCCAGTTGCTGTTCGAGACGCTCGAACGCATCTAAGGGGGATTGGCGAAGGGTCAGCATGATGGTGGCTCCGAAGAATGAACATCTGCGGACTGGGTTGATCGCCCGCCATCACAATCTGCGCCGCTTGGATGAGAACCAGAAGCGTGAGAACCGTCCGTTTTGATTCGGTCTCTACCACCAGGTTCGGCTGGCACCACAGGGATGGTGTTGAAACCGAATCTCCTTAAAGCCACCACCAGTCGCTGAAGCAGGCCGCCTGGCCGCAGACCCGTTCTTCTGCATCCCAGAGGGTCCAGATCCGGGCCTTGTTGATCATGAATCGCCGCCCTTTGCGGCTGATGCGAATGCCGCGATAGTTCTGCACTGCATCGAGGCGCTTGGCCTGGCTCAGTGCGCTGCTGCGTTCCGCCCGTTCGCTGTCCGGGGCGGTGAGCCGTGAGGGCATGCCGATCAGTTCATCCCAGTGGCTGTCCCACAGCTGCAGAGCCGCAGCGTTGGCGTAACTGAGCTCGGGATCCTGCTCCGTGCCGTGGGCCAGCACCGGAAAGCCGCAGGCGAACAGGTTCTGGCAGATCAGCCGCTTTGAGTGCCCCGGTTGGTGGGTGGCGATCAGCGGCCAGCTGAAGGCCCGTTGATGCGATTCCAGCAGCACTCCGGCGAGCTCTTGTTTGTCGGTGGTGAGCCAGGCGGCTTCGTGGGCCATGGCTCTGCTCCGCGTCAGCTGCCGGCTGCCATGGCCTGCAGCATCGCCTTCTGGGCACTGGCCTGACCATGTGCCTTGAGGTTGTTCAGGAAGGTGCTCCGCGCATCGGCGAAGCGTGGGTCTTCGGCCAGCGGCAGCTCTCCGGCGGCATCGAGGCCCGTGTCGCCCTCCATGGCTGGGGTGATCACCA
>ENA-OSEY01001089-OSEY01001089.1-marine-metagenome-genome-assembly--contig:-NODE-1089-length-19188-cov-2.987128_pt1 | contig 19188 bp, 20 predicted proteins | sample MGYA00248465_ERZ534230 | MGnify/ENA primary metagenome ERZ534230 (study PRJEB26409, sample SAMN06344110) | marine metagenome | isolation source: Sea water from surface | place: Atlantic Ocean:Southern...
TAAGGTCAACAATTGTTGTTTTAGATCTCTCTCTAGCCTGTGAAAAGAGTATTGAAGAATGTAATGCCTTCTCAAATAGCCAAGAGCCAAATCCTTTGAGTTCTTTGCGAGCATTCAGTGTTGCCTCTGCACGTTTTTTTGAAAGTTCTAAAGCACGTACTGAGGGGGAATTTTCGGGATCCGTTAGTCGCATTCTGTCTATGAGCGTTAAAACTGATGCTGGGTTAGTTCCCCATGTTTCACAAGCTGTTTCCCATTCATTTGGTCCTCTGCTACCGAATACATCAAGGAAATTGTCAAAATGTTCTATGAATTCTTGTGCTACATCTGATTGACGTAATCTAACTTCTAGGTCTGATAAACCAGCATCAAATATTGACATTAATTCGTCACTGTTGGCGACCATTCTTCCTAAATCCCATAAAACAAAAGAAGGTTCAGCGCTATCTACATCGCCAAGCCCGCCAAGAAGTGTTAAGGCTATAGACCTGTCACCAAGTCGTTCCTCACAGATAGTGGATAAGAGCTGCACCGCTCCACCAGCTTGGCCTGTGACGTCCAAATGGTGCGTAAATAAAAGGTTCGCCGGTTCCATAATTTCACGCATAGCTTTTACGAGAACTTCATCTGGCGAATCAAGTATTTCCGGTAGTCGGCTTTGCCATTGTGAAACTAGGTTTCGGTCTTGAGCTAGAACTGGGAGATCGCTGGTATGTAACATTTTCCAGCCGTATCTGAGGATTCTGAGGCTCGCTATTACGCTTTTATCCTGTTTGTTCGGGATATATTCTGGTGCCTCATGTTCTGATCCATAGTAAGTGGCGTCACTCTTTTCTATTGTTGTTCCGGGAGTTCGGATAGCTATCATTCTTCCAAAAGATAAATTCAGGTACATGTATCCTGCGAAGACGCCTCCAAAGCAAGTGGGGCCATCTTTGATGTCTTTAAGGGTGATAACGCCAGCATTTATAGCAGCTTGTGCTGAGGCTATTTCTCCGGCTTTACGGGTCAATGTAATTGTCAATGGATAGGCAACCTCCGGCCATACCTCACCAGCATTGCCTCTTGTGTAAACCGGATATCTAGTTGAGGGAACCTGTGTAATATATTCACCAAGTCCTAAGTCAACCATCTGGGCATATTGATTATCCATGCTAGAACCATATGTCAGTCTATTTACTTGCGCCAAATGAGTCGGCGCGCTCTAATGCACTATAGGAATGGATTTTTCGTATGGGGAATAAAGAGCTTGTAGAGGACTATTGGGCGGCGCATTTTGCTCGTAACTGGGTAAAGATGGCAACTTTCTTTTCTGATAGTGCGCACTATACAGATGTTGGGTTAGACGCTGTTGGTGCGACAGGGCCAGAAGAGATTATTCTTCGACTTCGGTTAGGGATTGAGCCACTGGAAGGATACGAGCATTTCCCTAAGAATATGATTTGTGAAAACAATTTAGTTGTGACTGAACATGTTGAACAATGGCGTTTCCACACGGGAGAAATCATTGATCATCCATTTACATCCGTTATGGAGATTACTGATGGGCTAATTTCTCGTTGGCATGATTATTCTCATCTTGGTAATTTGCTTGATCAAGCACCGCAATGGTGGCTTGATCACATCATTGTTGGCTGGCGAGATAATCCTGAGTTGTGAGTTCTTCTATCTGTCAGTGAATATTTGAAGTATGTACCAAAACATGGTCATCAAGGACGCAAAGAGTGTAACTGATGCTCCGACGTAGGCGTGTGCTGGATATGACTGCATTATTCTTTGGGTGTTGTAGAGGATTGATGCTCCCATTAAAGCAACCATCGCAACTGAGAACCATGTTCCGAGATTGGCGCCAAATAGGATCGCTGCAACAATGAGGATTAGAGCGCCCATAACTCCCCACGTCACGATTGGTCGAAGGAATGATAAATCTTTTCTGGTAGTCCATGCGACTAGTGAGAGACCAGCAAATCCCATAGCGGTTACTACAGCTGCGCCCCACACATCCCCTGTGGATTCTTGCACATTAAATACATAGAAAAGGAAAGGTGCGAAAATGACTGCCTCTACAGCTGCGAAACCAAATAACCCTCCGTATTGTCTGCCGACATTATCAAGATCATAAACTGCTTGGGTTGCTATCCAAGTTCCGAGCATAAAGATACCAAGGAACAGAAGCCATGCTCCACCGCTTCCAGCTATGGTGTCGTAGGTCCATTCTGCAAATCCGCTTACAAAATATAGATATTCAAAAGCCATGAAGGATGCAAGTGCGAGTCCAAGGTGTTGGTAAACCTTTACCATAAAGGCGACTCGGTCTGTTTCTTCAAGGAGGGCTACTGGTGTATGGGCAGTTGGGGAATAACTCATTTGTTCCTTTCGGTAATAGTTGTATTGTACCTTTTCTTTGGCGATTAGTCTTGTAGTTGTGTTGCTATTAACTCTGTTGCTTCAATGAATTCTTCCATCATTTCGTAGACGACCTGCGCTGTTGGTTTTGTCTTATTCATTGATCCGACGATCTGGCCTACGAAGTAGTTCGCGAGCTTTTCTGCACCGGAGCCAGATTTATGAGCCGCCCTGTTGATTCTTGCGATCGCATCATTAATCAGTACTGGTTGTAATGGCATACCAAGTGGCATGGGGGTTTCCGGATTCTCCCATTCATCAGTCCATGCAGATTTGAGTTGTCGTGCCGGTTTACCCGTTCTTGATCTAGAGCGTATTGTGTCGGAGGATGTTGCTTGTAGCATCTTTTCCTTCACAACTGGATGAGTTTCTGCTTCTTCGGTAGTGAGCCATACCGACCCGCACCATACTCCTTGGGCACCTAAGGTCATAGCAGCGGCCATTTGTCTTCCACGACCTATTCCGCCTGCTCCAAGTACCGGGACATCTCCTACCGCGTCAACAATTTCGGGGATCAGCACCATTGATCCGATTTCTCCAGTGTGTCCACCGGCTTCATATCCCTGAGCAATAATGAGATCTACGCCTGCGTTGACATGTCGCTCTGCGTGTTGAGCTTTTCCAGCTAAAGCGCCTACTTTCCTTCCTGCCTCTTTCACTTGGTCAATCATAAATTGAGGAGGAGGTCCTAACGCATTCACTACGAGACTCGGGTTATGGGCTAGAGCTATTTCTAGTTGTGGCCCTGCCGTTCCTGCTGACATTGGCGCAGCCCCATCATTTTTCATGCTGAATTGCCCTGACTTTGTTTCAGCAAGTTCAGGTACGTCATATTTCTCTAATATTTCGTTTACGTATTCATGGTGCGCATCAGGAATCATGTCGGCTATTTTGTGGACTGTTAATCCACCTTCATCAGATCCCTCATATTTAGCAGGGACAATAAGGTCTACGCCATATGGGTGTTCGCCTATCTCGTCTTCAATCCATTTGAGGTCAATTTCTAAAGCGTCAGGTGAATGACCGACGGCTCCAAGTACTCCAAAGCCGCCAGCTTTTGATACGGCAGCGACGACATCTCGGCAATGACTAAATGCAAAAATTGGTACATCAATATTGAACGTTTCGGTGACGGTATTTTTCATTGTGCTTTACACCATTCTCTGGATTTAGGAAGCCTTCTGGCCCGAAGGGCCTTTTTACTTTTTCTGTTTTGTATTTTAAACGCGGTTTATTGAAAAGTTTAATTTTGGCAGTGGATGATAGTCTTACGAAATGGATGTAGCTGTTGTGCGTTCTGACCTTATTGATGAGCAGGAAGCCCTTGATCGTATTATTTCAGGCATTAGTCTCTCCGATTGGGATCTCGGTACAGCTAGTCCTGGTTGGTCTGTCGCAGATCAAATAGCGCACTTGGCGTATTTTGATAATGCAGCAGCGTTGGCGATTGCTAGTCCGGATAAGTTTCAGCAGTCTGTTCAGAGACTTTTGGAGATGTATTCCCATGGTGAGGATGCTGAGATGCAATTTTATCTCCCTACCGTACTATGAGACCGAGTGAATTGTTGGAGGCATGGAGGGATGGGAGACGTAATCTTGCTGAGAAGTCTCGTAATCTCTCTGCTGATAGTCGGGTGGTTTGGTATGGGCCCTCCATGGGTTCGAAGTCGTTTTTGACTGCTCGTTTGATGGAAGTTTGGGCTCATGGTCAAGACATTTTGGATGCCGTTGAACTGAAGCGAGAGGAAACAGATCGTTTACGTCACATTGCACAGTTGGGTTTTATTACCCGCTCATGGTCTTTTATCAATCGCGGTCAGGAACCAATAGATACTCCGGTCAAAGTGATACTGAAGAGTCCATCTGGGGAGACCTGGGAATTTGGACCGCAAGGCGCTGAAGAAAGTGTTTCCGGTTCTGCACTCGATTTCTGTTTAGTGGTTACGCAAAGGCGAAACCTTAAAGATACTTCGCTTGAGGTTTTTGGTAGCGCTGCTGTGAAATGGATGAAGATTGCTCAGGCTTTTGCCGGACCCGCTACGGATGGCCCCGAGCCGCTCTAATTAGGAATTATCAGCTTCTAACAAATCGTTGGCTTCTTGGACTAGTTGTTGTCCTTGTTCAATAAGGTCTTGGAAACGACCAAGGTCTCCGTTTGCTAATGCCTCATTTGCGTTCGTGAATGCTTCCTGGGCTTGAGCTAATAGTGTTTCGAGTTGAGTGCTTTCTGGTACTGGAGTTTCGGTGTCAGTTTGTGGGGGGCTATCTGTTTGTGGATCGGTTTCCTCTGTTTCCTGAATGGGGAGTATTGGTGAGGAGATGGATCCGTTTAGGCTAATTGGAGTTACGTTGCTGCAATCATCGCCAACTTGGTTGTCGGGAACTAACAAGGCTCCGAGTACGAGTTCGACTGATGCGCATATTCTGACGCGTTCCCCGTAGGCAGCGATTATTTGTTGGACTGCAGGTTGGCTTCCGCTTGCTTCCACGTACATGGGTCGTAGATACAGTAGTACGTCTTCCTCCCCGTTATTTCCCTCTAATGGGATGAGGAGCATATTTCCTAATTTGACTCCTGACCCTCGCTGGCCAAGTAGTGTCGTTGTTTCAGCTACAACAGGGTCAGCTAGCATGCTCCTGTTTGCAATGACAGGACCGTCGACTTTAAGACCAGGGACGGTGTAGGAGATTAGATTTCCTTGTCCTTGTTTATTGATCTGTGCGACCATGAAAGCCTCGAGTTGTTGTCTGCTGTCATCGCTTGATCTTGGGACGAAAGGACGCATTAGAACGAAATCTTGTTTTTGTTCTTGGGGGACTTGCATTTGGACATAGTAGGGATCCATGCGTTGTCCTGATGCGAATGTAACAAATCCAGTGGTTGTAACGATTGCTGTTGGGGCGTTTTCTAGATCGTCTCCTGGGTCAAGTGAAACTACCCAAGCTCCGGCTGCTTCATAGAAGTCATTTGGGTCGTCTAGGTGATAGCGACCCCACATGTTGGTTTGGACTTTGAAGAGGTCTTCTGGGTACCGGAGGTGGTCTGCTATTTCTTCTGGCATGCTTGTCTCAGATCCGTCTTCTGGGAAAGCGATGGTGAATAAATTTGGGAATGCTTGCATGTAGGCATTGATGATTGGGTCTTGTTCATCTATTACGTAGAAGGTGACATCTCCGTCATATGCGTCTATGACTACCTTTACCGAGTTGCGTACGTAATTGAAATCTCCAGCTAGTCCGCTGTTTCCAGGTACCGAGTTTCGGTCAGCTGTTTGGGAGTAAGGGTAGAAACTTGTTGTTGTGTATGCGTCGATTATGAACTTGATGCGACCGTCGATGATTACTGGGTATGAGTCGGCATCATATTCGAGGAAGGGGGCTAGCTCTTTGGCTCTTTCGCTTACGTCCCTGTTGAAGAGGAATTTAGAGTCGCTATTTATTAGTCCAGAGAAGATTGGGTTTAAATCTCCGAATCGTAGAGCGAACGCTAGGCGTCTCAAGAAGTTTCCAGCTTTTACACCGTCGTTACCGTCGTATCTGAATAGGAGGTTTTCGCCTGAGCCATCACTGCCTTCGCAGGTGTTTGATGAAGGTGTGTCTTGGGTTTGAACGTCTTCGGCTCCTGTTAGGGCGAAGTCAATTTCACAACGTTCTGTGTCGACGATGGCGTATCCGCTTAGTTCTTCACCGACGTATATCCTTGGTTGTTCTAGGTCAGCGACTATTCTGTCGGTGTTTACGGTTGCTGGTAGGCCGCTGATAACGAAATCAGGTTCTCCTTGCGCTGTTATGGTATTTGCTGGGGCTAGTGCTACTCCGTATCCATGGGTGAAGGCCACATGCTGGTTTTCCCAGCCTGAGTTGACTCCTTCAAGGTTTAATTCTCTAGCTGCGATAACTACTGTTCGTATATCTCCGTCAATTTCGTATCGGTCGACGTCAAGGTCGTCTGCGAATCGGAACTGTTCCCTTTCTACTTCGAGTGCTTGAAATGTGGGTGAGACGATCGCTGGGTCTAGTAGTCGGAGATTATTTAGTGTGTTTGCATTCTGTTGGAGAACTTCTGCTGTTAGAGCATTTTCAACGTTTGGTATGAAGGTTCGTTCAGTAATGTTTCCGGTTTCGCCTACGGAGAGCCCATATGCTGTTCTAGTGGCTTCGATATTTCGTTCAATGTATTGAGCTTCGCGGGAGGATTCTGATGGTTCCACTACGAATCGTTGGTATATGGCTGGGTATATGCTTCCGATTGCGATCGTTACAAAAGCCCAGAGTCCTACTGCGACGACTGGGAGTACCCATCCTCGTCGCCAGATGTTGATGATCAGTAGGATCACTGCTGCTATGGAGATAAGTATTAGGAGTTTGATTGCTGGTAGTTGGGCGTTGACATCTGTGTAGCTGGCTCCGTCTACTACGCCACGGCCTGAGAAGTTTAGTGAGTAACGTTGGTACCAGTAGTCTGCTGCTTTGATTAAGGCAAGGATTGCCAAGAGGACTGAGAGGTGCCCTTTGACTGGGGCAGTGACGCGATCGCCAGGTGTGTTGATGCGTATTCCGCCATTTAGGTAGTGGGCTGCGGCTGTGATTATTAGGACGACGATGAATGCTGTGAACATCCAGTTGATGAGAAATTTTATGAATGGGAGTTGGAAGACGTAGAAGCCAATGTCGAGGTTGAATTGTGGGTCTTTGACTCCGAAATCTTGGCGGTTTCGAAACAGGATCCAGTCTTGCCATCTACTGGCGGTTCCTACGCCGAGGAAGAGGGAAAAGAGTCCAGCGACTGCTATTCGAAATAATCCGGCTCGCGGACCTATGGTGTCGTGGTACCGGCTGACGAAGTCTTCTTCTGGTCCCATAGGTCTGTTACGGGGTGCTATTCGGTCAGCGACGAAGAGGTTTACCCAGAATAGAAGAAAAGTGAATGCTATGAAGACGAGCGCTAACCCTACTTTTGCGAACAGTACTCCTCGCCATACTGAGGTAAAACCTAGCGAGTTGAACCATAGATAATCTGTATAAAATCCGGCTATTCCTCGCAGTGAAACGATAAGCACAATGAGGGCAGCTATTGAGAAAGCAACAATAAATCGGAACTTTCGAGAAACTCTTCGAGTTGGGGTTGGTCGTGAGGGGATTCCACTTATATCAGACATAAAATTTTCCTACGACCATGCTTTAGCCAAGTGCATGCTCTTAGTTTATCTTGATGGTGCTTGCTTACTCTAATTGTTTTCGCTTTCTGTAATAGCTTCTGCGCAAGTCAGGTATCCGTCATTGGGATCGATAATGGGATCACTCTTTTCTGGTAGTGGGAGTTTTAGATTTTCTGCTATTTCTAAGCCGTTGCCGCCAAGTGTTGAGAGTTCAATTATTGCGTCGTTGAATGTGCTGACGCATCGTACTTCAAATCTTTCTGCAGCTATTCGTTCAACAGTTGAGAAGCCAGCTGGTGGAACGAGGAAGACATCAATTCCGGATCGTGCTGCGGCTTCGGCTTTTTGTGCGTAAGCGCCGACTGATCCCACGTTTCCGTATTGGTCTATTGTTCCTGTTGTAGCTACTGAAAGTCCTCCGGTTAATTCGCCTTCGGTGAGCGTGTCCACAATTGTCAAAGCAAAGGCTAACCCTGCTGAGGGACCTCCGACTCGTCCAACATCGATTGTGATATCAAATGGTATATCTGCAGCGAGCGGGGTTTGGATAACGACTCCAAGGAAACCGGTGTTGTCAAGAGTCGGATGAGTGGTCAGGGCAATTTCTTCAGTATTGACCGGTTGGTCTGTGGTGGGAGTTTGGAAGGTTCCTTCCATTCTTTTGTATCCGATGCTTACTAACTCTCCGGGTTTTTTGGATTTGATGGCATCACCTAAATCTTTGGGGCTCCCTACTTTGGTTCCTTCTACTTCTACTATGAGATCACCTAACTGCAGAAACGTATCGGCTGGGCTATCAGAAACAATTTCGACAACGTAAGCTCCATCAACTTCTGGGACGATTTCATATCCGAGATAGTTTGCAGCAACAAGTGACGCTGTGTCTTGAGATTGTTGCATCATGAAGTTATTAATTTTTCTTGTTTCTGCTTTTGTTTTATCTCCGTAGAAATCTTGTCTATCTCTGAGTTCTCGAATCTCATCATTTTTTGCTTGAAACCATTCCCATATTGTGAGCGAGTCTGACTCTATTGTTACCGTTGTGAATTTGATTTCGCCTACAGGTTCGAAAGTATCTGTTCCCTCAATGTTTATTTTTTCGATTGTTGTGGGGGCACTTCCTGGTGAGAGAGCGACAACGTCCACCCCAATGAACGACACTGGAACGAATCGGATAAATAAAACTGCTGATATTGCGAAAAGCAATACCCCTAAGAAGATCTTTTCGCTTTTCTTCATTGGGTTACTTTTGGTGTGTGTATTGAATTCTTGAGCGTTTTGCTGTTCTGTCATAGAGAGAAGAGGTGGAGTTCTTTTAGTGTATGTTCCTTCAGCGTGGTTTTGTCTTCGGGTAGAGGCAATGATTAGAAAACAATTATGTTTTGAATGTTCTACTATTAGTGGTGTCTTCAATCAGTTAGGAGTTACGTGACCGACCCGCTTCGACAACCTCTTTCAGGACCGCTGGGGTTAACAGAACGTCTTTCTAAACATAAGGCTGTAACGGGTTTGAAAGCACGTGTCCGGTGGTACGAGAGGGCGATGAGTTTTATTGGGTTGCTGGTTCTTGTAGGGATTATGGGTTTACTTTTGGCCTTGAGTGTTGGTCTTGTAGCTATTGGTGGAAGAATTTTGCTTGACGTGATTGTGAGTTGATTCGTGAGTTGTGAAGAAGATGCTCTGGAATTTACTCATTCAGGGATTGAACGCCGTCAGCAACTCGTTCAACTAGCGAGAGAAGGTGATCTTTCTTTAGCGAGAGAGTTATGTGGTGATGATGATCCTCGGGTTCGGGCATCATCAATAGCGGTTCTTTCAGAAAACGATGCGTTAGATGAGTCACTGATCGCTCTAGGGTTGAGTGACCCTCACCCTTTAGTGAGGATGTCAGTGGCGCGTGCAGCTGCTCAAAACTCCGCCATATCTGTGCTTGAGCTTTTAAATGATGAGGACTCTTCAGTTGTTGAGATTGCGTGTTGGGCATCCGGTGAGCAGACAGAACATCCTGACTCACTTATTGAGGCTTTATCAGCGATTGCATTAGAGCATGAGGACGCGTTATGTAGGGAATCGGCTGTTGCTGCGTTGGGAGCGTTAGGCGACATCAGAGGTTTGGAAAGTATTCTTGAAGCTACTCAAGATATTGCGACTGTAAGGCGAAGAGCTGTTATTGCGTTGGCTCCTTTTGAGGGTCAGGCTGTGACCGATGCTTTGCAGCTTGCACTTAGTGATAGAGATTGGCAAGTGCGGCAGGCTGCAGAGGACCTGACCATTTATTTATCAGAGTAAGTTACCTTCTTTGTCTGAGTGATGGGTCGTCCATAAACATTGCACGGACTGATTCAAATGATTCGATGCATCGGCCTGCGCCGAGGACAACTGCTTCTAATGCGTTGGGCACAATGTTGACAGGCACATCTGTTTCTTGGCTGAGTCGAGTGTCGAATCCTTTGAGTAATGATCCGCCTCCTACAAGGTTTATTCCTTGCACGATGATGTCTTGCGCGAGTTCTGCTGGGGCTTGCGATAGGCATGAAACTGCGCAATCGATCATTGCTGTAACGGATTCATCGATAGCTGACCGAATCTCTTGGGGAGAAACAACAATGACCTCTGGAAGGCCACTGGCGATATGTCTTCCACGTACCTCAGCTCGGAGTTCTTCATCAATTGGAGCGGCGGAACCTATGGTTAATTTGATTTGTTCAGCAGTTCGTTCACCGATTGCTACACCGTATTCAGCCTTGATGTAGTTTTGGATTGCTGTATCGATATCGAATGAACCGACCCGTACAGCTTCGAGGGCGACAACACCCCCCATTGAGATAAGTGCTGTTTCTGTTGTGCCACCACCCACATCCACGATGAGGTTCCCCATGGGTTCATTGATTGGTAGACCGGACCCGATAGCGGCAGCGAGCGGTTGCTCAATGAGTCGTGCATCTGCGGCGCCTGCTCTCCGGGCGGCTTCGGTAACCGCTCTTCGTTCAACTGCTGTAATTGCTGATGGTACGCAAATAACAACTCTTGGCCTGTTGAAACGAGAGACGCCGACGCGCTCAAGTAAAAGACGTATCATTCGTTGCGTTACATCAAAGTCTGTGATTGCACCATGGCGTAATGGCCGGACCGCAACGATGTAGGCGGGTGTTCTTCCGATCATTTGCCAGGCTTCTTCACCCATAGCGAGGACTTCGTTTGTGTTTTCGTTGAGGGCTATTACGGATGGTTCATTGAGGACGATGCCTCGTCCTCGTGAATAGACAAGGGTGTTTGCAGTTCCGAGATCGATAGCGAGGTCACGTGCCATTATTCGTTACGTTTTCTCTTTGCGTCGGGTGCTATGGCGTCTAGTCCAGCGCGGAAATCTTCAATCGACGAATTGAAACTCGTTTTCCTTTCACGTGTAAAGACCCAGATGACCAATGTCCCTACAACAAAGACTACCGCTGCTGCACCGAGGAATAATAAGGGGCTCATTGGCGAACTTCTCCTTCATCAAGTAGTTCTTCTATTTCTTGAATGTGTTGTGGTTCTAGACCCCAACTTTCCCCACTTTCCCAGATTTCTCGTTTCCATATGGGGACGGTTGACTTTAATGTGTCAATGCAGAACCGTGATGCTTCGAAGGCGTGATCTCTGTGCGGTGAACTTACAGCGATGACTACTGCAGAGTCGCCGATTTCGACTTTGCCGATTCTGTGGATCATCACGATTTTGACTATAGATGGCCACTGGGTTCTTGCTCTGTCGGCTATGGCTTGCAGCCTTGGGATTACTTGTTGTTCGTATGCTTCGTATTCTAGGACGGTGACGTTGTTTCTTCCTTTACTTTGGTTGCGTGCTATGCCGTTGAAACTGACTATTGCTCCTGTGGAGGGGTCTGACACCCAGTGGGTGGCTTCGTCAACTGGGAGGGGTTCTGCGCTTAAGCCGATCCAGGTATTGTCGGTTTTGGAAGTTTCCATGTTTCTATGTTAGGGGTGCTGGCTTGTCTCTACTCCTTGAGGGTTTAATTCTTGTGTTTTAGTGGGTGCAGATTATTTTGAGGACTTTTGTCCTAAGGTTTTGGGATGGGTGGAGATTCAGAGGAAGATTATTTTATTTTGCCTCCGCCTGCGTTGGAGGATCGGTTGTGGCGTCATCCGGCCGAAGTCGGTCAACTGAAGCGAATGAAACGTTCGATGGGGTATTTCCGTTTGTTTGGGAAGGCTGCGGTTGCTGTGGGTGTGTATCTTTTGTGGGGTAGAGACTTCTTAAGTTTCGTGTTTTAATTCTCGTCCCTTAGGTGCCGTATGACGCGAGAAATGAGGAATGTGATAAGCCCACCTACGATGATTGCGCCGATGAGGGAGGCTCGTTGTCGTTGCTTAGCGTTCATGTTTGACCATGGTTTTGCTGGTGTGCCGTCTATGTATGCTTCGGCGTTTGTGTAATCGGGTTGCCAGCCGGCATCTTTGAGTCGTTGGTTGGAGATGATCCATGGGTGCATGGTGTAGGGGGTTAATCCGGGAGGGGTTGGCGCTATTTTGTATCGCCAGGAAAATCGGCCGAGTTTGTCAGCCATTTCTTCTTTGAGTCGTAGTCGTGGGATTCTTCCGCTGAGTTCTTTACATACTTCTGCTTCGATGTATCCATCGGGGGCTACGTTGTAGGGTCCGCTTAGCTCTCCCCTGCTTGCGAGACATACAGCGGATGCTAGATCGTCGAGGTGGAGAAATTGGGCGGGTGGGTCGTTATCTCCGGCATCAATGATTGCTGATGCTTTGAGTGATCGGGCGACCCAGCTTATTTGTCCTTTTGCTAGCGCTGTTGTTGGGCGCAGGATGACGACTTCAGCGTTTGGATGTTTGGATTTCCATTCGGTTGCGATGTTTTCGATTTCGGTTTTTACGGAGGCGAATGAGAAATCTGGATTTGGGTTGATATCTGCGTTCTCGGTTATTGGTATTTCGTTTGTCGGCCATGCGCCGTACACCATGGCGGATGAGAGGAGGACTATTTTCTTGATTCCGACTGCTGATGCGGCTTCAAATACTCGTCGTGTTGCGTCTATTTCTGCGCCACCGGCATCCATTCCATCGCTGCTGGGTCCGAATGATGTAGCGAGGTGGATGAGCGAATTTGCTCCTTCGAACACTGGTTTCAAGTCGTCTGTTTGGAGGTCTAGTTGGTGGTGGTAGACGCGTCTGTGATTGGGCATTTCGGGGCGTGTATCGATGGCGAGTATTGCTGCGACGCCGTCTGTTTCGGCGAGTGTTTTGCATACACGTGTTCCGATGGACCCTGCTGCTCCTGTGACGATAAGCGTTTCCATAGCCTCCCTCAACTTTTGGCTGTTGTGTTTTCGCTTTGCTCTTAGGTACTAGCACTTTACCCAAAAAAGCCTTTCTCGGCGATTTTTAGTCAAGTTTTCGAATTTCTTTAGAGAAACAGCGCCAAAATTCTGATGGACTTGGATTGTGGCTTAATTTCTTGTGCTGAAGTTTATAAACTAAGAGTAACGATTTTGTTATAGAGGTTGCGCATGGATAATGATAACCCTTTCGAAGGCATCCCTTTCTTCGGTGATTTTGAAAAGTTATTTGGTGGTGGGCAAGACCATTGGTCAACTGCAAAGCAAATCGCTGTACAAATGGCTGCCGGTGAGGAAGGTGATTCTAATGTTGACCCCTCTCATAGAATCGCCCTTGAAGAGTTATCTCGAGTTGCGCAGTTACACGTCTCGGATGCTACTGGTTTGGATTCTCGCAATGCGACAGTAGTGCCTGTTACACGAACTGAGTGGGCGCATGCGACTATTGAAGCGTATCAACCCCTATTTGAGGAATTGAATGCGTCGCTAGGTAAGAGTTCGCGCAACGAAATTGAAAGCAGCGACCCGATGGGGGCAATGTTTGGGCAGATGATGCAATTTCTGGGTCCGATGATGCTTGCTATGACGGCGGGTTCAATGGTTGGTCACTTAGCGCAACGTGCATTGGGGCAATATGATCTTCCGATTCCGCGCGAACAGGATGCGCAGGTCAGGATCATTACTAGAAATGTTGAAACGTTCGGGCAAGAGTGGAGTCTCCCCTCCGAAGAATTATTACTATGGGTGTGTTTGAACGAGATCACCTACTACACCATTTTCCAATTGGACCATATTCGCAAACGGTTTAGTGATTTGCTGATGGAATACGTGGGTGCGTTTGAAAGTAATCCTTCTGGACTTGAAGAGAAGTTACAACAAATTGATATGACGTCTCCGTCAGCTATTGAGGATTTGCAGAAATCGTTGGGTAGCCCAGAAGTGATTTTGGGAGCGATGCAAAGTGAAGAACAAAAGTTTATTCTGCCAGAACTTGAAGCCACAACAGCGGTGATCGTTGGGTATGTTGACCATGTAATGGATTCAGTGGGTAAGGGACTTATTGGGTCGTATGACCAAATTACGGAAGCGATGCGTCGTCAACGTGTTGAGGCTGACCCGTCTGACAGGTTTATTGAACGATTGTTGGGTCTTGAACTGACTCAAGCTCAGGTTGATAGGGGCACGAATTTCGTGAATGGGGTTCTTGAACGGGCTGATTCTGCGGGTTTGGGTCGTTTGTGGGAGGATTCAAAAAATTTCCCTACTCCAAATGAAGTGGATGCTCCTGGTTTGTGGTTAGCTCGTTTGGATATTCTTGACTGAACTCTTTTAGAAGAGTTTGAAATTGTCGTCCTCGGGGTCTTGTGGAAACGGATTGAATGGTTCTAGTCTTTCCTCCGTGACCAGTGGTTTTTGTTCTTGCGGTGGTTCCTCGATTTTGGGTTTTTCTTTGATATCTGGTTTTTGAATTAAGTTTTTTAGGAGACCCAGTATGCCTTCCGTTGGTTGTGTTCCCGAATTGTTCCCTAGTAGGTAGGTGATTGCTGCTGTTCCGCCAGCGATGGCGAGCATGAGGAAGCCGAGTCGTGCTGGGAGTGTGAAGATGACGGGTATGAGCGCTGCGAAGACCCAAATGAGTTGAAAACGTGTTTCGAATCGTGCGAATGATCGCCCGTAGTTGGCGTCGGGTGCATCGCGTTGGACGATTGAATCAAACGCGAGTTTTCCTGAGCTGACTGATAATCCGACTGCTAGGCCTACGACGAGGGCGCCGCTTATTCCCCCTGCCCATAATCCTAGGATGGCGATGCTGGTTATCGTGAGTAGAGCGCCGAGTAGCATTCGTTCTTCGCTGATTCGTGTTCGTATTTTGGGTGCGATGATTGATCCGATTAATCCGCCGATGACGCTGCATGCAACGACTGCTCCGAGGGCTATGGCTGAGGAACCGTCTGCGCCGATATCTGTTGCTAAGAGGTCTTCATGGAGTTTGCTGCCAGTTGCTGTTCCTATACCTGAGAGGTCTAGGTCATCAGTTCCGCCTCTGTATGCAAATGCTACGAGGAAAGTAAAGAACCCAATGATGCCTCTGAGGACTCCCATGCTGTTAGCTGCTCTGGTGATTCCTGCAGAGCGGAGTTCTTCTTTTTCATCTTCTTGTTCAGCTGTTGGTGCGATAGTTGTTTTAGGTAGGCGTAGAGAGGCTAGACCGGCAAAACCGAACGTTATCGCTGCGAGGACAACTGACCAGCCTGGTCCTCCTATGAGTTGGGCTAGGGCGGCAGGTGCCGCTCCGGAGAAACCAGCAATTCCTGATAAGAACGCGAGTCGGGCGTTTTTCTCTACGAGTTGTTCATGTGTTTCTACAGTGGTTGGAACGACTGCTGCTTTAGCGATGGCATAACTTTTTTGTAGAACAAGGATTGTGAACGCTAGTGGGAATAGGAAAAGTGAGTCAAGGTTTGAGACCATGAGTGCAGCTGTGATCACGCGCAAAATGTTTATGGCAAGGATCATGAGTCTGCGTCCACCCGCGTAGCGGTCAATGACTGGGCCAATTAGTGGGCTCACGACAGCGAATGGGGCGATTGTTAACGCGAGGTAGAGGCCTACTCTCCATCGGGCAGCGCTTGGATCAATGGAGAAGAATAGCGAACCGGCGAGGGCGACTGTAATCATTGCATCGCCGGCGGCTGAAAGGGCGTGGACTCTGCTTAGTCTCACAAAAGGTGAGAGAACAAATTTGCCTTTATTTGTTTTCGCAGCTGTTGTGCTTACTTCGCCTTTGAAGAAATCAGGTTGTGTTTCAACGTTGTCATCCACGTAACGAGTCTAGGAGTTACATAAGCAAAGCGCATAAAATTTGCTTAGGATCTGTTCAGAGTCAAGGGGTATCCACAAACTTATATCCGACGCCCCGAACGGTGATTATTGACATTGGTTTACTTGGGTCTTTTTCAACTTTTGATCGTAAACGTTTTATGTGGACGTCAAGTGTTTTCGTATCGCCTACATAGTCGAATCCCCAAACCCGGTCAATCAGAACGTCCCTCGTGAGTACTCTCCCAGCGTTCTCAAGGAGAAGTAGAAGTAATTCAAATTCTTTCAATGGAAAATCAAGTATTTCGTTGCGTACTTTAACCTCATATTTATCAATATCAATTTGAATATCACTAACTGTAATTACTCTTCCTTCACTGATAGCTTCAGTTTCATCGGACCAATTTGACCGGCGAAGAAGTGACCGCATGCGCGCAACAACCTCTCGCAACCGATACGGTTTTGTCACATAATCGTCAGCTCCAACTTCAAGGCCTACGACAGTATCTATTTCTTCACCTTTTGCTGTCACCATTATTATCGGCACTTTTGATTCTGTTCGTATTTCTTTGCAAACATCTAATCCGGAAATTTTCGGAAGCATTACGTCAAGGAGAATTAAGTCAGGTTTAAATGTCCGAAATAGATTGAGTGCCATTAAACCATCTTCTGCTACTTTGACATCAAAACCTTCACGATCTAGACCAACTTTTAAGGCTTCAACAAAGCTCTTTTCGTCTTCTACGACCAATACTTTGGGTAAATTTTGGTTCATGATGTTGCCACCTCATTTTCGTGGAGTAAAGACAGAGAAGCATGGCCCTTTTCAGATCTGGGTTCTACAAAATTTGTTGGGAATTGTATAAAGAATGTAGTTCCCACCCCTTCTGTTGATTCGATGCGTATTACTCCTTCGTGATTTACAATGACATGGCGTACAATCGCCAAACCAAGTCCTACTCCTGAGCCTGAATGGCTTCTGTCCACACAATAAAATCTTTCAAATATACGATCAAGGTCTTTTGTTGGTATGCCAATGCCGTTATCGCTGATTTCGACTTCTATGAAATCATCTAATTGTTGAACCGTTAGATGGACATTGCCTTGATTGATTCTTTTATACTTTACGCTGTTCTCGAGGATGTTATAGAAGGCAGATGTTAACTGTAATTCGTCTCCAAAAAGGTGGACTGGTGCAGGAGGAAATGAAGTTAAAACAGTAACTTCGTTCTGTTTAGCAAAGGTGTTCACCCGATCTATTGCTTGTTCAATACATTTCAGTAGGTCGATCTGATTAAATGAGTCTGTTGACCCATGCTCTATGCGGCTAAGGGAAAGAAGGTCATCAATAGTTTCGGATAATCGCTCAGTTTCCTGCAGAATGTTCGGTGCAAACTTTTGAACAAGATCAGTATCGGGTTCACCTAATAAGGTTTCGGTTAGAAGAGCTATGGCGCCTATAGGTGTTTTAAGTTCATGACTTATATTTGAAATAAAGTCCCTCCGAACTGACTCAAGCCTCTCTTGTTCTGATATGTCTTCAATGGTTACTACAGAACCTATTTGATTTCCCTCGATTGAAAGTTCTCTGAGGATAATATAAAAAGTTTTTTTTCTGGAATGAGTTACTGAGGACGGGTGAGAATTATCAAAAACATCTAATTCTTGATCTATAACTTCCTGTCCATCGCGAGTTTGAAATAATTCATCGATCGCATCAGCAATTAACGCGCCACTATGAACTCCTGAAAGAAAAGAAGATGCATACGGGTTTGTATGAATCAATTGATCACCCTGCCCATAGATCGCTATTCCATAATTGAGAGAATCGAGTGCTGCAATAAGTTGTTGGCGAAAAGCATCAGTTGTGATTCTTTGCTCCTCAATTTCGTCTATTGCTTTGGCTAGTCCTCTTAGAGCTACCTCAACAGTTTCTGATTGCACAATTTTCTGTGACAGACCCTTTGTCAGATCGTCTATGGAATGGATGGTTTTCTTTTGTTTGTTGAGTTGCTTTACGCCGACATATATTGCTGCGCATGAAACGGCGAGAGCGCACAGTATCCAGATCAAATTCTCGCCCTTTTTATTGGAAGGTACAAGATTTGCATGTTTTAGTCCTTATCAAGTTCCTTTGCGCCGATACCAGGTTCTAGTCGTATCTGAGCTCTAGCTGCACCGGTATTTTCGGGTTTCCATCCATTAACTATATATGAGACCCTTTCCCCCACATTTACAGCATGGTCACCTATACGCTCGTAATACCGACACACAAGTGCTAGTTGAACAGAAAGATTGAGCTCCATCTCACTATTTGTGTGCCCCGATAGTACTGCCTTGACAGTTTCTTCATTAAGTTCATCTAAGCGGTCATCAATATCGTCCAATGCTGATGCTAAGCCCGAATCTCCTTCTATATAGGAATCAATTGACAAACGAAATAATCTTGCTGCCTCATCACTCATCTGTTGGATCAGTCCTCTGACCTCAGGATTGATAGTGGTCCCATGCATGCGACGAGCTGCTTTACATATGTTGGACATGAGGTCACCGCATCGTTCTACTTCACCGTTTATCCATAGCGCTCCAGTGATAGCTCTTAAGTCAGATGCCATTGGTTGCTGCAATGCCAGTACCTGGTAGCAACGCTCCTCTAATTCAATTGACATAGCATCAATCACATCATCATTACTGATCAATGTTTCAGCTGCTGCCATATCGCCGGCAAGAAATACTTCAGTTCCTCTGACTATGGCTTCTGAAACCCTGCCTGCCATTCTAACTATTCCATTTTTTATAGAGTCCAACTCTTCATGAAACGTTTTCCTTAGTTCTTCACTCAAAATCTATTCTCCTAACTATCCAAATCTTCCAGTCACATAATTTTCAGTGCGTTCATCATTTGGATTTGAAAAAATAATATCTGTGCTTCCAAATTCGACTAATATGCCTGTTCTCATATCACTATCTTCTGCGATCTCAACTGAAAAGAACGCTGTCTGGTCAGATACTCTTGCCGCTTGTTGCATATTGTGAGTCACAATGACTATTGAATACTCATCTTTGAGTTGAGCCATTAATTCTTCTATTCTTCCTGTCGCTATTGGATCAAGGGCAGAACAAGGCTCATCCATAAGCACAACATCAGGATTTGTAGCTATTGCCCTCGCGATACATAATCTTTGCTGCTGCCCACCCGACATACCTAAGGCTGAGCTTTTCAATCGATCCTTTACTTCATCCCACAATGCAGCTTTTTTAAGAGAGGATTCTACAAGGTCGTCCATCTCAGATCCTTTACTAACTTGGCCAGCTATTTTGGGACCGTATGCCACGTTGTCATAGATTGACTTTGGAAAGGGATTTGGTTTTTGGAAAACCATTCCTATTCTTCGTCTCACTTCGACTGGGTCGACTGCTTTATCGTATAAGTCGACTCCTCTATAT
>ENA-OSEY01001091-OSEY01001091.1-marine-metagenome-genome-assembly--contig:-NODE-1091-length-19168-cov-13.164790_pt1 | contig 19168 bp, 27 predicted proteins | sample MGYA00248465_ERZ534230 | MGnify/ENA primary metagenome ERZ534230 (study PRJEB26409, sample SAMN06344110) | marine metagenome | isolation source: Sea water from surface | place: Atlantic Ocean:Southern...
CTAGGATGATTTGCATACCTACGGGCGCGAGTAAATCCCATTTCAAGAAACTTCCTTGCCATATCCATTCCAATGAAATCCTGTTGCTCCTTATAGTCACAAAACATGGAGTAGATTTTATCAGCAGATTTGCGAGCAGTAGTTTCATTTACAAATCTCCAATGAGAGCATATATCGTTAGTGTAAGGGCGTACCAGTAGCACTCCTTGTTCCCCCCTTCCAATGCGATAAAGTTTGCGATTTTCCTCAATTGTAAAATCAATGGTTTTGTAATCAAGTCCATAATCAAATTCTTTCATATTCTTGAGAAGTAGTTTCAGCAGCTTTAAAAGCCTCTGTTAAATATTGTACTGCTAACTCAGGTAAACATTTCTCTCCACAGGTAAAAATGTCACACTTTGCAATATTCTTTTCTGGCCAAGTATGAATACTAATATGACTATCTGCAAGCATTGCTAGACCTGTTACTCCCTGTGGTTTGAATTTATGTGCATTGATATTAAGTAGTTCTGAATTAGAAACTTTTGCTGCAACATATAGACTCATTCTAATATGTTCCTCATTATCTAATAATTCAGATGGACAATCTTTCAAATCAAATAATATGTGTTTCATTAAAACCCCTTTGATTTTTTTCTTGGTTTATTAACAACATGTACAACTGCATCAAAATTTAATGAGTTGCAATTATTCCACCACCACTCTTGAACCTCTTGCCAAGACTCCACAATAAAAGTTTTTCTTGAGGAAACTATCTTATAGTTATGTCTATCATAGAGTTTATCACTTGTTTGTGAAAAATATCTAGGATCATTCTTTTCAATTAAATTAGTCATCATGATCATCCCAAGGATCTGCTAATCCATCATTAGCAAAAAATCCTTTATAAACACCATAACCTGCTAACATAATTGTGATCACTGCAATTGATACACCAAAAGTATAATCAGGATCTAATGTGAGATGTGGAATAATCATTTTATAAGTTCAAAAAATCCAGTGAAAGTTACTCTATCTTCATCAATAAACCAATCCTCTTTTAGATAAGCATTGTGCCAATAATGACTAGGATATAATATCATACTATTATAATCAATATCTGCAACATATTCAAGTTTATAATTTTCATATTCATTTTCTCCTGATTCTTTCCATTTTCCCTTGGTTATTATAGATTTTTGATTCTTAGTGACTGTCTTAAGATCACCATAGTCATTTGCAGTAAAATCACACACTGATCTCTTATCATTAAAAGAATAAAAAGCAGTTTTTACTTTATCTGACTTTGTTAAATTAATATTAAAAGCAACATCATTTCTTGGATTATGATTTGTAAAATCACCTGGAAAAGTATCAACATGAGGAAGATAAGACATATTACTTAAGATATCCATATTGCCATTAAAACAATTTCCATAAAATTCTATTGGATCTATATCTGCCTCATAAAAGTCTGAAAGATTATCTATTAATGGTTCAAAATAATCTTCTACATCTACACCAAAATCAAAAGATTTTCCTGGTCTAGTGTCTTCTATACAAGGATTTGTCCACCAATAACCATTATCTAAAAATTCTCTGACTTGATCTGGATATTTAAGAGTATTTTTAACAAGAATAATTGGTATGTCATGAATTGATTTACATGAATCTTCTAATGGTTCAAAAATTAATTCATTTAAAATGAATATTTCATTCCATTTTTCACCAGCACATTTCATTTTTTCCTCTTCTTTCTAGAATAATTTTTCCTAGTGGATTTTTTAAACACTCCTGTTTTTGCTAAAAGATAAACTGATAACACTGTCCAGAATACAACTTCCAATCCTATGTTGTTCATTGCTTAACCTCCAGCAGCATCACAACCAATCTTACTACCTACAACTGCACCTATTGGAATTGCCCACCAACGTCCATCTCCTCTAGACATTGCAGCAGCGGCACCACCACCTAATATTGCACCAGCAACTTTTCCATCTGTACAATCATTTTCATCAACTTCTCTATATTCTACACTTCTCTCTCTGATGATTGTTGCTCTATTATCATTGCATGGAAATTCAACAGTTTCCTTCCAAGATTTTACATAACCAGGATCTCTCTCAGTACCAGGTATGTATTCCTCTCTGTATTCTGTCCTATAACATGTTTTGGTTCTAGAAAAACCTGTTTGTTGTTGTTGACTTTGTTCTCTCCATATCTCATTTGTATGTGGAATATCCTGCACAAAGGTAGTAGGAGCAGCAAGTGATGGAACAGGTGTGAGTGCTATAAGTGATGCAAGTAAAATTTTCATTATTCAAAAGTAGAATCAGGTTCTAATGCTATGTAGTAAGTTAAGTCATAATCTTCACTTGTAAACTTAGATAAAAGTTTTGAAGAGACGACAACATTATATGTACCAGGTATAATCTTCAAGTTTTCTTCTTTAAAGTTGAATGTAAACTTCTTATCTGTTTCACCAACTACAATTGAGAAATCATTTGATGTATCATTCTTCTTATCTCTTGCAACTAGTTTAACAACACCATCTTCTCCAATAGCAGAGATATCAGGTAAAGCATAAACATATGATGCTTTCTTTAGTTTCTCTAACTGTTGACTTCTAAGAATAAAACAAACATCCTGTGTTGGTAATGAAAGAGGTTTATCTGGAGGTGATACAATCACTGATGGATCAGCAAAGAAATACTTAGATCTCATCTTACCTTCTTTGATAACTACATGCTCATCTCTAGTAAAATCTAACTCAGGAGTTTCATGTAGATCTAATCCATTTAAGAACTGAACTAAATCATATATTCCAAAGTCTTTTGGAAACTCTTCATCTACAGTTGCTTCTGCTAAAATGTTTTTCATAACACTTATTGTACGCAACTTACTACCTTCTTTGAAAAGAATAGATTGATTAATAGATGAAAAGTTTTTTAATAACTTAATTGTTTTGTCAGATAGTTTCATATCAGTTAGTGTGTCCATCAAAATAGTAAAGTAATAAACAATAATGTGCTGCTTTTAGTATATCACGCTTTGCCTGTCCTTTCTTCTCATACCTAGTTAAGTATTTGATTGCATTAGATCTACAGAATGACTTTGCATCTCCAACAGATTCAATGATATCAAGTGTTTGAACATTATCTCCTTGATCAGATGTATAATGTCCTTCATATGTTGTATTAACATATTCTTTAAGATCCTTTAGACTCTTATCCTCCTGATACTTTAAGATGTCTTTTGATACACCATCATCAATAATTACTCTTTCTCTTGTACTTGGGTCTCTTCCACTTACATATCTGTAAACAGTTTTACCACCATCAGGGGATTCATAAATCCACTTTGTTCTTTCTTCCCAGTTTTCTGTCACTTTGAATGCCCTCTCTCTGTCCTTTGGATCAGTGAATGGGTTTTCTCTGTCTGGGTCATTTCTAGTGTAATCATAATAATAATCAGAGTGTTTAACATCATTCATTAGATGGTCAAAGGCTACAGTATATGTGTCACCACTATCTGCTTCCTCATCAGGAACCTCTGGTGGCCAAGGTGAACCAGGAGTCCACTCATAACCACCACTCTTTTCAATCCATTCTAAATCTTTATCTTTAGACATAATACTCTTTATACCTTACCAGTATATCAAGAATTTGTATCTGAGTCAACTGGCATCTCAAAGTCAGCATCAACCTTGTCATACAACTCTAAGAATGATTGCTTAGTCTCATCATCAAATCTGTTTACACAAACTTGAATTGCTTTTGCTTTGTTGTTGAATATAGAGTAAGCACGAACTATGTGAACTAGTCTTCTTGTACTGATGATATCCTCAACACCACCATCATAGAATGTCTTACGAATGATGTCACCCCAATCAACAAGTCTCTTACAGAAGTCAGCATCATCAACACCAAGATTCTTAGCAACTGCTGTCAATATCTTGTTCTCAACAGCAGGTGCTGGATACTCTTGCTCAAAGGTTACTGGGAATCTCTCAAGGAATGCTTCATTAAGAACATTAGTTCCAATGAATCTACCATCATCTGAACCTTTACCTTTAGTGTTTGCAGTTGCAATGATGTTGAATCCATTTGCTGGTTTGATAAACTTACCAATCTTCTTAAGGAAAACTCCTTTACCTTCAAGTATAGATTGAAGACATAGTATCTTGTTTGAAGCAAGGTCAATCTCATCAAGAAGTAAGATAGCACCTCTGTTAAGTGCTTCAATAACAGGACCATTGTGCCAAACTGTAGCACCATTGACTAAACGAAATCCACCAATCAGATCATCTTCATCTGTCTCAATAGTGATGTTGACTCTGATAAGTTCTCTCTTCAACTGTGCACATGCTTGCTCTACACCAAATGTCTTACCATTACCTGATAGACCAGTGATAAATGTAGGATAGAATATCTTGGATGAAATTATCTTCTTAATATCAGTGAAAGGACCAAACTTAACAAAAGTATTATCTGTATCTGGAACTAGATTCTGTTCTGATTGTGGAACTACAGCAGGTGCTTCAAATGCTTTCTCTATTCTCTTAACTGCTTTAGGAGTCACTTTGAGATTCCACTTTCCCTTACCAACTTTATACTGTTTAATCTTTCCTGTAACAGTTGAATAACCAATATCATTCATAGCACAAAATGCTCTGACATCAGCAGCAGTAAACTCTGTGCCATAATTGGATTTTAAACCATCAAATGCTTCTTTTTCTGTCATTTTAATTTCAAAGGGAGTAGTCATAATCAAATCATTTATCTATACCCTTATTATACTTGTATGTATATACTAATCTATATTTAATGTGCCACTTTTTTATCTGGTTTCATCTGGTATATGAAGATGTAAGATATCCCATGTATGTTCATAACTATGCACATGATATGTAAATCCTAATTTCTTAGTCCTTATAAGATTTGCTAAAGGAAAATCATTTTGTCCCTCTGCCATCATATCTCCATAAAAATATATGAAATCATCTTTACTAAAATCTCTTAATATCTGTCCTTTGTTTCTACCTAATGGTGAAATATCTAAACCAGTTTGACCACCAACTTGTACTTCTAAATCAGGAAATCTTTCTTTTATTTTTCTTGCTATATTTTTTCTTTCATCATGTTTTCTATCCCATTTAACATACTCATCTCTCTCCTCTAATACAACTCCTTGACCTCTACCCAAGATACTAAAATTAATTCCACCAGGTCTTCTTTCTATATGTGTTCCAGTTCTAACTGGAAACTTACTATGATGCAATTCATCCATTAAAAATTCTTCTACATCACTAGGTATTTCCCATTCATCTCTATAGACATTTATATCCCCTTCATAGACATCACTACCAGAACAGTTATAAACTCTCTTTGCTTTTTGGAATAATTTATTTCCAATTTGTTCTATGGTTTTTTCTCTATTACTACCTGTGACAAGATAGACATCTTCTTTATCAGAAAAGTCAAGCATGTATCTTTCAAAATCATGATCAATCTGTTGTCTGGAAGGAGTCAATGTTCCATCAACATCAAAGATATATTTGTTATTCATTTTTTTGGATATAGTTTGGATATTTTTTCTTGCCTTTTTCTTTCCTTTTCTTTCTTGTCATCAAACCAATTCACTGGCCAGCGATTGATTTTCAAAGCATCTCTAAAAGGTTTTTTCTTAGGCAGTTTGAGTTTCATTTTTTATACTTTTTTATGCTCTGCTCCCAATCTGCTAGACTTGATTGCATTTGACCCTCATTCTCTTTTGGATCAAATTTATCATATCCTTTTATTTTTTTCCATTCATTATACAATGCACCTAATACCCATGCCTGAGACAATTGTTTAGGTCCATTCTCTAACAGTTCAAGATGACGTTTGTTACTTGTATACTGTTTGTATTCTTCTCTCCAATTGGAGTCATCATAAAGTGGTGTTGTCATTATCCGTATGTGAAAGTTTTGCCTTTGATTTGGGATTGACCCTCAGGGTTTTTACCCTGTGGTTTGAATGTTCCCAATTTAATATTTTTAGATTTACCTAATCCACCTTTGCGCGTTGCACTTAGTGTACCAGTTTTTTTGGTTTGTGTCAATACTGAGTCTTGCCCATACTTTTTACCAAGTGCCTTTACTGTCTTCTTAAATTTTCTTTTACCCATCTTTCCAGAGGTAACAACATGACTTCTTTCTTTTACTCTTGTCTCTTTACCTGTCTTATCATCTTTCTCTACATATGAACCAGTTACTTTAGTTGCACCAGGTAAACCTCTTCCACGAATATCCTTATCTAATTGTTTTGCTCTTTCTCTATTTTCTTTTGCAGACTTATCTCCTCTAGATGCAGACATTGTAGCCATACCACCCTTATCAGATTTGCTTTTTATTCTAGAGAGACTACTCTCTTGAATATCTTCTATGAATTTCTTGTATGTTTTCATGGGTTAAGTGCCATTAAAAAGAGTGGAAGAGTGAAGGTGGATCCGCCTTAAGGCAACTTCACTCAATTGGGAGAGCATGCTCAGCTTATAACTGTCATCCCAATCACTCATATTATATTTATCCCAATTTAAGTTCATCAGGATTAAGTTTATAATCACTCTCATAAAATTTATCAGCATCAAGTGCAGTGTTTCCTGTTCCTACAGGTTCAAAAGGTTGTCTTACAGAAACTTGTAATTCTTCTGTCTCTTCTGTTTCTTTCTTTGTCTTCCAGAAATAGTTTTCATCATTACCTAATCCATCTCTATCATGTCCATTTTCTACTTGATAGAATACAGTAGACACTTTGAAATCAGGAACTTTAGGTGGTTCTGGTGTCAAACTATTATCATATATCCTCATTCTATTATTAGGATACAAAGCAAATTGTCCATTGTCCAACTCAATTAGATTATGTGACTTATGCTCTGGTGGATTCTCACTAGTAGAATAATCTATAGCATCAACATCCTGATGATAATTATCTAAAGTACAAATATATGTGCCTGTTTGTGGTCCATAATCTCTTGTATACAATTCATAATGCATTGATCCTACAAACTGTTTCTGAACTGCAACCACACCATAATCCATACAATTCCAAAACTGTAGGTTATGTAATTCCATATCAGGATTAGGTATTTCTGGTTCACTTAGAAAAGCAGATATAGGTAACTTATCAAACATAGCAGCATACTCTGGTAGATAAGTTTCAAAATAAAATGCTCTACCTGGTATACTCTTAGCAGATACCCATACTCCTTTTACAAACTCTCCATGACCACCTTTGTGATCTAGAAGATATTCTTTTCTGACCCATACTTCATAAGCAGGTAAGTTACAAATTAATGCTGGCATAATTCCTTCCAATGTGCGTACATTCTACCAAAGACCATTCCTTCATTTGGTTTTAGTTCAGATCCTTCAAGGATTTCCTTTTCTCTCTTAGTGAGATTTTTATTCATAGTAAGATACTCTTTCTCCCAGTTGGAGATTCTTTTCACATCAATCATGCTACCAACTCCACAAATTCACTTAGAACTTTTTTATTTAGTTTCTTTGCTTTGAGTGATTTCATGAATGCTGCTTTGATCTGAGTTTTGGTTGCATCTTCCTTGACTTCAAACTCATCATCAACTGCAAGTGATGAATCAAGTATAGCAAAGTATGAATCATAACCAGAGTTCTTGATTGAGAATGATGCATTCTTTCTTGCTTTCTTAATCTCATCCTCAGTAGCATGAAACATTCTTAGGAAAGATCCAAACTCTCTTCTATCAGTAATGCGAATACCAATAAAGTTTACATCAGGGAAACTTTCTTTTAAATCTCTGAGCATGGTCTCAGCAAACTTCCAGTATTCATAGTGACCAGCTAGATTATAAACATGTCCAGTTTTTCTGTTTCTTAGGAAAGAATTGTAACCAACATTTGATGTACCTCTTCTTACTTCACCATCATGATTTTTAAACTCAGTAACTACAGGAATGCCACTTGCTTCACCATCAGTTAGAACTACACACTGAACTTTCTGTACATTATTCCTCTTCTTAAACTGTGGAATGATCTGATGTAAGGAAACAAATGTCTCATTCAAAGGAGTTCCACCTAACCAATACTTTTCTGGATAGTTATATCTAGCTCCTCTCTTAGTTAATGCATATGCACATCTCCAAAGATTTAGTAACTGTGCATCCATATCTTTCTTGTTAACTGAACTAGTTAAGAAGTGTAATAGATTGAAATTACTTTCAACAACAAGATCACCTATATTAAAAGCATTTAGTTCTTCTTGAGTAGAGTAACTGTAATATCCTCTATTAGTATACTGATTAGAGAATGCATAAACATCAAAGGGTATTTGGACTTTCTGGCAGAACCAAACTAACTCAAACAATTGCTTCATTGTATTGAGCATACATCTACTCATAGAACCAGACCAATCTAGAGAGAAGATAAGACCATGATTCTTACCATCAGGAACTATGTTTATCTTCTTGAAGATATCTTCATTGAACTTGTAAGTATGCAACTTAGATGTATCTAATACACCAGTTTTTGATATTGCTGTTCTTGCATAAGCATCAGCAGACTTCTTCATTTCAAACTCTTTTACAAGATAGTTTACTCCCTTTTGTGCAGACTTCTTGAACTTATTGAACTCATCATCTACATACTTCAAATTATAGTATGAATCACTATTAACAAAACCTCTTTCAATTAACTCAGCATCATATTTCATCTGATTCACATCATATTGTACACTTGTAAAGTGATCATGTAATTCCTTAGTTACTTGCTCATTTGATATAATAAATTTCTCTAGATTAACTTGAGGTACTTGAGCATAAACATTATCTCTTGCATTAGTCATATTTGAATCATTTAGTTCACTGACTTTCTCATTGAATATCTCATCAGTAATTGCTTCAATATCATCACTACCTGTTGCTGGACCTTTACCATGTGATTGTGGATTTTGTGAATGCTTATCCCAAGGTTGGTTTGGATCAATGATATGTTGATCTGGTGATTGATCTCCATCTTTTATTTCTCCCTCTTCTGATTTACCTTTCTCTTTACCAAGACCCTCAGATAAATCTTCTAAGTCACCATAGTCTTCTCTCTCACTACCTGACTCACCTTTGAGTTTGATCTCAGGTGCTTGCTCTAACTCTTCACTCTTTTTCTTATCTCTTTCTGCTTGACAATACTTGAATAGTAATTCAGATGCTTTAAGAACATCATCAAAAGTTTCACACTTACTTATTACATTAACAATATCTTTCTCCTCTGCTGTGAAATCAATAATCAAATGAGATCCACCTTTGAAGTAAAGGTTTGCTCTGTCTGCTAAGTTAAGAGTGTTTAGATCTGTATCCTCAAGTTCAAAGAAATCTTCATCATTCAACTCACCATATCCATTGTAGAATGTCTTGGACATACCAGGATACTTTCTCTTCATTAACTTCTCTATTCTAGCATCTTCTACTACATTAACTATGGATTGAGGTATATCACTTGTCAAATACCACTCATCATCTGGAGTGAATAAAGCATGACCTACCTCATGACCAACTAATAAGTCATATACTACATCAGATGCAAATGTCCATCTTGGTAAAGTTAAGACTCTATCAGTAACATTGAACTGAGCAGTCTCAACATTTTTGTTCTCAACAATTATATCTTCTGTAGCTAACAACTTTGCAAGTTGTGACTTAATTTCATAGTTGACCATAATTCCTCTTGCCTTGATATATCTATTATATCAAAAAACCTGACTGAAGAGCCAGGTTTCAACCACTAATATTATTGGCACACGTACTAATCCCACCTGTTAGGGTGGGATTCTCAGTCTTGTTGCTCCTTTGTTTAGATGGTCAGGATGTGTCTACAAAATCGTTTTGCAGCATGATCTGTGATTCCACACTCAGAGATACATTGGAAGTAATCGGATACTTGGTCGTATTTTTCGTCCATAGTTTCTTTTTCATCCCACTTCCAATTTGAAAGTTCGTTGTGTGAAACTAGGTTGTGCATGTTTACACCTCCCTCAACTCAACTACTAATATTTAGTCAGAAAACCCTGATAATTAAGAAAAAGTTAACAAAAAGAAATGCCTACGTACATATACTTACATTAAAAAAGCACTCTTGAGTTTCCTCTTAAGTGCCTTTGTTCTTGCTTTTGCTTGTCTTAGAGCTTGAGGTTTGAGTGTCCTCTTTTGCTCTTTTTTGGAATGATGCTTCCAATTTGGGACTTTCATTAACCTATCCTCCTTTCTTCTTACCAAACCCTTTTCCTGCTGATGTACCAGGTGTGTACCATATATTTCCTGAGATTGAAACTCTTTCTTCATCTGTATCAAAGAAAGGATATACAGCATGTCTCATCCATGCTGGAAAGAAACACATACATCCTTCAAAGTCTGGACTCAACTGATATGATAAACTTCTAGTCTCACCTCTTGTATCTGAATATTCAAACTCAAACATACCTGCTTTACGATCTTCTACCTTTGTAGTTTGAAACTGTGGTAATTCTATTTGTTCTTTCCAATCATATGGTATCTTCATCCAAATCACAAATGAATATAATCCTCCATGCCAGTGAGGTGGATTGAACTCATGTTTATATTGATAGTTTGCCCAGAACTCATGTAAAAATAATTGACAATTATCATTTAGAGTTACAAAGTTACGAACTGGGTCTTGACCTCCATTAACTTCTCTAAACTTTTGAATCATTGGAACACATACTTCATTAAAGAAATATCCTTTCTCATCTACAATACCAAAACTATTACTTACATTTCCAGCAAGTCTATGTTTGTATTCTTCTTTCTGTTTCTTTCCCTTTTTAATTATCTTCCACAAATAATCAACATATTTCTTTTCTAATTTCTTATAAAGATATGGTGTGATTGGTGGATAGATTGTTTGAACTTCATGTGATTGAAAGTCCATATCCATATACTGTTTTGCCATTAGCTCACCTTACTAGAAAATCCTTTTACCTTTTCAAATTTTAGCACATTTTCAAACCTTTCATCAAGTCCTGTTTTATGTGATATAACAAAGACATTAGCATCTTGGATTACATACTTAATTATCTTTAAAAATTCTTCTGTTCCAAAACCATCTAATGAACTGTCAAATACTTCATCCATGATTAGTAGATTTGTATTAACAGAATTTTTAAACCTAGCAACTTCTCTCCAAGTGAATAATAATGCTAAGTCAATTCTCATCTTTTCACCTTCACTAAAAGAAGCATATGAAAAGTCCTCATGAATAGGAGATTCAATAGTCTCATTGAACTCCTCATCAAGTTTGAAGTTGATATAAAAATCCATCATCTGGAGATACTTATTTACCTGTTGATTTATCAATGGCAAATACTTCTTGATGATCATGGTTTTGACACCACCATCTTTTAGAAGACCATAAGTAAAATCATAGTAGGAAATCTGCTCCTTCTTCTCAGCTAGATTTTCATATGTTTTTTGTAAGTTTGTTCTAAACTCTTCTAGTTTTTCATTCTCAGTATTTCTGTTTGCAAGTTGGGAGGTAAGTCTCTGAATTTCCTGTTCCAGATCCCTGATCTGTCGTTGATATCCAGATACTCTAGTATTGTTTTTAGAAATGCCATGTGTGAGTTTAGTAATCTCCTTTGAAACTTCAGTGAATTGTTGCTCTCTTTGTTGTTCTGCTTTAATTGTTTCTTCTAGTTCAAGAAAACCAGATTTCAATTCTTGTGCTTTAGATTGAGCATCATTCACCTTATTTATTCTAAAGTCTTCTTGAATGTCTTGTGTACAGGTAGGGCAAACTGTATTCTTTGAGAAGAATTTATGCTCTTTTGTAAGGGTTGATACCCTTTGTGTTAACTTTCCTTTAATTGTGTTTAGTTTTAATAACTTATCACTTGCTCCTGTATACTCATCTTGCTTCTTTATAAGTTCAGATATTTCACTTTCCAACTCTTCATTAGTATTAACATACTCATCAGTTTCTTTAATTAGTTCATTAATTTTTTCTTGTTTATCCTGTATATCTTTCTTTCCTCTAGTCTCTATCTCATCTATAAAGTTCTCTTGCATTTCAACTTTATCTTTTAAAGACTCCTTCTTCAATTCAAAAGTTTTTAACTCATCTTTAACTCCACGAATCTTTTCCTTTATTAGATTATTCATTGATGAGAATATCTTAATATCTAACAGATCTTCAACCACTTCTCTTCTACTAGTTGATTGTAATTGCATAAATGGAACAAATGTACTAGACCCTAATATCACAATCTGAGTAAATGATTTATAGTTCATCTTTAAAACATTTTTTTCTAACCATTTCTGTTGATCCAATTGTGATGCTGATTGATCTAACTCTTCACCATTTCTAGTAATCTTAAATATACTAGGTTTGAATCCTCTAATTACTTTCCAATCAGTATTATTAACACTAAATTCAATTTCAACTAAACAATCTTTTTCATTTGTAGCATTTACTAATTGACTCTTACTAATTTTTCTAAATGGTCTACCATATAATACAAATGTCAAAGCATCTAATATAGTTGATTTACCTGTACCATTAGATCCTATAATTAAGGTTGTAGAATTTTCATTCAGATTAACAGTAATTTTATGATTTCCAGTACTAAGGAAATTTTTCCAAGATATTTTTTCAAATAAGATCATACTCATCTCCTTTATCTGGTGGAAATACAATATCATCAGGAGTGATGACAGCATATTTGTGACCATGTAATTCACATGATCTAATCATCATTTCATCCTCTATTTCCATAACCCTCATTGTAGGATAATCACGATCTTCTAGTTGTAATGCATATCTAGTTGCATCATCCTTTTGTTCAAAAATATAGAGAACTTGTTCATTGTTTTGATCAACTACAGAATATGCTCCTTTTGACTCTTTTCCTTTAATTGTTAAAATATACATTAGACTAATCCACATGCCTCCTGATATATTTCACCCACCATTTTTTTGATAGTTGCTTTATCAAGATTAACTTCAGAATCTTCAATGTAACTATTCAATATTGAAAGAGTATCTTCTGATTCATATGTATTTTTATCAGCATCATACCATCCACTAAAATCAAAGTTTTCTACTATCTTTAACTCTGCTACATTTGCTGAATATATTTTATCAATAAATCTCTCAAACTGACCTATATCTGATTTCTTTCTTACAATAACTTTGACTATCTTATTTTCAAATCCTCTAGTATCAAATGTTTGAAATGGTGTATCTTCATAGAATACCTTTTGAAATATATTATATGGATTATTAATAGGAGTTTTTTCTAAAGTTTCTGTATCAAATAGATGGAAACCTCTTACATCATTACAATCATTCCAATAAATCTCATAAGGATTTCCAAGATAATAGATATTATCCTGATTTGATCTTGTATGAAAATGACCTGAGTATACTTTTTCAAACTTAGAAAATGGATCTATACTTGACCCATGTTCCATAACAACATAATCATTTACTTTAAATCCATGTAGTTCTAAATGACCCATACAAACAGGAGATCTTGATTCCTTAATCATTGACAAAGTTTTTTCTTCATTCTCTGAATTAATCCAAGGAACAAGAAGAATACTTAAGTTGTCTATTAATATAGAAGTAGTTTCTGAGTATACTTTTACATTATCATATTCTTTCAATAAAAGATCTACTGCATTTATCTCATTTGTATTCTTATAATATGCTGTATGATTACCCACTATAGTATGAATAGTGATACCCATCTTATTAAGTCTATCATAGTAATTTTCTTTTGCCCAGTTAAGTGCACCAAAATCAATTCCTTTACGACTATCAAAGGTATCTCCCATATCAACTATGGTTGTAATACCTTCCTTCTCTATAGTTGGAAAGAAAACATCTTCATAAAACCTCAAAAAGTAATCATGAAAAAGTTTTGAATTTTTGCGACACCCAAAGTGCTGATCAGTTATTATCGCTATCTTCATTTCTTTTTATTCTGCTTTGTCCACTCTTTCATGTATTGCTCTCTACCATCTTCCAAAAACTTTTTCTTTTCATAGTCATAGAAAGGATGTGGTGCAGCACTTACAACAGGACTTTTGGATTTGTTTTTAATAACAATAAACCTATCAGCAGCAAATGTACCTGCAAGTTGTACTTCTATTTCATCATCATCTTTCCAATTGACAGTTCCATCTTTCTTAGTATGTAACATTGCCTCTTGGATTTTATCAATAATCTCTTGTGTTAATTTCATTTAGTTACGCAACTTAGAATGTACAGCATCCTTAATAGAATTATAGTCTGAATAATTGGATGCGTCAAGATCATTTGAATCAAAGACCTCATCAAAGTTGGACTTCTCTAGAATTTTGTTCTTTATTTCTAACTGTTTTTTCTCTTGTGATATTCTTCTTAAGAAAGCATAATAGATAATTTGAGTAAAGTATGCAAAAGGGTTTTTGGATTTTTCTGGATTAAAATTATGAATATATCTGACGCAATTCTCTATACCATCACATATCATATCATCCTTAAACATATAGTTGACAAAGTTTGGTTTATATGATAAATGGTTTGCTATCTTTAAAAAACACTCTCCAATATATCTTGGTATCTGTGGTGGTTCTTTATCATTTAACTTTGCTCTATTTACTTGAGCAATATAAACTTCCAAGGCAGCAAGAAACTCCTTATTGTTAACATAGTGTTCAGATCTTTTTCTACGTGTAGCCATAAGTATTGCTGCTTTTCCATACAATTAGTATAACAGATAACCAAGTACTTGACAAGTATGTAAATATTGTGTACAATTACCTTTGTGGGGTTTCAAGGTTGATTAGAGCTTGATTTATATAACTTTTCTAATACCTCTTTAGCATCTCTGACAGTGGTTAGATACCCCATTGTCTTATCTAATTTGGTGTGAGTATCGTGACTCACTTTTCTAATATAATCTTGATAGAACATAATCATCTCAACATTATCTGATTCAGATAAAGTGAGGACATCATCTAAATTGATGATGAATAAATCTTCATTGGATGATTTTAACCATGGTTCAAACTTATATCCACCTAGTGAACCTCTTATTTTTATTGTTTCAACCATGATAGGGTGTGACACTAGGAGTAGTGTTCTGTCTCCTTCATCAGTGGCAGATACTTTCGCAAATAATTCTTCCCCTGTTTTCAATTTGAGGGTGGCAAAAAAATCATCTTCTATCATTTTTTATTCTCCTTAATATCTATTGTTAATATTTCATAGTTAAATTGCTCTTGTGCATAAATTTTAACTCTTTCAATGAAATGATTAAGTGTGTAGTTTTTTCTTGCTCCACTGGTTAGGTCATCAGCAATATCATAGAGTTTTGCTTTTACTTTGTCTTTGCCTTTTCTTAGGACTCTTCCAATGGATTGGAGGTTTCTAACTCTAGACTTAGACGGAGAAGCAAAAATAACGTTGTGTAACCTCCTAATATTGATGCCTGTAGAGAATGTTCCATAAGAAGCCACTATGATTGCATTGTTTTCTTGTTCAGTTATCTCTCTTACTTTCTCCCTATCTTCAGCATCTACACCACCATGAATGAAAAATACTTTTCTATCATTGGTAACAAAATTATTTATCATATCATAAAGTATCCTTCCATGAGACTCTACTCTACTGTATAGTATCAGAGTGTTTCCTTTTAAATCTATTGATAGTTTGGATATAAACTTATTCCTTCTTTCATTTCCAATTAAATATTGAATCTCATCTTCATATGTTTCAAACTTTTTGGGAGTATGTTTTAAAACTAAACACTGTATATCTAACTCAGATAGATGTCCTTTCTCCATTAATTCTTTAGTTTGTATCACTTTGTACGATGGACCAAACAATCCCTCTAAGACCCACTTATGGGTCTGTGTGCCATCTAAAGTTCCTGTAAACCCAAATCTATACTTAGCATGATGTAGTTTATCCATTATATTAACAAGAGACTTACTCTTGAAAAGATGTGCTTCATCACCTATGATGACATCATAATCTGCAAAGAATGTTTTATCTAAGTTATAAACAGATTGCCAAGTGGTAATTGTTACCTCATTTTCATTTGTTCTTTCTCTACCAGCATATATTCTATGGCAATGATCTTCAGCATTCCATCCATATTCTATAAAGTCCTTATACATCTGCTCTACAAGAGATGTGGTAGGAACAACAAGTAATATCTTTTTCTTTCTTCCAACAAAATATCTGACTAGAGCATAGATCATTAATGATTTACCAGATGCTGTAGGTGATATTAGAAGTTTTCTATTATATCTTAATGCATCATGAATAGCATCAATCTGATAATCTCTAGGTTTAAACTTAGTTATTGATTTTACATAGTCTTTTACACCTTCCCATGATATCATTTCATTGACTTCAAATGGTGCACCATAGAATTTGTTTTTCTCAAACTCATATGAGTATCCACTGTTCTCACAAAATGCAACTATCTTATCTAAGAGACCCACATAGATTCTCTTAGTCTTCATATTGAAGAGGTGTACATATCCATCCCAGTATCTACTTCTATACTGAGGCATGAATTTTTTATTAGGAACTTCAAAAGTAAACCTATCCCTCAACTCATATTCTATTGAGGGTTCAGTTTTGACTTTTAAATATACTTCATTGATTTTTTCAATGACAAGATCAGCCATAACCAGCTTGGAATTTCATTACTTCAACTGAATTCTTAATCTGATAAGTTCTGTTAGAAACTTGTTTAAGAATACTTTCAAGATAATTCAACATGGTTTCATAATATTCAATCTTTAGAGAAGTTGATGATAGTTTTTCATCAGCATCAAGATACTTTTGCATTGTATCTTTGTCTCTAATCTTTTTAGGAAAAGGATTTTTTATATAGATCTCTGGATCTGCTTTGCCTGAATAATATTCATATCTCTCATGCCTAATATTTTTTCTTTGTTGTTGAGCTTTCTTCATTAAAAGAAAGATGTTATTATAAAGATCAAAATACTTTGCATGTAACACAGGAATATTTAAGGACTCTGTGTGCAGATTGTCTGGATCAATTTTGGAATCCTCCTCCCACATCTTTTGGATTCCATTCAAATCAATCATACATAATTAATTAAATATCTCTTATATTGTATATAGTATACTTGAAAGTGACCTCTGCTGTAAAGTATTCTAGGTCTGTTTGAGTTGCATCAAACTCTAAAGTTGTAAGATTAGTAGGAAATAAATTCTCAAATATTAATTTAAATTTAGGTATATTATTAGAATCTAGTATTGTTAATGTTCCATCAGAATATAAATTTAATTGACTTTTGATTGGTTGTGATATATCAGACTTTTCTTTTTGAAAATCATATATTTCTTTTAAACTTTCTGGAAATCCTAAACCTCTCATCCAGTTTTGTATCTCCATATAATTTTCTAATCCTTCATCTACTAGAAAACGTAAACTAAAATCAGCAAATTGTAATTTATCACCTGGTAAAGGAATATCTCTCAAATAGGTAGGTTGTTCTGCTACACCTAGATCTATCGCAGGAATATTTACAGCATTGCCAAAGTAAGTAACTTTAGGTGTTCTGTTTAATTGAAATTTAAAACCAGTAGGTGCTAGAAAATTTCTATTTTCAATTTGACCTACTATAGACTTCTTAGCAACCATCTGTTTTTATCATACTATTATAAGTTATTTATTTTTATTCACCACCATTTCCACCACCGCCGTTGCCACCACCATTGCCACCATTACCACCGTTACCATTTCCACCACCATTCCCGTTATTCCCATTCCCGTTAGAGTGTCCGTTAGAGTTTCCATTACCATTTCCTGAATCTGATCTGTTGTCTGGTGCTAATCTACCACCATATCCTATACGATATCCACGTGGTAGTGGTTTACATTTCTTTTCAGTGAAACAATAATACTTACCCTTTGGACAAGTTTTTGATGCTTCCATAAAAGATGTAAAGTCTTTCATATCTCTCCTACTATCCTCGTATTTATGCTCTTCTTTTAGACCCTTTTTCTTTCTCTCTTCTCTCTGTCTCATTAGATCTTTAAAATCAATTTCAGTTCTTCTTGCTCTAGCTCTTTCAATATCTTTAGGATCATTACTCATATCAAGAGATGCTGCTTTTCTTAACTTTTTAACATCCTTCATACTTACTGCTTCATTCATCTGTTTTGTTTTCTTCTTCATTGAGTTGATGAATTTTCTGTAGACTGCTGCTTCAGAGGTTTTACCCATTTCTCTTGCCCTTTGTTCCATAGCAACAGCAGCTTGAATTTTATGAGCATGCGATCTAGAAGAATTCCTGATCTTTGAGACAGATGCTTTAGCAGTAGCAACGTCCTTGAAACCAAGTCCATGAATAGTTCCTTTAGGATTTTCATCAGTGTATAAATCAGAGTGTTTTTTAGAGTTTGCTGGTTGACCTTTCTTTCTAGGAATACGAGGATTTGATTCCTCCTTCATTGCTTTTTCTAAATCATCTGCTTGTTTAGCATGTGTTTTAGAACCACCTCTTAGTTTACCAACCAATTTTTTTATAAATGGTTTATCATCTTTGTTTAGTTCTTCACCAAGATCTTTATCATCAGAAGCTGCACCAGCTAGATTTTTCTTGACATCAAAATTTCCATCCTTCTTCATCTTTTTATATAATGCCTTTTGTTCCTTATCATCCATTCCAGTATATGCTTGAGTTTGTTTCTTTGTCATCTTACCAAACTCTTCATCTACTTCCATCTCTTGTTTGATTTCATCCTTAATTTCTTTCTTTAATTGTTCTCTTTTTTTATTCTCTTCTTTCTTTTGTTGAAACTCTTGATTAGTTCTAGACGCCTTCTCTCTTTCCATTTGCTGCAGCACTTTTTGTTTCTGCATCAACTGTTTTCTTTTGTCATCTAAATTTTCTGAGAAATCAACAAAACTTTTCATTATCCTTCATTAACAGCAGTGACATCCCACTTATTGGAAGTTTTCTTTCCCCATATATAATCCTCTTCTTTTGCTTTTGCTTGAGAAGTATATGTAGAGCGTTCTTCAAAATCTTCAGTCCAAGTGTTATTACCCTTATAGTAAACAACTCCTGCTGAAGACATAATACTTGTTTTTTTAATATGCCAAACCATTTTTATTAGTTTTTAAT
>ENA-OSEY01001093-OSEY01001093.1-marine-metagenome-genome-assembly--contig:-NODE-1093-length-19165-cov-4.894122_pt1 | contig 19165 bp, 17 predicted proteins | sample MGYA00248465_ERZ534230 | MGnify/ENA primary metagenome ERZ534230 (study PRJEB26409, sample SAMN06344110) | marine metagenome | isolation source: Sea water from surface | place: Atlantic Ocean:Southern...
GTTTCTTTAGCGGCATTCCCACATACAGTAACGACATAATCCATAGAGGGAGAGTTGGATTCACCAAATACGTCCCAACTTTTACTATAGAGTTTCTCTGTTGGTATTTTCATTTCGTCTAATAAATCGAGAGTTTTAGAATTTATTATTCCTGAGGGTGTGCTTCCAGCACTGAAACCTTTCAGACTTTCGCTATATTTATAATTGGTAATTGCTTCAGCTATAATGCTTCTAGCTGAATTTTGAGTACATAAATATAAAACATTTTTAATGTTCATATACCAAGAGAATATCCAGCCGATCTTATTGTTCTAATTGGGTCGTACTCAAATCCTTCATTTAATGCTTTTCTTAATCTTCTGATATGAACATCGACTGTTCTGGGTTCGACATATGGACTTGTAGTCCATACATAATCAAGCAATTGTTGTCTTGAAAATACTTTACCTTGGTTTTCCATTAAAAAACGTAAAAGGTTAAATTCCGTAGGTCCAAGATTTATTTCTGTTTCATCTCTTGTGACACGATGCGTTGAAACATCTAATTGAATCCCCTTATATGTAAGAACTTCATTATAAAAAATAGGTCTTAGGCGTTTAAGTACTGCTTTAATTCTAGCTACTAACTCATTGACTGAAAATGGTTTTGTTATGTAGTCATCAATTTCAGTTTCAAATGCTCTTAATTTATCTTCTTCTTCTCCTTTGGCTGTGAGCATAATTAATGGAATGTTTTTTGTAGTCTTATCTTTACGAACTCTTCTACATAATTCTAACCCAGAAATGTTTGGGAGCATCCAATCCACGATTATAAGATCGTATTTAATATCACCAAATATATTATCCAACGCACTATCGCCATCAAAGCATACGTCTACATCAAATCCACTAGCTGTTAGATTGTATTTTAATAGTTCAACTATTGAAACTTCATCTTCAATTACAAGGATTTTAGGCTTCATTACACCTTTTCCCATTTAATTCTTTTTTCCGACTTACGTTCTAAGGCGTCACCAGTTGTAATGAAGTGAATGTCTTCAGCGATATTTTGAACATAATCTCCTATTCTCTCTATATTTTTAGCAATCGACAATAGGTGTGAACAGCCTGTAATTGTATCCGGGTCTTCTGCCATCGTCTTAAGAAGATCTCTGTAAATTGATAAATATAACTCATCAATATTTACATCTAAATCCCATGCAGTAATTGCTAGTTTATCCGATTTTTGAACGAAGGCATCCAAAACATTTTTTATCATACTTTGAACATTCTCACCCATATTGACAATTTCTGAAACTGGAGTGTCGGGCATGTTAATTTTTACATTCGCAACTCTCTTTGCAATATTGGTAGCGTGATCACCCATTCTCTCGAGATCGTTTGCAATACTAAGAGCTGATAAAACAGTTCTTAAATCATTAGCAAGCGGTTGCCTCATTGCAATTACTTTGTATGTTAAAGCATCAATTTCCTTTTCTAAGGCATCAATTTTATTGTCATCTCTAATAATTTCTTCTGCAAAAGCAGTGTCTTTATCGCCCAAAGCAACAAGAGAATTATGAAGTTGTGTTTCTACCAACCCTCCCATTTTAATTAATGTACTATTTATTAAATCTAATTGTTCATCATAAGATGAAACTATATGCTCACTCATTAGCCAAACCTTCCTGTTATATAATCTTGAGTTCTCTGATCTGATGGATTTGAAAAAATTGCTTCAGTCTTATCAACTTCAACTAATTTACCTAAATGAAAGAAACCTGTTCTTGATGAAACCCTGGCTGCCTGTTGCATCGAGTGTGTAACAATAATTATTGTATATTCTGTTTTAAGATCTCCCATTAATTCTTCAATTCTAGCCGTAGCAATTGGGTCTAAAGCTGAACAAGGCTCATCCATTAGAATAATATCTGGATTTACGGATATAGCTCTTGCAATACATAATCTTTGCTGCTGCCCTCCTGACAGGCTTGTTCCTGAGTCGCTTAATCTATCTTTAACCTCATCAAAGAGAGCTGCTTTTTTTAGACTGGTAACAACAATTTCTTCTAAATCAGATTTATGTTCTGCAATTCCATGTATTCTTGGGCCATAAGCTACATTTTCAAAAATAGATTTTGGAAAGGGGTTCGGCTTTTGAAAAACCATACCCACGCGTTCTCTTAGTTGTTCAACTTGCATGTCTGGTGCATAAATATCGTTGCCATCGATTTCTATTTTTCCTTGTACTTTGCATATATCAATAACATCGTTCATTCTATTTAAGCATCTAATAAAGGTTGATTTACCACAACCTGATGGACCTATTAAAGCAGTGACTTGTTTTTCTTCCATGTACATGGAAACCTCGAAGAGTGCCTGTTTCTCTCCATAATAAACATTCAAGTTATCTGCTTTTATTTTTATACTTTTCATATTCTATTTTACCATTTTGTTTCAAATTTTCTTCTAATTAATACTGCAGCTAAATTCATTAAAATTAAAAATCCAAGTAACATCATAATTGTAGCTGAAGTTTTTTCAACATAACCTCTTTCTGCGCTTTCTGACCATAAATAAACCTGAACTGGCAAAGAGGCAGAAGCGTCCAGCGGTGTTTGTGGAACATCTACAACAAATGCCACCATACCAATTAATAATAATGGCGCAGTTTCTCCAAGTGCTTGAGCAAGGCCTATAATTGTACCTGTTAATGCACCAGGCATTGCTACAGGAACTACATGATGCATTACTGCTTGCATTTTGGTTGCTCCGACTGCTAATGCTCCTTCTCTTATTGATGGTGGCACCGCCCTTAATGAGGCTCTAGTTGCAATAATTATTGTTGGTAGGGTCATTAAAGATAAGACTATGCCTCCAACCAGTGGTGTTGACCTTGGCAATCCAAATGTATTTAAAATAATACCAAGCCCCAATAAGCCAAATACAATAGAAGGTACCGCTGCTAAATTATTAATATTAATTTCAATAAAATCGGTAACTCTATTTTTTGGTGCAAATTCCTCAAGATAAATAGCTGCAAAAATTCCAATAGGAAAAGACAAAATCAAAACTACCAAAATTGTGAATAAAGAACCTACTATTGAACCTCCTACTCCTGCCAGTTCAGGTTCTCGGCTGTCACCCCTCATTAAAAATGGTAGATTGAATTCATAGCTGACAAGTCCCCTATCTACAAGGTCATCAAAAAATAAAAGTTGAATATCTTTAATTCTTCTTTTGTCTTCATCTAAGTCCCTTGGGTAGTTTCCTTTATTAACCTGATCTACATCGTCGGAGGCAGTTAAATATATTGTTTCTGTTTCATTTATATTTGACTTATTCGATTTTAAAAATTCTCTTATTTCTTGCTCAAATTCAATACTGAATAATCGTATCAACATTTTCTTATCTTTTTTCTCTTCAATATCTGGAAAAAGTCTATAAATAGCCTTTTTGGAAAAAGAATACATTGACAGGTTGTTAATATCCTCTGAACTCATCTCAGAAAATTGTGTCGTGTCTTCAATAAGATTTAAAAAAGGTACATCTACCTGGATAACAGTTCTATAAAATGCTGAATAGCCAGATGAAAATATATTTAGAAATAAAATAAGCACCCATGCAAGCGCAAAGCTCATTGCACCAATACAATAAATCCTAAATCTTTTCTCTGAATTGAGCCTTTTATTTAAACTATTTATTCTTTGTTCTATTCTATCAGTCATATCTCTCCGTATATTTTTTTACGACCTGTAAAGCTATAAAATTTAGAGCCAAAGTAACAACGAACAAAGTTAAACCCAGAGCAAAAGCTGACTGTGTTTTTGGGCTATCAAATTCTTGATCACCGATTAAAATAACAACAATCTGAGTAGTAATTGTAGTTGCCGCATCAAGTGGATTAGCTGTTAATTTTGCATTTAATCCTGCAGCCATAACAACAATCATTGTCTCCCCAATTGCCCTTGAGACAGCTAATAGAAATGAACCGACAATGCCTGGCAAAGCAGCTGGCAATAATACTTTTACAATTGTTTCCCTTTTGGTTGCTCCCATGGCATAAGAGCCTTCCCTTAAACTCTGAGGTACAGATTTTATTACATCATCAGAAAGTGATGAAATAAATGGTATTATCATTATTCCCATAACAAATCCCGCAGCTAGAGCGCTTTCAGAAGAAACAGTTAGTCCAGCACCCTGACCGATATCTCTCACTAAAGGTGCAACAGTTAACGCTGCAAAAAATCCGTATACAACCGTTGGGATACCAGCAAGAATTTCAATAATTGGCTTAGCCCAATCTCTGACTTTTGGAGAAGCGTATTCAGACATATAAATGGCTGTGAGTAAGCCAACTGGGACTGAAACACACATTGCAATTAATGCAATAAGAAATGTTCCAGCAAATAATGGAACAGCGCCAAATGCATTGGCCAAGTCTCTTGTATCAAGATCTCCAGCTTCTCTAACAAAAACTCTTTGAGGACTCCAATTTAATCCAAATAAAAAATCGGTTATTGGAACTTGAGAAAAAAAACGCAACGTTTCATATAATAAAGAAAAAATTATTCCAACAGTGGTCATTATAGCGACAAGTGAGCATGTAAAATACAAGACTAGTAAAAATTTCTCGACAATCTTTCTAGAATTAAGTTTGTGATTAATATTGAATATTGAGTAAAGTACAAGTAAGCCTGAAAACCCAAGAACTGTAACATAAGTTAAGTTTTCACTCGTCTTATTAATATAATTTAATTTATTTACGGCGCCATCTATAAGAATAGTATTTTCATCAAAAAGTTTTATGCCCATTGCAGTGTTTTCGATTTGGGTAAATAATAAACTTAGTTCTGTTTCTGTATAACTGCCAAGTGCTATGAAATCACTTAATACATATTGCTCAATAAAAAATGATTTAAACGAGGTAATCATCAACAGTATCAATAACGCCGGCACAACAGCCCATAGAGCTACGTAGTACCCATAATAATGACTAAGTGATTTAAGATTTTTTTGATTTGAAGTCCTAAGATTTTTTGCTCTTAAATTTCCTAGAAAATAGCTGGTGATACCAATTAGAATAATTAAAGAAATTAATATAAATCCCATACTTCACCATAATGCTTATTCAACAACTGAGACAAGCATAACTTGCCTCAGTTGTGGATTAATCAAGTCTTTTAGTCTAGATCGAGTGTTTCTAAGTTAGCAACTCTTGATCTTATATCAGATGCATCACCATCAGATAATGCAACTAAGCCGATATCAGTTAGATATCCATCTTCGCCCATTGCATCAGGACTTGTGAAAGCTTCAAGAAACTCTTCAATTCCTGGCACAACACCTACGTGAGCTTTTTTCACATAGAACTGTAATGGTCGTGCAATTGGGTAAGAATAATCCTGGATACCAGCAAGCGTTGGCTGAATTCCAGTGATCGAAGCAGATTTAATTTTATCTTCGTTAGCTAGAAGGTAGCTGTAACCAAAGTAACCAAATCTTTCTGGATCCTCTGATAATTTTTGAACTATTAAAGTGTCGTTTTCACCAGCTTCAATAACTCTTCCATCTTCTCGCACTACTGCACATTTTTTCTTTGCCTTTTCACCGGCATTTTCCCAAAGTGTGTATGCGCCTGCTGCTTTGCAACCTTTTTTCATAATAAGTGAATTCCAAGCATCTCTTGTACCAGATGTCGGCGGTGCAACTAGGATTTCAATTTTATGATCAGGTAATGAAGCATCAATGTCAGACCATTTTTCGTATGGATTATCAATTAAATTTCCAGAAACAACATTGCCGTCTCCATCTTTCATAACATTAGCGGGTACTTTTTCTGCGATTGCTAAAAAAAGATGCTCTTGCGTAAAGTCTGCATCGGCAGCATCTAAGCTATGAGCAAGTGTCAAGCCATCATTACCAATTGTAATTTCAATTATGTCAGTAACACCATTCTTAGCACATAATGCTTTTTCTTTACTTTTAATTTTACGAGACGCATTGGTAATATCGGGGTGATCGGTACCAACTCCAGCACAGAATAATTTCATTCCACCGCCCGTACCAGTACTCTCAATCACTGGTGTATTAAATCCAGTCTTACCAAATCTCTCAGCAACTACGGTTGCATAAGGGTATACAGTCGACGAACCAACGATTTTTATAGTATCTCTAGCTTGAGAACTGAATGTAAAAATTGATGAAGCGAAAACTGCAATAATCATTATTTTGATTAATCTCATTATTTTCTCCATTAAGGTTTAGAATCATCAATAAATTATTTTGACTTGGTTACATGTTTATAACAGTTTTATTACAGTTTTATGAATGTCAGTTTATTGTTGATAGTTTAAATAACTGTTTTTATTAAGATATTTAAAGGGAAGATAAATTAATGTGAATATAATAACTGTTAACACAGCCAAATAAGGAATGTGCATTGGAGGAGATGGAAATATATCTAAAAGTGTGTTCGCGGCAGGCGTTATCATTAAATACCAATAATTTACACCTTTAAAGAATTGAGAAATATAAATATTTAGTCCATAAATTATAGGTAATAAACAAACGGCAAACAAAAGAACTCGTAAAACTGACCACCAGGTTAATTGAACCTTCGTACATACACAGGCATATATTACACAAAGCAGTAATAAACCATGACCGAAATAATAAGTAATATACTCTGCATCAGGAAATGAGAAATCCAAATCTGGTGTAATGATTGCAAGGAAATTTCCACTTAATCCAAAAAAATAACCCACTTCGAAAAAAAATTTAATCTTTGTATACACATATAATCCCATTGATATTGCAGCTATATGGCAAATGTGCAATGGCAATACTTCGTAAATAGAATGATCATAAAATATCACTCGATAAAATGGCTTTATTATCTCATGAGAAATTAATATAAAACCAATTAACAAAAAAATTGATCTAGTTACATTTTTATTATTTATAAATCGAACAAAGAAAGGAAATAAAATTGAAATAGTCACAATTGTGAAAATTGTTGCCAAATGATGATAACCAAACAAAACAAATTGAGTCGCCATATCTTATTTTAACCAAGATTTGTTAAACTATTATTGCACCTTATGAAATGGGTGCAATAGGCAATTCTACTGAAAATGTACTGCCTTGATTTATTTCACTTTTTATATCTAAATGTCCTCTGTGCTTATTTAAAATATGTTTAACTATGGTTAACCCTAAACCCGTTCCACCGATTTCTTTTGATCTTGCTGCATCTACACGGTAAAAACGTTCAGTTAATCTTGCTAGATGTTTAGGATGAATGCCTTCGCTTTCATCTTTAACGCTGATTTTTGATACAAGTTGTGGAAATAGCTTTTTATTATCACTATAATCAGTTTGCTTTTTGATTTTTTCTGCCAATATATCTATTGAGCTGTTTAGTTTTCCATATTTAATCGAATTATCTATAATATTTGTAAAGACCTGTACCAACTCATCTTCATTTCCCAATACAAATAAACCCTCACTAAGTTGATGGTTGACTCTTATTTTAATATTCTTTGTCAATGCGTATTCTTTAAGACTTTCAGCCACATTATCTATTGTTTTCAATAAATTAACTTTTTTGGTTGGATGAATATGCTCATCAGACTCTATTTTAGATACGACAATTAAATCATCTATCAGTCTTTTCATGCGAATTGTTTCTTTATCCATAATACCAAGAAACTTAGACATAGATTTTTGATCATCTTTTGCTGGACCTCTTATAGTCTCCAAAAAACCCATGATTGTAGCAAGAGGTGTTTTTAGCTCATGACTTACGTTTGCAATGAAAGAAGAGCGTACTCTTTCAATATTTTTTAAAGGAGTTATATTTTTCATGAGAATAACATAATTGTCTCTTGTGTTAGTTAATTGGAGATGATTTTTCTCATAACTAATCTCCACATTGTAAAAATTTGTTGATCTAGGTGATAAACTTCCGTACTCACTATTATATTCAATTATTTCTGTTTCTTTATTTTTATATACATTTTCTAATGCCTCTAAAACTATTGGGCTTCTAATTAAGTTTGTTATATTTTGACCAGTATAATTATTTTCAAATAAATCTATTGAATGGGAATTTTGAAAAACAATTTTTTGATCGGAATCAAGAACGATGATTGCATCTTCTAGCTTATTAAGAATAAAACTGATATTTTCCATTGATTAAACAAATATAATCTTTTGTGATAATTTTTTGTGCTTTGAAAGCATTAAAATAAATTTATTAAATCTACTGTTTAAAAGTTCTGAATAGTTTTTTGGGATAGAAAATATCAAATTTGAATCTTTTACATAAATACTGATATTGCTGTAATTAAAATTAGATAATTTTCCAATTTCATATACAATTCTTAAGAATAATCCAAGCTCAATACTGCTTAATAATTTATTTTTATTTATAACTTTTCTATAATCTTTTATCTCATTTAGATCTATTCCATTGTGAAAAACATAAATAACAGTAGCGAGTGTAACTCTGTCAGAATGGCTAAACTTTAATATTTCTGATTTTAATATTTGTTTAAATACAAACAATCCCCTCTCGTCACGAGCTATGCTGTCTCCCGTAGATAAATAACTTATAGAGGACACTCTTATTCTTTTATTTAAATAGGATTTTCTTTTAAAAAAATTATTTGTGAATAATTTAATATTCTCATAATTTACGGTGCTAGGATTTAATTCGTTAGAAATTGCAGCAACTTTTAATGATTGATATTCAAGCGGATCGCTATTTGAGCTTAAGTTTATTTTATTAGAAATGTAGCCTTCTCTAATAGCTGTGTATGAAATAACTACTTGCCTAGCAGAGGTCTTATTTATTATTTCCAACGCGACCTTGGCTGCGTATCGTATAAATGGTGTTTTATCTTTTGTAATTAATGAATATTGTAGCAAGTCTTTTTTTTTAAAATTTGAAACTTCTTCAAGCATTGATACAAAGTTATCAAAATCAGGTTTGAAATGATGAATGACTTTGAGAGGATAGCTGTACTTATCAAAATATAATTTAACTAAAGCTCTCCACGTACCGCCCGTAAGGATTACCCTTTTAAACTTATTTTCATTAAGCCATTCAGTATTTTGTAGAGAGTTTTTGAATTTTTCTATTATTTTTTTATTTTTAGTTTTTGCTCTGTGAACACCTAGTGGCAAGGACAATGTATTCATTATTTCTTTCTTTTTAACTTCTGCGAGTTCTAAGCTGCCACCGCCGAGATCGGCAACGAGACCACTTGATTTTTTTAGACCGACAATACATCCCATGGCAGAAAACTTTGCTTCTTCATTACCATTTAATACATGTATTTTCTTTTTAAAAATATTTTCTACATCAGCAATAAATGCCTCTCTATTTTTAGCAACACGGACGGCTTCTGTTGCAAATATTTCATAATTTTTAATATTTGATGAGTCTATCAATTCCTTTATATAATAGAACGCATTCATTGCTTTTTTTATGGAGTCTTTATTAAGCTTATTGTTTTTAATTAGATCTTTACCTAGCCCACATGAAATTTTTTTGTTAAAAATAGCTATCTGATTAAACCTAAAGTTTTCAAAAATTTGAAAACGAACTGTGTCAGAGCCAATATCAATTATTGCAATGCGTTCGTCTTTAAAAAATAATTTTTTTTTGGGAATTAAATTATTCATAATGCATCAGAGAGAGTAGTTTCTTAGGCTTTCTATTTCCTTTTAATTTTCCTCTACCTGACAAACTTGGATTTGACATGAAGTATTTATGTGCATTAAACGTCTTACCTTTTTGTTTAACTCTTTTGTATGTGCCATCATCGTTCATTATCCACGTTTGCTCATTATCTAGGAAATTGGCAACCATTATTTGATTCAATATTTGCTCATGGACAGTGGAGTTCTTTATGGGGGTTAATATTTCAACTCTTCTATCCAGATTTCTAGGCATAAGATCAGCTGATCCAATTAAAACGGTGTTATTTTTTGATGGTATATTAGATTCGTTTGCAAAACAGAAGATTCTAGCATGCTCTAAATATCGGCCAATGATACTTTTAACAACAATATTTTCAGAAAGTTTTTTAACTCCTGGTCTTAAGCAGCAAATTCCTCTAATGAATAATTCAATTTTTACTCCCGCTGCAGAAGCCTCATAAAGCTTGGAGATCATTTGAGGGTCAACCAAAGAGTTCATTTTAAGCCAGATACCAGATGGTTTACTTTTCTTTGCATTTTTAATTTCATTATCAATCATTGCATTAATTTGATTTCGCATTGCGGGTGGAGAGAGCACTATATCATTTAATTTCATTGGAGAAGCATACCCAGTCATGTAATTAAAGATTCTTTCAATATCTTTGCAGATTTTTTCATCTGCCGTAAATAATGACAGGTCTTCATAAGTTTTAGCGTTTTTTGGATGATAGTTTCCTGTGCCAACATGTACATAGCTTTTTAATTTGCCTGCTTCTCTTCTGATAATTAGGCTTGCCTTTGCGTGCGTCTTCAATTGAGCAAAACCGTATACAATTTGAACTCCTGATTTCTCCATTTGATTGGCAAGAGCTAAATTAGATTCCTCATCAAATCTTGCTTTTATCTCGACAACAGCTGTAACACTCTTACCGTTATCTGCTGCTTTTGTAAGGGCTTTTATAATTGGACTATCAGCAGTGGTTCTGTAAATCGTTTGTTTAATTGCTACTACTTTTGGATCAGTAGCGGCCTGATTTAAATAATCAACAACGACATCAAAAGTTTCATATGGATGATGGACAACAAAATCTTTTGATCTGATGGCAGCAAAACAATTATTATCAAATTGCTTTAACCTTTCAACAGGTCTTGAAATAAATTTTTTAAATTTTAATTTTGGTCTATTTAAATTATGAATCTGCGATAAATCTTGTAAACCAACATGCTTTGATAGAGCAATGACTTGCGCATCTTTAAGATTCAAATTTTTTTTTAAAAAGTTTTTCTTTTTAGATGATATATTTTTTAAAATTTCTAGCCTTACTATTTCCCCTCTTTTTCTTTTTGTTAAAGCTTTTTCAAAATATTTAATAACATCTTCATCATCCTCATATTCGTAATCGATATCACTGTCTCTTATAACTCTGAATATTGCACTATCCAACAATTTAGAATTTGGGAATAGATCTTTAAAAAAATATCTAATAATATCTTCAACAAATAAATAGTATTCTTTTTTACCCTCTTGAATAAACACAAGTCTGTTTAATGCTCGCGGAACAATGATTACCGAATTAAACGGTTTATTTGAACCTCCTGCAACTAAACTCAATGAAATACACAATCCTTCATTTGGAATAAATGGAAATGGATGCACTGGGTCAATTGAAATTGGCGTTAATATAGGCAGTATTTCTTCATTGAAAAGTTTTTTTAGATTTTTTTTCAATCTTATATTTAATTTATTAGGCGTAATATGAATTATTTTTTCTGCATTTAATTCTCTAACAAGCTTTCTAAAAGAAACATCCTGATCCTTAAATATTTTTGCTGATGCATTTTGTGCTGCTTTTAATTGCTGATGTCCAGTCATGCCGTCATGGCTTATTTTGTTTGGATTATTTTCTATTTCATCCAAAAGACTTGGTATTCTTACCATATAAAATTCGTCCAGATTACTTGCAGAAATTGAGAGAAAATTAACTCTTTCGATTAACGGCACTTTAGCATCATTAGCCTCATCTAAAACTCTTTGGTTAAAAAGAAGCCATGATAATTCTCTGTTTAAGAACTTATTGTCTGAATTTGTATTTTTTCTTATCATTATTAAAGTGATGAAGCATTTATATCTATTGAGACACGCGAAATCAAGTTGGGATGATCCTAGTTTAAGTGATTATGAGAGACCTCTTTCTAATAGAGGAAAAAACAACTGTAACAAAATTGAAACATTTCTTTCACAAAAAAAAATAATACCTGATATTTCCTATGTTTCATCTGCAAGAAGAACTGTCGACACATTTAATTTAGTTCTTGGAAAAACACTAAGGACAAGCTCGAAGGTTGTTTTTAGCAATAAATTATATTTATGTGACGAAATCTACCTTTTTGACTTAATCAAAAACACTGAAAATAATTATTCAAATATTTTAATTGTTAATCATGAACCGACAATTCGAAATTTAACAATTGATTTAAGTGCGCCCTCTCAAGATGAGAAATATTTAAATATTAAAAATAAATTTCCAACAGGAAGTCTTGCAATACTAAAATCTGATTTAAAAGATTGGAGTGAATTAAAATATAATTCATTTAAAGTTACAGATTTTGTTCGACCTAGATTCTTATAGATTATATTGATGCAGCGTAATCAATAATGCTATTTTGAATTTTTATTAATACATCGTTATCGGAGGTTGATTTTATCCAATTATTATTTTTTAATTCTTGAATGAATATTCTAATGTCTAAGGATTCTGCTGTTAAACCATCGCCAACAATATAAACATCAATTTTAATACGGCTGTTTATATCTTTTTCAATTGAAAACCAATCAGTCAATATAAAGTAGTCTTCTTTGTTGGCTTCCAACACTGGCATGAATGACAACTTTGCAAGTGAAGCCTTCCATAGCTTTTCTTTATTATTAATTAAATTGTCATTGTTGATTGAGAGTGATTTACTTATTTCATCGTTTATCCATTTATTAAGGCTTATCCCCCTTGAGTTAGGATTTGCTGCGTCTTCTCCTCTTATATGGCCAGAGTCTGCTCTTTCTATAGTTAATGGAAGTTGAGCGCAGTTAGTGAGAGTGACTAAAGTAAAAATGAAGAAAAAATACGCTTTCATTACTTATTAATATTACAAGTTTGTTACACATTTATTAAAATAACCAGAGTGCAATATTTGCACTCTGGTTACCATGATCAACTAACTTGAAAGGATTGAAACAGTTAGTTAAAAGCCAATTTTGTAGCCAATGAAGAAGTTTTCAACATCCGCATTTGAGCCCACAGAAGCAACATGATATTCAATTGAAGCTTTTACACCTCCACCGAATGACTTTTGCAAGGAAGCAATTGAGCCATCGTCATCAGCCGTTGAGCCAGTATTATCGACATCAAAATACTCGTATTGAAATGTTGCATCCAATCCAGGAATCTTTGGCGTTTTCACACCTACTACTGTATAGCTGTCACCGCTATCTGAGTCGTATAGACCATAACCAATCGTGTAACCTGCAAGTTTAGGTGCTTTAATACCAATCATGTAGTTTTCATCTCCAGTTCTGGTGTCCGTATTGCCTTCATCGACAATGGCTCCTTTGACTGAAAAACCGGCGATCTTTCCAGATATTGAATAAGCCATTATGTCGTCATAACCAGCCGTTGTTCCAAATCCGATACCCGCTTTAACAGTAAATCCATTTATCTTAGGTGATGTGTAGACAATTTGGTTGCTATCATCAAAACCTGCTGCACCAGTAACACCATCTCCATCTTCATAATCAGCGCTTAGGCCTTGAGGTAATTTTCTCGAGCTTGCAAATGATGATTTTACAGGGTGGCTATCCATACTATCAACGGGGCCGCCTGAGAGACCATTACCAAAAGAAACTGTGCCCATGTCAGAAATGAATGAAATATCAAAATCACCACCTCCACCAGATTCGTAAGCCATGACACCTTCTATACCCATACCATTGTCTAATGTATCTGTGTAAGTCACGTATGCTGATTCTGTAATTGATATTCTTTCCTGAGACGCGTAAGAGTCTCCAGATCCCCACAAGCCATTAAAAGTACCGCCAACAGTTACATCTGCTTGCGCACTTGAAAGAGCCATTATACTAGCAAGTGCAGTCGTCGCACTTAAGATTTTATTATTCATATATTACTCCATTAATTAATTAATAAATGAAGTCATACATGAGATTTCATAAAATTTTAGTTAAGTAAATATTAACAATTATTAAGGTCTATTAAAATTTTGTTACAGCTAAATTAATATTATTTCAATTTTGTTAAGATTATATAACAGTTTATTTTTTTATATGTTTAAACGTTTTTTTTTATTTCAAAATTATTTCAATTTAATTTCTGATTATTAATTTTTTATTTCTAATTCATTAAGATGATTACTGTATAAAAAAATTTTTTTGAAGTGTTGTTATTTTGCAACGCGTGATGCAGTTTGATGTGACAAAAACAGCTTAGAAACCTCATGCCAATCAAATTTTTTACTATAATTTATACAATCTGTACGACTCACTTTTCTCGCCTTATCAATTGAATTAATTAAATTATGATCAAGACAATTATGTTTAAAATTATCAAAAACATCAATTGGACCTGGAACAGGATATGCGGCCACAGGAAGTCCACTGGCGAGAGCCTCAATCATGACCATTCCAAACGTATCTGTTTTACTTGGAAATACAAAGATATCTGAAGATGCATAGTACTGGGCCAGTTCATTTCCTTTCTTCGCTCCTACAAAAACTGCATCAGTATATTTTTTTTCTAGTTTTTTCTTAGAGGGTCCATCACCTACAAGTAATTTTGTACCTTTTAAATTTAGTTTAAGAAAATCCTCTAGCGATTTTTCCTTAGATATTCTTCCTACATATAAATAAATTGGTTTTTCTAAATTGAGATCAATCTTTTTTTTCGGATGAAAGGCTTCAATATCAACACCCCTGGACCATTTAACTGTTCTTTTAATTCCATGTGAATTAAGTTCATCTATAATTGAGTCAGAGGATACCATTACTGCGCTAGAATTTTTGTGAAACCATTTCAAAATTTTATATGTAAAAGATACAGGTATCTTAGCCATCGTGTTTATATATTCAGGAAATTTTGTACAATACGATGTTGTAAACGCATAATTATTCTTTGAACAATAATTCCTAACCGCTAAGCCGATAGGTCCCTCTGTAGCAACGTGTATAAAGTCAGGCTTAAACTTCTCAATGATCACGCCAATTTTGAACCAATGATTAATCGCAAGTTTTATTTCAGGATAAATAATCAGTGGAATTGTAATAAATTTATCTGGAGTTATGTACCTAACCTCATGTCCTTGACTTGTAAGTTTATCACCAAGTGTTTGATAAGTTCTAACAACACCATTTATTTGAGGGAGCCATGCGTCTGATGCGATGAGTATTTTCAATTAACTTAATACCTTTACGGAGTCCTTATGTTTGTTGATAATTTCATACTTTTCAGCGATATCTTTCCAGAAAAGAATTTCCATTGATCCATCAAAATTTTCTATCATAAAGGAGCAACTTTCTACCCAGTCCCCATCATTATAGTAATGAACTCCATTTATTATTCGATGTGAAGCATGATGAATATGTCCGCAAATAACTCCTTTTAGATTTTTCTTTTTTGCATAACCTGCAACTATTTCTTCGTACTTATTAATGTAAGAAACAGCATTTTTTACTTTTAATTTCAGATACTTTGAAAGCGACCAATATTTCAAACCCAATAATAATCTTAATTGATTAAATCTTCTATTTAGCCATAAAGCTAAATCGTATGCGCTAGCGCCAAGATGGGCTAACCAGGGTGCGATATTGATAATTGAGTCAAATTTGTCTCCATGCAGTATAAGATATTCAGATCCATCTACTGTCTTATGTTTGATTTCATTAACTACTCTAATTTCGCCTAGTGTTATTGGCACAAATTTTCTAACAAGCTCATCATGATTTCCTGATACATAAAACACTTTAGTTCCATGTCGTGCTTTTCTTAGAATTTTTTGTATTACATCACTGTGACTTTGTGGCCAGTACCATCTATTTTTAAGTCGCCACCCATCTATAATATCTCCAACTAAGTATAGGTAATCTGATCTGGTATTTTTTAAAAAATCAAGCAACTGTTCAGCTTGACAGCCTTTTGACCCTAAATGAATATCTGAAATAAATATGGAACGATATTTTAAGAGAGGAATAACATTATTTTTTTCGTTGACCATAAAATTGGTAAAAAAGAATCAATTTTCATCACATTACCAATAGTTTATGAAAGATTTGTTAAGCCATACTTTCTAGAAATCTGTCATAAAATTTTAATATTCTTGTAATTTTAATGACAAAATTAAAAATTATAATTTAATTATTGAGTAACTAGACAGAAGACTGAACTTCCTCATTTAATCCTCCACCCTTCCAAATATAAATGGGGAAGTTCTTCTCTTATTTCCATTAAGGTAATTTGTATATTGGGATCATTATAAGAAAAAAGAGGAAAAATCAGGATTTTATAAAAAAAAAGACCCGTCCAAGTATAAATTGAACGGGTCCTTAATTTATAGATTAAGTATGTTTAAAATGTTCTACCAATTCTCATTCCTGCCCTGTCGTACAAGACATTCATCAGAATGAAGACAAGTATACTAGCCACCATAGGAACTGGATTAGCACCCCCATCTTCGCCCATAAATAAAACAATTTGCCTTATAGAAGTGACAAAGGATCCAACCAACATCATTCTAAAAAACACTGTAGATTGTTCAATTGGTGCCAGTAAGCATGCAGTAAAACCAACTGCAAAAACTATATAAACCCACCCGAGATTTGCAAACAGCTGAATATGTGCTGCATCAACATCGCTCGGATTTGTTCCTATTCGCTCTGCAAAGGCTAATACCGGCTCATTGTCTATAAACATAAAACCATAAAAGAGAAATAAAACTATTAAGAAACAAATTATTACTCTGCTTATTGTGTCTTCAACTTTAATCATTTTGTTCCTCCTAAAAATTACTTTGGTTTCTGAAAAAGATAGTCAAAAATACAATGAAATTTAGAACTATAAAAAATGCCAATAATGGATTACCACCATCGGGAAATGTCACACTTCCAACTAACATTGCACAAAAGAACATCGTTCCTGCAACTGCACTCATTGATACTAAAACTCCACTCAGTCCAGCTCTGAACTGATAAACAAGAGCAATCAGTATAGCTATGTTTATCATAGTTATTCCTAATACACTGTGTTCAGATTGAGGATTGCTTTCTAATAGTGGAGATTGCTCAATAAAACCGCCTGGATATATGAAGTAAGAAACAACATTAAACAGCACTGCGGCAATTGCAATATATCCCATGATTTGAGTTGTTTTGTCAGTAACTCCAAACGGAGTTCCAGCTTTCTCAATTGCAAGTGGATAACCAGCTCTAAATCTTGCTATGGCTAATAGCACAAACAAAATTATCCATGCATAAAGACCGGTATAGTTTTCTCCACCGCTTAGCTGCAATGACATCGCAACCCATATTAATTGAAGTAGAACGACAGGCAGTGCATAAGCAAAAAATGCCCTCTCTAACCCTTTGAAACCCATATATAGAATGCCTACATAGGCTACAAAATTAACCGCTCCAAACCAATTTAAGAAAAATTCTGTAGTTAAGTTATCTTCGAATGTTGGATATCGATCAATCATGTAATCATAATTGAACATCATTATGCATCCATAAACGAAGAATATAAGGCCTGAAATAAACATACAGGCTTTAATTACGTTATCGTCTGTTTTAAACATATAACCCCCTATAATTGTTATATGATCGGAAGGTTAATTATTTATTTCTTTGTTAGAAAGTGAATTTTTTATATAAAGTGACTAATTTTTATAACTTGTTATCTTGGTAAATATATATTTAATAAAAATTTGATAATTACTTAAAGTAAAATATTAGAATTATAATTTATGCAATTGATTCAATTAATAATTGATGGCGTGGCCTCAGGATGCATATATGGACTGGTGGCATTAGGATTTGTCTTAATTTATAAAGCCACAGAAACCATCAATTTTGCTCAAGGCGATATTCTTATGCTCGGAGCATTCGTGGCTTACTCACTTATTGGAATTATAGGCATGGACTACCTCACGGGATTCGCTCTTACTGTTTTAATTATTGCTGTATTTGGGTTTTTTTTGGACGCGGTTGTAGTGAGACAGATTATTGGACAGCCTGCATTTGCAACTGTGATGCTAACCATAGGTTTAGGTTTTATTTTTAGAGGATTTGCATCAATTTACTGGGGAACTGACATATTTTCATTCAGTACTCCTTTCTCTGGAAAGATAACTGAGTTTAACGGTCTTATAATTTCATACGTCAACCTCTCTATCATTGTTGGGACTGCAGTTTTAATGTCTGCACTTTATTTCTTTTTTACATTTTCAAAAATTGGTGTGGCTATGAGGGCATCTTCAGAAAACCAATTAGCTGCCTATTATATGGGAATACCAGTTAAATTTATTTTTTCATTAATATGGTCAATATCTGCAGGAGTTGCTGCTGTTGCGGGTGTACTTCTCGCACCAATTACTTTGGTTGACACATCAATATCATTGATTGGTTTAAAAGCTTTTGCTGCAGCTGTTCTAGGAGGATTTGGATCAATACCTGGAGCAATTGTTGGAGGCATTATAATAGGTATTGTCGAACAATTATGTGGAACTTACGAAAATTATTTGTTTGAGGGAGTGAGAGAAATATCTGCTTACCTCGTTCTTATCTTAACATTGATTATTTATCCAAGAGGATTGTTCTCTGATAAAGCTGAGGTCAAAAAAGTATAATGAGATTTATTTTTAAAACAAAATATTCACAAGATATAAATATTGCAAAGCATAACGGTGATCGTTTTTGGTATTCACTGCTTATTTTAATCATGGTTGCGTTACCACTTGTATTAGATGATTTTTACTTAGGTGAAATTTCATATATTTGTATTCTATCCATTGCTGGCATTGGTCTCATGATTTTGTCTGGATACACCGGACTTGCATCCTTAGGTCACGCTGCGTTCTTAGGAGTTGGCGCTTATACTCATGCCTTCTTACTAACTAATGGAATACCTTTTTATGCATCAATTCCCATCGTAATAATTGTTTCATTTCTAGTAGGTGCAGCAATAGGAATACCAATCTTACGCTTAACAGGGATGTATTTAGCTATCGCAACATTAGCCTTGGGCTTTATTGCGGAACATGTTTTTATAAAATGGGAACACTTTACAGGCGGTAACAGAGGATTGCCTGTGCCTCAACCTGAATTCTTGGGCATGAGCTTCTATGACAGTGTGTTCTTTTATTATGTCTGCCTTGTATTTCTTATTGCCGCGATGTTTGCGGCAATCAATATACTCAGATCC
>ENA-OSEY01001095-OSEY01001095.1-marine-metagenome-genome-assembly--contig:-NODE-1095-length-19159-cov-3.617965_pt1 | contig 19159 bp, 30 predicted proteins | sample MGYA00248465_ERZ534230 | MGnify/ENA primary metagenome ERZ534230 (study PRJEB26409, sample SAMN06344110) | marine metagenome | isolation source: Sea water from surface | place: Atlantic Ocean:Southern...
GTGACATGATATGAATCTCTAGATTTTCAGTATCATGATCCTTTAAATAAGTGCGAACTTTAGCAATGAGCTCCTTATCGTGAGACCTATTTTCGTCTAGCCAAAATATAGCCGGAGTACTTGTTGCACGTGCCCTAGACACTGCCAATTTAACCCAGTCTTGTATGGGAGCATCTTTTACTTGACACATTCTAAAAATATCGCTTTCATTTACAGTTTGAGATAAAAGTACATCACCTGTTCTGCTGACGACTTCTACTGTACCATTTGTATCAACCTGAAAAGTTTTATCGTGTGAACCATACTCTTCAGCCTTTTGTGCCATCAAGCCTACATTTGAAACACTTCCCATTGAGGTAGGATCAAAAGCTCCATTTTCTTTACAAAATTCAATAGTGGCTTTGTAAATACTTGAGTAACTTCTATCAGGAATCACAGCCAATGTATCTTGTAATTCACCATTTTTATTCCACATTTTCCCTGAACTTCTTATCATGGCAGGCATAGAGGCGTCAATAATTACATCGCTTGGGACATGTAAATTAGTGATTCCCTTATCAGAATCCACCATTGCTAAGTCAGGCTGTTCCAAAGAAACAGATTCTATATCTCTATAAATTTGTTCTCTTATTTCATTGGGCATTTCATCTATTTTTGAAAATAAATTACCAGAACCATTATTTACATCTACTCCCGATTCTTTAAGCTCCTGACTGTATTTTTCAAAAATAGAGGCATAAAAAACCTCTACACATTTACCAAAAATAATGGGATCAGATACTTTCATCATAGTGGCTTTCATATGCAAGGAAAATAGCAGGTTTTGATCTTTAGCTTTTAGAATCTGATTCTTAAAGAATAGGCCTAGCTTTTCCATATTTAGTGTAGCGGAATCTATTACTTCTCCCTTAATTAGGGAAATATTCTCTTTTAAGATAATTTCATCGCCATTTTTAGTCTTTAGTATGATATCTACAGTGCAATCATTATGGCAAGTGTAAGATTTTTCACTTCCAAAAAAATCACCATCACTCATACTAGATACTTCGGTTTTTGAGTTTGAGGACCAAACACCCATAGAATGAGGATTTTTCTTTGCATAATTTTTTACTGCTTTAGGTGCTCTTCTATCAGAATTACCTTCTCTTAAAACAGGGTTGACAGCACTTCCTTTTATCTTATCGTAAATTTTCTTTATTTCAACATCCTGCGAATTTTTGGGTTCTTCTGGATAGCTGGGTATCGAATATCCTTTTGATTGTAATTCTTTGATAGCCGCCTTTAATTGCGGAACAGAGGCACTGATATTAGGTAATTTTATTATGTTGGCTTCGTGAGATTTTGCTAATTGACCTAGATAATTTAAATCATCTGAAACGATTTGATTTTCTGACAAATAGGTGGAAAATTGTGATAATATCCTAGCTGCCAAGGATATATCCTTTAATACTATTTTGACACCAGCTTGCTTTGAAAATGCATTTACAATGGGTAAAAATGAATATGTAGCAAGGGCTGGAGCCTCATCAGTTTTCGTGTAACAAATAATTTTATGATCACTCATAACTAAATTTTAATTGACAAAGAAACAATAAAACATCTATTTTAAGAGATATTTTTTGAAATCGGCTAAATTTCCATTGAATAAATCAAGATCCACTGGTCCTTTAATACCTCGAACAGTACCATTGTCAGAAAACTGCCACAAAGACCAATTTTGATTCCTTAAGGGATCTTCAACTTGGTTGTAATTTGCAATCCAAATATGATAATTAGTGAATTCATCTTTCAAATAATCTTTGTAGTAATGTGCTCCTGTATATATGATAGGCTTTATACCGTAATGATCTTCTATTATATTCAGCCAATTTTTAATACCTGTTTTCAGACTTTTAAGACTTTGGACACTGCTTATTTTTTCAATATCTAAAATGGGTGGAAGATCTCCAGAGGCTAATTTTACATTTTTTATAAAATTACTCGCTTGGTCATTGGAATTTTCGTTAGGTCTATAATAATGATATGCACCTCTTATAAAATTATGTTTCTTAGCCTCTCTGAAATTAGAAGTAAAGAAACGGTCTCTTTTATTTCTCCCAGCTGTTGATCGAACAATTACAAAATTAATTTGGTGTCCATCATTAATCTGAGATACACTTTCCCAATTTATTATGCCTTGATATTCAGATACATCTATCCCATATATATATGGACCTGTAGGTACTTTTGGTGAATAAAAGAATTGAAAAAAGTAGTTTTTAACTTGATTAACAGAAAGAGGTAAGGTGTAAAACTGAAAGGTGAAATAAATAATATTAAGCCCTAACAATATAAAAAACCATCTTTTGTAACGATTTCTTACCTTTTTAGCTACCATTCATTAGCCATTCAAAAATTTGAAATCTTTTGCAGGAAAATAGGCTGTGCTTGCCAATTGTTCTTCAATCCTTAATAATTGATTGTACTTAGCCATCCTATCCGATCTTGAGGCAGAACCTGTTTTAATTTGCCCAGTATTTAAAGCTACTGCTAGATCAGCGATGGTATTATCTTCCGTTTCACCGCTTCTATGACTCATTACAGCTGTGTAACCTTTTTTTAAGGCTAGGTCTACAGCATCAATGGTTTCAGAAAGACTTCCAATTTGATTTACCTTTATTAATATTGAATTAGCCGTATCCTGTTCTATTCCTCTTTGGAGTCTTTTTGTATTTGTAACAAATAAATCATCTCCGACTAATTGACATTTATTTCCAATTTTTTCGGTTAACATCTTCCACCCTTCCCAGTCATCTTCATCAAGTCCGTCTTCAATTGAAATAATAGGGTACTTATTGACCCAATCTGTCCAGAACTCAACAAGCTGTTTTGAATCCATTACATCTCCAGTTGATTCGAAGGTGTATTTATCTGTTTTTTTATCAAAGAACTCAGATGATGCTGCATCTAAGGCAATCCAAATATCTTTTCCTGGTGTATATCCAGCAGCTTTGATAGCTTCCAAAACAACTTCTATAGCTTCTTCATTCGAGCCTAGAGCAGGAGCAAATCCACCTTCATCACCCACATTAGTGGACATTCCATTTTTCTTTAATACATTTTTAAGGTGATGGAATACTTCTGTTCCCATTCTAAGTGCTTCACTAAAGCTAGAGGCACCGAAAGGCATAACCATAAATTCTTGAATATCTATCTTGTTATCTGCATGAGAACCTCCATTCAATATATTCATCATTGGAACTGGCAAAGTAGTGGCATTTACACCTCCTATGTAGCTATATAATGGTCTTCCCAACTCTGAAGCAGCTGCTTTTGCACATGCCAACGAAACGCCCAAAATAGCATTAGCACCAAGCTTAGATTTGTTTGGAGTACCGTCTAAATTGATCATGGTTTGATCGATTACTCTTTGTTCAAATACAGAAATTCCTTTTAACTCATCACTTAGGATCGTATTTACATTCTGAACCGCTTTTAAAACGCCTTTACCCATATAAATTCCTTTATCCCCATCTCTTAGCTCTACTGCTTCATGAATTCCAGTTGAGGCCCCTGAAGGAACCGCTGCTCTACCAAAACCACCATTTGATGTGTACACATCAACTTCTAAAGTAGGGTTGCCTCTTGAATCTAAAATTTGCCTTGCATGTATGTATTCTATAAATCCCATATTTTTAGTTTACTAATTCTAATTTACTTTTTGATACCACATCTACAAATTGATCAAATAAATACCTTGAATCATTTGGCCCGGGTGATGATTCCGGATGATATTGAACTGAAAAAGCTTTTTTATTCTTTATGGAAATACCTGCAACTGTTTGATCATTTAGATGAATGTGTGTTAACTCGATATTATCACTATTATCCACCGCAGACTTTTGAACGACAAATCCGTGATTTTGTGATGTGATTTCACATTTACCTGTCATCAAATTTTTAACTGGATGGTTAATGCCTCTATGCCCATTATGCATTTTTTCTGTTTTTAATCCTTGAGAAAGTGATAAAATTTGATGACCTAAACAAATTCCAAAAATGGGGTAGTCTTTTTCAACTAATTGCTTTACAACCTCTATTTGTTCCTTTAACGGTTCTGGGTCTCCAGGACCATTTGACAACATTATTCCATCCGGATTGAATGCTTCAATTTCCGAAAGCGTTGTATCATAAGGAAATACTTTCACCGTACAATCTCTATCAACCAAACACCTAATTATATTTTTTTTGACACCATAATCTATCAAAGCAATATTAAATTTTCCATTGCCTTCAGTATAGGTAGATCTTGTTGAAACTTTGGATGCTAATTCAAGTCCTTTCATATTTGGTGCATCTTTAAGTTTTGACTTTAATTCTTTGACGTCAAGATTTTCTGAGGATATAATGGCATTCTGAGCTCCATTTTCTCTGATATGACTTATGAGGGCTCTTGTATCCACATCTCTTATTCCAACTACATTATCTTTTACCAAAAAATCGTGAAGTAAAGTAGACTTGTTACCATATCTTGAATAATGACTAGCAAATTTCTTTACAACCAATCCTTTAATTTGAGCATTGCCAGATTCAATTTCTTCTTCATGAGCTCCATAATTTCCAATATGTGCGTTAGCCATGGTAACGATTTGACCATGATATGAAGGGTCGGTAAAAATTTCTTGATATCCAGACATTCCCGTATTAAAAGCAATTTCACCTGTAGTAGTTCCAATTTTTCCACAGGCATTTCCTTTAAATGTAGTTCCATCTGCTAATATTAATATCGCTGGTGTATTGTTAGTTTGCATCTTACAAAAGTAATTGTTACTTGAGATTTTAATAATTTATTTATGAACAAAAAAAAGGGTAGTTATTAATAACCACCCTTTTCAATTAAATATATAGTTTCATTTAATCTTTGTTTTTATCTTTTTCAGAGGATTCGTCTTCTTTTTCATCTAAAGTGTCCTCCTTTTTTTCCGCCTTTGTTTCATTTGCAGTGTCTTCAGATTTTTCTTCTTTATTTTCATCAATCACTTCAACCTCTTCTGTTTCAATAATTTCTGCATCTTCAATTAGAGCTGGGTCAGAAACGGGTGCTGATGAGGCGGTTTTCTTACCTCCTCTTCTTCTTGTCTTCTTTTTCTTAACTTGATCTTTTGTTAGTAACTCATTAAAATCAACTAGTTCAATCATAGCCATTTCAGCGTTATCACCCAACCTGTTATTTAGTTTTATAATTCTAGTACAACCTCCTGGTCTATCACTTATCTTTGGAGCTACGTCTCTGAAAAGTGTGGAAGATGCCTTTTTGTCTTTTAAATAACTGAATACAACTCTTCTGTTGTGAGTAGTATCATCCTTAGACTTAGTTATCAAAGGCTCTACATACTTTCTCAGAGCTTTAGCCTTAGCAAGTGTTGTATTTATTCTTTTGTGTTCAATCAATGAACAGGCCATATTAGCTAGCATTGCACTTCTGTGCGCTGTCTTTCTGCTCAAATGATTTATTTTTTTACCGTGTCTCATATCAATTTATTTAATACGTCCTACGAATTAATCTCTATCTAATTTGTATTTAGAAACATCCATACCAAATGATAAACCCTTTGATTCAATTAAGTCATCAAGTTCAGTAAGTGATTTTTTTCCAAAGTTTCTAAATTTTAACAAATCATTTTTGTTGTAAGCCACTAATTCTCCTAATGTCTCCACATCTGCCGCTTTTAAGCAGTTTAAAGCTCTAACTGAAAGATCCATATCAACTAATCTGGTCTTTAACAACTGTCTCATGTGTAACGAAGTTTCATCAAACTCCTCAGTTTCTGATTTCTCATCTTCATCGAGTGTGATTTTTTCATCAGAAAATAACATGAAATGGTGAATCAAAATACGTGCTGCTTCTTTCAAAGCCTCTTTGGGATGAATTGAACCATCAGTATCAATATCAAAAATTAGTTTTTCATAATCAGTTTTTTGCTCTACCCTGTAGTTGTCCACTGTATATTTAACATTTCTGATAGGAGTGAATATAGCATCAGTAAATATAGTACCTACTGCTGCCGTTTCTGTTTTATTTTCTTCAGCAGGAACATATCCTCTTCCTTTTTGAATGGTGATTTGCATGTTTAATTTAACAGACTTTTCCATGTGACATATAACATGATCTGTATTTAATACTTGAAATGAAGAAGTAAATTTTCCTATATCTCCAGCTGTGAAAGTTTCTTGACCGGAAACGGTAATATTCACCTCTTCTGTTTCTGAGTCTTCGATTTGTCTTTTAAACCTTACTTGTTTAAGATTTAATACCATTTCAGTTACGTCTTCAACAACACCTTTAATGGTTGAAAACTCGTGATCAACACCTTCAATTTTGATTGCAGTAATAGCAAAACCTTCTAATGAGTTTAATAATATTCTTCTTAAAGCATTACCCACAGTTATACCATATCCTGGTTCTAATGGTCTAAATTCAAACTGACCTCTAAAGTCAGTTGATTCTAACATAATTACTTTTTCTGGTTTTTGGAAATCTAAAATTGCCATATTTTTAATTTTATTTAACTCTATTATTTAGAGTAAAGTTCTACGATTAATTGTTCTTTAATATTTTCTGTGATTTGTTCTCTTGTTGGCTCTGCTTTAACTTCACCTGACATAGCAGAACTGTCCCAAAGAAGCCATTCAGTTACATTATGATCTGAATTCAATGAAGCAGTTACGACTTGTAGAGATTTAGACTTTTCTCTTACACCTACAACATCCCCAACTCTTAAACTGTATGATGGAATATTTACTATTTTACCATTTACAGTAATGTGTCTGTGAGTAACAAGTTGTCTTGCACCTCTTCTTGAAGGTGAAATGCCTAACCTGAATACCACATTATCCAATCTCATTTCACATAACTGAAGTAAAATTTCACCAGTTATTCCAGACTTAGATGATGCTTTTTTGAACATATTGGAGAATTGTCTCTCAAGAATTCCGTAAGTATACTTAGCCTTTTGTTTTTCAGCTAACTGTATTGCATACTCCGATCTCTTCATCCTCCTTTTGTTAGGACCATGTACTCCTGGAGGGTAATTTTTCTTTTCCAACGCTTTATCAGGACCAAAAATGGGTTCTCTGAATTTTCTAGCGATTTTAGATTTAGGACCTTTGTATCTTGCCATTTATTTAATTGTTATGAAAAGTTATCATGAATTAAGGTCTTTATCCTTCGATGACAAACTCTTCTGGTTTATTGATTTATACTCTTCTTTTCTTAGGTGGTCTACATCCATTATGAGGAATAGGAGTTACGTCTACAATTTCTGTAACTTCAATACCACTATTATGTATGCTTCTGATAGCAGATTCCCTACCTGCACCAGGACCTTTTACAAAAACTTTTACTTTTCTCAACCCAAATTCAAATGCTTCTTTTGAACAATCTTCTGCAGCTACCTGAGCAGCATAAGGAGTGTTTTTCTTAGATCCTCTGAATCCCATTTTACCAGCTGATGACCAAGAAATTACTTGGCCTTTGTCATTGCAAAGTGAAATGATGATGTTGTTGAAAGAAGCTTGAATATGAGCTTCTCCGACTGGGTTAATTTGAACGTTCTTTTTCTTTTTTGATTGCTTTGCCATACTGCCTATGCTTTAGTATTATTTAGTTGCTTTTTTCTTATTAGCAACTGTTTTTCTTTTCCCTTTTCTGGTTCTTGAATTATTTTTTGTACGCTGTCCTCTTAAAGGTAATCCTAAACGGTGTCGGATACCTCTTTGAGCACCGATATCCATAAGACGTTTGATATTAAGCTGAACTTCTGATCTTAATGCGCCTTCAACTTTGTAATTCTCACTGATGAGTTTCCTGATTTTTCCAAGTTGATCATCATTCCAATCTTGTACCTTAATATTTTCGTCAACACCTGCATCACTAAGTATCTTTTGTGCAGTGCTTTTTCCGATGCCAAAAATATAAGTTAAACCTATGACACCTCTTTTATTTTTTGGTAAATCTATACCTGCTATTCTTGCCATGATATTATCCTTGTCTTTGTTTGAACTTTGGGTTCTTTTTATTAATTACATACAATCTACCTTTGCGTCTTACAATTTTGCAATCCGCTGATCGTTTTTTTATGGAAGCTCTTACTTTCATTTTGCTTTATTTGTATCTAAATGTTATTCTCCCTTTTGTTAAATCATATGGAGACATTTCAACTTTAACTTTATCACCAGGAAGAATTCGGATGTAATTCATTCTCATTTTCCCAGAAATATGAGCAGTAATAATATGACCATTCTCTAGCTCAACTCTGAACATAGCATTAGATAATGCTTCAGTGATGGTTCCATCTTGCTCTATTGATGTTTGTTTTGCCATATTAATTACTTTTTTCTTTTACTACTTTTTCAATTTCTTCAAATGATGATAAAACTTCAGTTTTTCCGTTAGTCAATATTGCTACATCATGCTCGAAGTGGGCTGATGGCAATTTATCCTTTGTAACTATTGTCCAGCCATCTGCAAGTTGTGTAACTTCTTTTCTACCTAAATTAATCATAGGTTCTATGGCTAAAACAATACCTGGCTTTAGTTTATGACCTTTTCCTTTTCTACCATAATTTGGAACCTCAGGTTTTTCATGTAAACCTCTTCCCAGTCCATGGCCCACAAGCTCTCTGACCACACCGTACCCATTTTTTTCAGCGTGATGTTGAACAGCAAATCCAATATCACCAATTCTATTTCCAGAAACAGTCTGCTGAACAGCTAAGTCTAAACAGGCTTTTGTCACATCCAAAAGTTTTTTGACTTCTGGACTAACTTCACCGACTTCAAAAGTATAAGCTGAATCTCCATAAAACTCATCCAATAACACACCACAATCAATGGATACAATATCTCCGTTTTCTAGTGGTTTATTATTAGGGATCCCATGTACAACTGCTTCATTAACAGACGTGCAAAGTGAGTTAGGGAATCCACCATATCCAAGAAACCCAGGTTTAGCACCGTGATCTCTAATGAATTCTTCAGCAAGGTTATCTAGTTCCAAAGTAGAAACTCCAGGCTTAATTTTTTTAGCAACTTCTGCTAAAGTTTTACCAACAAGTAAAGAACTTTTTCTAATTCGTTCTATCTCTTCTCCAGTTTTATAAAAAATCATGGAAAAGAAGTTTTTAAAGGGCCTGACTCATAGTCACTGCTGACGCTGAGGACCTACCCTTAATTCTACCACCTTTTATCAATCCATCATAATGTCTATTCAATAGGTGACTTTCAATTTGTTGTAAGGTGTCTAAAACAACACCTACCATAATAAGTAATGAAGTTCCTCCAAAGAAGTATGCAAAACCTTGTTGAACTCCGAAATTCATTGCAAATGCGGGTAAAATTGCTATTATACCTAGGAAAATAGAACCTGGAAATACCAATCTAGAAATTAAACTATCTATGAAATCTGCCGTCTTTTTACCTGGCTTAACTCCAGGAATAAATGATCCATTTCTTTTAAGCTCATCAGCCATTTGATTAGGATTCATCATTATTGCTGTGTAGAAATAGGTGAAAACAACTATTAGAAGAAAGAATACCGCATTGTACCAAAATCCTTGGATATTGGAAAACGTAGCTCCGAATGAGGTATTTTGAAAAATCAAAGAAGGAAGGAACATCAATGCCTGAGCAAATATAATTGGCATCACACCAGCTTGATTAATTTTCAAAGGAATATAACTACGTTGACCTCCAGCCAAAGCCTGTCTTGAACCTCTTCCAATTACTCTTTTTGCAGTATGAACAGGTATTCTTCTTGTTCCTTGCACAAGTAAAATAGTTACTAATATAACCACTAATAATATGACAAGTTCAACTAATAATATGACTAATCCTCCGTCATAAATTTTAGCACCTAGTTCTTGAAAGAAAGATCCAGGTAGACCAGCAATGATGCCTATGGTAATAATTAGAGATATTCCATTTCCAATTCCTCTATCTGTAATTCGTTCTCCTAACCATGTTACAAACATGGTTCCCGCAGTTAAAATCGAGATCGTTTGAATCCAAAAAAGCGGAGATTGACCAAATGTAGGTAAATCAACTGAGCTACCTACATAAGCCCACATGTAACTAGGAGACTGAAATAGACAAATCAAAATCGTAAGAATTCTAGTGTATTGATTGATTTTTTTTCTACCACTTTCTCCTTCTCTTTGAAGACGCTGAAAAGTAGGTACAGCCATTCCTAGTAATTGCATTACAATAGATGCGGAGATGTAGGGCATGATACCAAGAGCCATAATTGATGCTCTAGAAAAAGCCCCACCAGCAAACATATTTATCAAATTTAGGATACTATTATCACCCCCACCTGAAGCATTTAGCTGTTCTACATCGATACCAGGTAAAACTATGTAAGAACCAATTCTATACACTAAAATAAGAAGAAGTGTATAGGTGATTCTCTTTTTTAGTTCATCAACTGTCCAGATTTCTTTTATGACTTTGAACAAATTTTTCATTCAGCTTTTGATTTCTTTTTTTCGATTAATTCAGCTTTTCCACCTAGATCTTCAATAGTAGATTTTGCTTTTGCAGAAAACCCATGTGCTGAAATAGAAATTTTAGATTTTAATTCACCTCGACCTAAAATTTTAATTAAGTCTTTTTTGTTCGCTAAACCATTCTCAACCAAATATTCTGGTGTTATTGATTTGGGCTTAGTTTTATCTACTAATGCTTGAATAGTATCAAGGTTTATTCCTTTATATTCAACTCTATTAATATTCTTGAATCCAAATTTAGGAACTCGTCTTTGAAGAGGCATTTGACCACCTTCAAAACCTATTTTAGTCTTATAACCAGATCTTGATTTAGCACCCTTGTGACCTCTTGTAGAGGTTCCTCCGTGTCCAGAACCCTGACCTCTACCTACTCTTTTCTTTGATTTGGTAGATCCTTCTGCAGGTTTTAGTGAATGTAATTTCATCTGTTCTAAATTTCTTATTTTTCTATTCTTACTAAGTGTTCAACACGTTTAACCATACCTAAGATTTGTGGAGTAGCTTCATGTTCAACTGTTCTATTTATTTTTCCTAAGCCCAAAGCCTTAAGTGTTAATTTTTGTCTACCAGTTCTATTGATAGCGCTTTTAACTTGAGTTACCTTAATCTTTCCCATAACTTACAATTAACCGTTATATACTTTCTCTAAGCTAACACCTCTCTGTTGGGCAATACTGTTTGCATCTCTAAGCATAGACAAGGCCTTAAAAGTTGCTTTGACTACGTTGTGAGGATTTGATGACCCTTGTGATTTCGCTAATACATTTTTAATTCCTGCACTTTCCAAAACGGCACGCATGGCGCCACCTGCAATTACACCTGTACCTGCAGACGCAGGTTTAATAAAAACTTGTGCTCCAGAGTATTTTGTTTTAATGGAGTGTGGCAAGGTCTCATTTACAACTGAAACCTTAATTAAGTTTTTCTTAGCATCTTCAACTGCTTTTTGGATAGCTTCTGTAACTTCATTAGCTTTTCCTAGTCCGTGGCCAACGATATTTTTCTCATCTCCAACTACTACAATAGCAGAAAAACTAAAATGTCTTCCACCTTTGGTAACTTTTGTTACCCTATTAATAGCAACGAGTCTATCTTTTAACTCAATATCAGTTGCTCTTATTGTTTTGTTTAAATCTGACATTTTTCTCTATTAAAATTTTAATCCATTTTCCCTAGCCGCATCAGCTAACGCTTTTACCCTTCCGTGAAATAAATAACCATTACGATCAAATACTACTTCTTTTATTCCGGCTTTAGTTGCGGATTCAGCAATCATTTTACCTACTTCTTTAGCCTGGTCTACTTTATTAACTTTCTGACCATTTTCTTCATGTAATGAAGAGGCAGATGCTAATGTATTACCAGATAAATCATCGATGATTTGAGCATAGATTTGTTTATTACTTCTAAAAACAGATAATCTAGGCTTAGTAGCAGTTCCTGAGATATTTTTTCTAATTCTCTTTTTAATTCTTGCTCTTCTATTTGCTTTAACGGTGCTCATTTTGAATTCTTTTTATTATTTGGCGGCAGTTTTACCTGCTTTTCTTCTAATGACTTCTCCTTTAAATAGAATACCTTTTCCTTTATATGGCTCTGGTTTTCTAAATGATCTAATTTTTGCTGCAACTTGACCTATTAGTTGCTTATCAAAGGATTCTAATTTGATCATTGGGTTCTTACCCTTTTCAGTTGTAGCAGTTACCTTTACTTGTTCGGGTAGTTCAAATATTATTGGATGTGAGAATCCTAGGGCAAGCTCTAATTTTTGGCCTTGAGCTTTTGCTCTATATCCAACACCAATCAATTCTTGTTCAATAACATATCCCTCAGAAACACCTACAACCATATTGTTTATTAGTGCTCGGTATAATCCATGTTTAGATCTCAAGTCCTTCTCATCGTTAGGCCTAGATAATTTAATTTGACCTTCTTCAATGTTGACTTTAATTTGAGGATCAATTGACTCTGAAAGTTCTCCTAGTTTCCCTTTAACGTTAACCACGTTTTCTGCGGATAAGTTTATTTCAACTCCTTCTGGTATTGATATGGGTGCGTTTCCTATTCTTGACATATCTTATAAATTAATCTACGAAGCAAATTACTTCTCCGCCTACGTTTTGTTTTCTAGCTTCTTTATCTGTAATTAATCCTTTTGATGTAGAAACAATTGCTATTCCAAGTCCATTTAAAACTCTTGGCATATCTTCTACACCAGCATATTTTCTTAGTCCAGGCTTACTAACTCTTGTTAAATTATTTATCGCTGGTTGTTTTGTTTTACCATTATACTTAAGGGCGATTTTTATAATTCCCTGTTTATTATCCTCAACTAACTTGTAGTTTAGGATGTAACCTTTCTCCATAAGAATTTGAGTCATTTCCTTTTTCATGTTAGAAGCAGGGACTTCAACTACCTTGTGACCTGCACTGATAGCGTTTCTTAATCTTGTTAAATAATCTGATATTGGATCTGTAGTCATTCTTACTATTTTTTTATTACCAACTTGCTTTAGTTATGCCTGGAATCTTTCCTGCTACCGCCATTTCTCTGAAAGTAACCCTAGAAATACCAAATTGTCTCATGTATCCTCTTGGTCTTCCTGTTATTTGGCATCGATTATGCTTTCTAATTCCCATAGAATTTTTAGGTAGCTTCTGTAATTTGTACATAGCTTCCCAATCTCCCTCACTTTGAGCTTTTCTTAGTGAAGCTCTTCTTTCTTCGTACAAAGCAGCAAGTTTTGCTCTCTTGCGCTCTTTAGCTTTCATTGATTCTTTTGCCATAACTTTATTTTTTTGTGAATGGGAAACCGAACTCTTCTAACAAGGCTTTGCCTTCCTCCGTTGTGTTAGCAGAAGTAACAATGGTAATGTCCATTCCTAATATTTTTTTTACTTTATCAATATCTAATTCAGGGAAAATAATACTTTCCGTAATACCTATGGTAAAGTTTCCTCTCCCATCACCTTTAGATTTAACACCTCTGAAGTCTCTTGTTCTAGGAAGAGCAACAGAAATAAGTCTATCTAAAAATTCATACATTTTTTCTCTTCTCAATGTAACCTTAGTACCAATTGGCATTCCCTTTCTAAGTTTAAAGTTAGAAACGTCTTTTTTGGAGTTCACTATCAAAGCTTTTTGACCAGCTATAGAAGATAGGTCTGCTGCTGCATTTTCGATTAACTTTCTATCTGAAACAGCTTCTCCAACTCCTTGGCTAATAACTATTTTTTCAACTTTAGGAACTTCCATTAAGCTCTTGTAGCTGAACTTATCTCTCAAGGCAGGTACAATTTCGTTTGTGTACTTATCCTTTAATCTTGGTGTATAACTCATGAGTCTATTTCCTCCCCAGTTTTTTTAGCAAATCTTACTAACTTATTGTTCTCGTTCATTCTTCTTCCCACTTTAGAAGCTTCACCATTGTGAATTAGCATCACGTTGGAAATATGAATACTTCTATCTTTTTCAATAATACCACCATCTGGATTTGCTTTGTCAGTTTGTGGCTTAACGTGTTTTTTATTAATTACTGAAAGACCCTCTACATAGACTCTCTCCTTTTTGTAATCAACATCTAAGATAACACCTTGTTGACCGCTAGCTGCTCCAGCAATCACTTTGACTGTATCCCCTTTTTTTATTTTTAATTTCGTCTGCATCTATTTAAGATTTAAAGTACTTCTGGTGCTAGAGAGACAATTTTCATAAATTGCTTTTCTCTTAATTCACGAGCAACAGGACCAAAAATCCTAGTTCCTCTCATTTCACCGGTATTATTTAACAATACAACTGCATTATTATCGAACCTTATGTAAGAACCGTCATTTCTTCTAACTTCTTTTTTAGTTCTTACTACGACTGCTCTAGAAACTTGCCCTTTTTTGACATTTCCAGCAGGGGTTGCTTCCTTCACTGTTACAACAACTTGATCACCAATAGAAGCATATCTTCTTTTGGTTCCACCCAGAACTCTAATCACTAAGACTTCTTTGGCTCCACTGTTATCAGCAACTGTTAATCTACTTTCCTGTTGTACCATTTTAAATTATTTTGCTTTTTCAAGTATTTCTACCAATCTCCAGTTTTTTCGCTTGCTCAAAGGTCTCGTCTCCATGATCTTAACTGTATCACCTTCTGCACATTCATTTTTTTCATCATGGGCAACAAAAGAAGACGATTTCTTAACAAACTTTCCATACTTTGGGTGCTTCACTCTTCTTTCAACCTCAACAGTAATAGACTTATTCATCTTTGAACTCGTCACAATACCCACTCTTTCTTTTCTTAAATTTCTCATAATGCTCATTAATTAGTATTGTCTTGCAATTCCCTTTTTTTTATCTCAGTAAGAATTCTTGCTACGTTTCTTCTGACTGTTCTAATTTCTACTGGATTTTCAATTTCAGCTGTTCTATGGCTCATTCTCATTTTATTCAAATCAACCTGAGTATTATTCAGCATCTCTCTAAGTTCTTCTAGAGTTAACCCATTTAGTTTTATGTTGAATTCCTTTTTTTTCACTTTATAAATCTTAATCAGTTTGTAAAGTCATTTCTGACAATAAATTTTGTTTTTAGAGGAAGCTTTTGTGCTGCCAACCTAAGTGCTTCCTTAGCGACATCATAAGGGACTCCTTCCGCTTCAAACAATACTCTTCCTGGTCTAATAACAGCAACCCAATGGTCTAATGCACCCTTACCTTTTCCCATTCTAACCTCTGCTGGTTTAGAAGTTATCGGCTTGTCAGGAAATACTCTAATCCAAACTTTCCCTTCTCTTTTCATATATCTCGTAACAGCAATCCTTGCAGCTTCAATCTGTCTCGATGTCAAGAACCCTTCATCCATAGATTTAATTCCAAAGGAACCAAAAGCAATTTGACTACCTCTTTGGGCATTCCCTTTGATTTTTCCTTTTTGCTGCTTTCTGTATTTAGTCTTCTTTGGTTGTAACATAGCTTCTATTCTTTATTATCTTTTTCTTGAATCAGCTTTAGGTTTTCTGTTTCCAGAACCAATATTTGGAGATAAATCTCTCTTACCGTATACTTCACCATTACATATCCAAACTTTGATACCAATTAATCCATAAGTTGTCAATGCTTCCGAAAGAGCATAATCTACGTCAGCTCTAAATGTGTGAAGAGGAATTCTTCCATCTTTATACATTTCGCTTCTTGCCATTTCAGCACCATTTAATCTTCCAGAAATTTTAACTTTAATTCCTTCTGCTCCCATCCTCATCGTAGATGCAATAGCCATTTTGATAGCTCTTCTAAAAGATATCCTAGCTTCAATTTGTCTTGCAATACTGTCAGCAACTAATTTAGCATCAAGTTCTGGTCGCTTGATTTCAAAAATATTAATCTGAACTTCTTTAGATGTTAATTTTTTTAATTCTTCTTTTAACTTGTCTACTTCAGATCCAGCCTTACCTATAATTACACCTGGACGAGCAGTATTGATAGTAATTGTTATTAACTTCAGTGTTCTTTCAATGACAATCTTAGAGATACTTGCTTTCTGCAATCTTACATTAAGGTACTTTCGGATTTTGTTATCCTCAACCAATTTTGCAGAGTAATCTCTACCTCCGTACCAGTTTGAGTCCCATCCTCTAATGAATCCTAATCTATTTCCTATCGGGTTAGTTTTTTGTCCCATTTCTTTTATTTAAGCTTTATCTATTATTAGTGTAACATGATTAGATCTCTTTCTAATTCTGTGTGCTCTACCTTGCGGAGCAGCTTGTATTCTTTTAAGCATTCTAGCGCTGTCAACGTGAATGCTTTTAACCACTAAATTTGCCTCTGCTGCATCTTCACCTTCGTTTTTTTGCTCCCAATTGTTTATGGCAGATAACAATAATTTCTCTAAATTTCTTGATGCATGTTTAGGGCTAAATTTTAAGATGTTTAACGCATTATATACATCTTCACCCCTAACCAAGTCAGCAACTAATCTCATCTTTCTAGGAGAAGTTGGGCAATTGTTAAGTTTTGCAATGGCCATTGACTTTTTTACTTCTTTTAATTTTTCTGAACTATTTCTTTTTCTTGCACCCATTGTTAATGGTTTTTAATTATTTCTTTTTACCTCCATGACCCCTAAAATTTCTAGTAGGAGCAAATTCACCTAATTTGTGTCCTACCATATTTTCAGTAACAAATACAGGTATAAATTTCATTCCGTTATGAACCGCAATCGTAAGATTAACAAACTCGGGAGTAATAGTTGAAGCTCTTGACCAAGTTTTAATAACTTGTCTTTTGCCAGAGTCTTGTGCTTCTTCAACTCTTTTCATTAATTTATAATGAACGAACGGTGGTTTTTTTAGTGATCTTGCCATGCTTTTCTACTTATTTTTTTCTTCTGTCAATTATAAATCTGTTTGAAGATTTCGTTTTACTTCTTGTCTTGTATCCTTTAGCAGGTAATCCTTTTCTTGATCTTGGATGACCACCTGAAGCTCTACCTTCACCACCTCCCATTGGGTGATCAACTGGATTCATAACAACACCTCTTACTCTAGGTCTTCTACCTAACCATCTTTTTCTACCCGCTTTTCCAGATATCTGCAAATTATTTTCTGAGTTAGAAACAGATCCAATTGTAGCTATACAAGTTGTTAAGATCATCCTCACTTCTCCTGATGGTAATTTAATGATAGCATATTTACCGTCTCTTGCGTTTAACTGTGCGAAAGAACCAGCACTTCTTGCAATAGCTCCTCCTTTACCAGGTTTCATCTCAATATTATGAATAATTGTACCAAGTGGAATGTCCTTCAAAAACATAGCATTTCCTACGTCAGGGGTCGCCTCTTTTCCAGAAACTACTTTCTGACCAACCACAAGTCCTTCAGGTGCAAGGATATATCTTTTTTCTCCGTCAGCATACACTAATAAAGCAATTCTTGCCGATCTGTTCGGATCGTATTCAATTGTTTTTACTGTGGCGGGAATGTTGTGCTTTGATCTGTTAAAATCTATGACTCTATATTTTCTTTTATGACCACCTCCAATATAACGCATGGTCATTTTACCAGAATTATTTCTACCACCACTTTTACCTGAACCTTTTGTTAAAGATTTTTCAGGTTTGTTTGTAGTAACTTCACTGTAATCACTTACGATTTTGTGACGTTGTCCTGGGGTAGTTGGTTTAAATTTTTTCAAACTCATGATTCCTTATCATTAAATATTTTCGTACAAATCAATTGTATCTCCCTCTTCAAGGGTGACAATTGCCTTTTTAATCAATTTAGTTCTTTGAAATGAAACTCCTTTATTGGTATATTTCATTTTCCTTTTGCCTCCGCCTTGCTTCATAGTGTTAACTGCTTTAACGTTAACTCCATATGCGTTCTCAATGGCATTTTTGATTTCAATCTTGTTTGATTTACTGTTAACTTCAAAGGCATATCTATTTAACCTTTCTCCAAGGTCAGCCATTTTTTCAGTCAATATTGGTTTTAAAATTATATCGTTCATGATTTAAGCCTTAAATTGGTTTTCTATCTGCTCAACAGCTTTTTCGGAAATGATCAGTTTCGCGGAATTTAAAATGTCATATGTGTTCAACTTATCCGCTGTAATAACTTTTGTATTCTTTACGTTTCTTGACGACAATAATGTATTTTGATCCTTTTCACTCGCTACAAATAATGTCCTATCATTATCAACTTTTAGGTTCTTTAAAATTGATACAAAATCTTTAGTTTTAGGAGATTTTAATAACAACTCCTCCATAACCATGATACCTTCCTCCTTAGCTTTGTAAGTTAAGGCTGATTTTCTTGCTAAGGATTTTACCTTTTTATTCAACTTGAAACCGTAATTTCTTGGTCTAGGTCCAAATACACGACCTCCACCTCGGAACAATGGATTTTTAATAGAACCTGCTCTAGCCGTACCAGTCCCTTTTTGTTTTTTTATCTTTCTTGTACTTCCAATTATCTCACCTCTTTCTCTTGACTGGTGTGTTCCCTGTCTTTGATTGGCTAAATATTGTTTCACGTCTAAGTAGATAGCATGATCATTTGGTTCAATACCAAAAACTTCAGCGTTAAGTTTTACCTTTTTTGCTGTTGCTTTTCCTTGTTTATTCAATACTTTTAATTCCATTATTTCTCAACAATTAAATATGATCCTTTAGAACCTGGAACAGATCCTTTTACTATTAAAATATTTTTTTCAGGAATAACTTTTAAGACCTGAAGATTTATCATTTTCACTCTTTCACCTCCAGTTCTACCAGCCATCTTCATTCCTTTAAAAACTCTAGAAGGATAGGACGCAGCGCCAATAGAACCAGGAGCTCTCATTCTATTGTGTTGTCCGTGGGTTGCTTGACCAACACCACCAAAGCCATGTCTCTTAACAACACCTTGGAAACCTTTACCTTTAGATGTTCCTGCAACATCAACAAACTCACCCTCTTGGAATTGTTCTACCGTAACAGCATCTCCAAGATTAACATCTTGAAAACCTTTAAACTCTACAATCTTTCTTTTGGGAGTGGTTTTGGCCTTTGAAAAGTGACCAAGCATTGCCTTAGGCGTATTTTTCTCCTTCTTGTCATCGAATCCTAATTGAACAGATTCGTA
>ENA-OSEY01001096-OSEY01001096.1-marine-metagenome-genome-assembly--contig:-NODE-1096-length-19154-cov-5.277402_pt1 | contig 19154 bp, 18 predicted proteins | sample MGYA00248465_ERZ534230 | MGnify/ENA primary metagenome ERZ534230 (study PRJEB26409, sample SAMN06344110) | marine metagenome | isolation source: Sea water from surface | place: Atlantic Ocean:Southern...
CAGGAGATGAGCAACCAAAAAGAAAAAATATTAGACTTAAATTTAGAACTGCATTTTTCATATATCCCCTTTTTAATTATCTGTTCAAAACTACTCCACAGTTACAGACTTCGCTAAATTTCTTGGTTGATCTATGTCAGTTCCACGCAAAAGGGCAACTTCATATGAAAGAATTTGAAGCGGAATGGTATATATAATTGGGGTTAGCAAAAAATCACATTTTGGCATTTTAATTAGTTTGCCTGATTCGATCTCCATTGATATTGATGGATCGGAAAACACATAAAGAATACCACCTCGCGCTTTTACTTCTTCGAGATTAGACACCAATTTTTCTGCAATCTCACTATCTGGAGCCATTGCGATTACAGGAATATTCTCATCAATGAGAGCAAGCGGACCATGTTTTAACTCACCCGCAGGATATGCCTCAGCATGAATATATGAGATTTCTTTGAGCTTTAATGCACCTTCTTTCGCGATCGGATAAAAAATACCTCTACCCAAAAACAAAGCATTATCCTTTGTAGCAATATCAGGAGCTATTTCCACAATCGTATCCCGAAGCTTTAAAGACTCTAGAAGAGTTTCGGGTAAAGCCCTCAATGCGGCCACCACTCTGGCTCTTAACTTGGGATTTCTATCTCTACTTTTTGCTAAGGATAAAGCTAGTAACATGAGAGCAACAAGCTGGGTCGTGAATGCTTTAGTTGATGCAACTCCTATCTCAGGACCTGCATTTGTAAATATTGAATAATCGGATTCTCTCGCAAGCGAACTAGTAGGGACATTACAAATACACAATGATGATAAATAATTCTTCCCTTTTGCATACCGCAAGCCAGCTAAAGTGTCTGCCGTCTCACCTGATTGTGAAATAGTTACCAGTAGAGAATCATCGTCAACATGTGGGTTCCTATATCGATATTCAGAAGCATAATCTGTTTGCGTTGGGAGCTCTGAAATAGCAGAAAACCAATTAGCTGCTACTCTTCCTGCATGGAGACTAGTCCCGCAAGCTACAATTTGTATTCTTTTAACCTTTTTAAAAATTTCAGAAGATCCGAGACCAAAAATATTATCTAATACATCATCTCCGCTTACCCGCCCATTTAGAGTATTTATGACCGCCTCAGGCTGTTCATAGATTTCCTTCTCCATGAAATGTTTATATTCACCTTTTTCAGAAGACTGATCTACTTCATTTATTTGAGTAACGTCTCTCTCAACAATAACGCCATCTTGGTTAAAGATCGAGAAGTCTTCTTTTGTTACTTCAGCGACATCTCCTTCCTCAAGGTAAACAAAGCGATCTGTAACTTGTCTGAGTGCCATTTGATCAGAGGCCATAAAATTTTCACCTATCCCCAAACCTACTACCAAAGGACTCCCACTTCTCGCTCCAATGATTTTTCCAGGATCGTCTTTAGAGATAACACAAATAGCATATGCGCCATCCAACCTAAGTAGTGCCTTTGTAACAGCCTCTCTAAACGAATTTGATGTGCATACATTTAAGTTGATGAGGTGAGCAATAACCTCACTATCTGTATTAGAAGAAAACTTAATACCTTGTTCGGTTATTTCCTTTCTTAATTCATTGTGATTCTCGATGATACCATTATGGACCACGGAAATTGGACCAGATGTATGAGGATGGGAATTAATACTACTTGGAACTCCATGCGTAGCCCACCTTGTATGTGCAATTCCAACGGTACCAGACGGCAAAGATTCACCGAATAAATTTTCTAGATCAACTACTTTGCCAATTGTTTTTTGAGTGTTTATGTTGCCATTATTAAGTAACGACAGTCCAGCAGAGTCATATCCTCTATATTCCAGTCTTTTTAGACCTTCAATCAAAATACCATAAACATCGCGCTCGCAAACGGCACCAACTATTCCACACATTATCTATCGCTTTTTTTGTTAGGCTTTTTCCAGCCAGTAATATTTTTCTGTCTTGCCCTGCCAATGCCTAAGCTATCTACTGGCACCTCAGAGGTAATTGTCGATCCCGCACCGATAAAAGCTCCATCTCGTATATGGACTGGTGCTACCAAGGTTGAATTAGAACCAACAAAAACATTCGAGTCTATGATAGTTTGATGCTTATCAGCTCCATCATAATTACAAGTAATGGTTCCAGCACCAATATTTACCTCACTACCCAATAAGCTATCACCAACATAAGCAAGATGATTTACTTTACTATTCAACCCAATTTGTGAATTTTTTATTTCTACAAAATTACCTACCTTGGCTTCAGCCATAATCTTTGAACCAGGCCTTAATCGAGCGAATGGACCAACGATAGCATTCGTTGAAATCTCAGAATCTTCTATAATTGAATTCGCTTTGATACAGACTCCATCTTCTACGCAGCTATCTTTAATTATGCAATTAGGTTCAATGTGAACATCATTACCAATCCTCACATCACCCTCAAACACACAGTTAATGTCTATTAAACAATCTTTTCCTGTCTGCAAACTGCCCCTCAAATCAAAGCGCTTTGGATCGACGATTGTTACTCCTTTTTCCAGCAACTTGTCAGCTTGGTTTTTTTGAAATGATCTTTCAAGTTCGCTCAATTGCTTTTTATCATTCACTCCTTGTACCTCAATAGGTGATTTGGGAGAAACTGTATTAATAGTAATGCCCTTTGTCTTGGCCAATTTTATAATATCTGTAAGGTAAAATTCTTTTTGCTTGTTGTTGTTATCGACAAGGGGAACCAATGTCCTCAGATGTCTGGCCATGATAGCAATTACACCCGTATTTATCTCCCTTATCTTTAATTGGTCTTGGGACGCATCTTTATGCTCTATAATTTCTGTGACTGCACCGTTAGCGTCTCTTACTATTCTTCCATAACCTGCAGGATCTTCTAACGCAACAGTTAATAATCCAATTGTATCCGACGCTACAACATTAATGAGTTTTCTAATGGTATCTTTCCCGACTAAGGGCACATCTCCATAAAGTATAATAACAACCGAATCGTTTTGTAATTCTGGTAACGCCATAGAAACAGCATGCGCTGTTCCAAGCTGCTCAGCTTGCTCCGTAAAAATAATATTCTTACCCGCGATATGGTTCTTCACTTGATCTGCCATGTGTCCAGTTACAACGATAGTTTTACTAACACTTATGGTTTGAAGAGATTGAATAACGTGGTTTATTAAAGAAGTACCTGCTAACTTTTGTAAAACTTTAGGCTTGGACGAGTGCATCCTCCGTCCTTGGCCCGCTGCTAAAACTATAGCTTCAGTTTTCATAGTTATCGTATTTAAAATTGGTAGCGCGCGAAATTAACTACATTTAGCGCTTATTGCAAGTGTTTTAATTATAGCTTAACCGATCACTTTCCTAACTTTTTCTTGAGAGCACGGACTGTGCGTAGTTGCGCAGTTGCCTCAGCCAACATTGACGCTGCCTTAGAATACTCTATGTCCCCACCTTTATTTCCCACTGCACTTTCAGCATCTTTTACAGCCTCAGCGGCTGAAGCCTCATCAATTGAATCAGCCCTTATTGCTGTATCAGCTAAAACAGCAATACTATTTGGTTGCACTTCAACATAGCCACCAGACAAGTAATATACTTCTTCACTGTCATCTTCTTTGACTATTCTTACTGGCCCCGGTTTTAAATCACTCAACAAAGCTGCATGCCCAGGCATTATCCCAAGCTCTCCCGCAGATCCGGTAACAACAAGCATTTTTACTGAACCAGTAAATATACTTTCATTAGCACTAACTATTTCACAACTAACTACAGCCATTAGCTCTCCTAATTCTCGTTAAGCCTGTGCTTTTTTAACCGCCTCTTCAATTGAGCCAACCATATAAAATGCTTGCTCTGGCAAATGATCATATTCACCATCTAAAATACCCTGGAAACCAGCAATAGTATCTTTCAACGATACATATTTACCAGGCGAACCTGTAAAAACTTCCGCAACATGAAATGGTTGAGATAAAAATCTTTCAATTTTTCTAGCTCTAGCTACTGCAAGTTTATCTTCCTCAGATAATTCATCCATACCAAGAATCGCGATAATGTCCTTAAGCTCTTTGTAACGCTGCAATACTGACTGGACACCCCTCGCTGCTTCATAGTGGGCTTGTCCTATGATCAAAGGATCAAGCTGTCTGGAAGTTGAATCAAGAGGATCAACAGCAGGATAAATTCCCTTGGATGCAATATCTCTGCTCAAAACAACTGTAGAGTCAAGATGAGCAAATGTAGTTGCAGGAGAGGGATCAGTAAGATCATCCGCTGGAACATAAACAGCTTGTACAGAGGTAATAGAACCTGTTTTTGTGGAGGTTATCCTTTCTTGTAAAGCACCCATCTCCTCTGCAAGCGTTGGTTGATAACCAACAGCGGAGGGCATACGGCCAAGCAATGCTGATACCTCAGTACCAGCCAAAGTGTATCGATAGATATTGTCCACAAACATCAATACATCTTTCCCCTCATCCCTAAATTTTTCAGCCATGGTTAAACCTGTTAATGCTACTCTCAACCTATTCCCAGGCGGTTCATTCATTTGACCATAAACCATGGATACTTTTGATTCTTCTGGTTTCTCTATATTTACTACTCCTGACTCTTGCATCTCATAGTAAAAATCATTACCTTCCCGAGTTCGCTCACCAACCCCTGCGAACACTGACAGACCAGAATGCTCAGTTGCTATATTATTGATAAGCTCCATCATATTTACTGTCTTACCAACTCCCGCACCTCCAAACAAACCAACTTTTCCTCCCTTCGCGAAAGGACAAACCAAATCAATTACTTTGATACCAGTTTCTAACAGTTCATCGGAAGCAGCCAACTCTTCATATGCAGGTGGTTTTCTATGAATAGGCATCGCTACCTTAGATTTAATGGGTCCTTTTTCATCTATCGGATTACCTAAAACATCCATTATTCTTCCCAAGGTTGCCTCTCCCACAGGAACAGATATCGGTGCATTAGTATTTTCTACAACAAGACCTCGTTTAACTCCCTCTGAGGAACCCATAGCAATTGTTCTTACCACACCATCACCCAATTGCTGTTGAACTTCGAGTGTTAGATTTTTATCTGTAACTTTAAGTGCGTCATAAACGCTTGGGACACTATCACGAGCGAATTCCACGTCTATTACAGCACCTATTATTTGTACGATCTTTCCACTACTCATTACTCGTTCCTCTTACCTAATCAAAATAATTATTTTAAACAGCTGACGCGCCACCCACTATTTCAGAAAGTTCTTGCGTGATAGCGGCTTGCCTTGCCTTGTTATACAAAAGTTGAAGCTCATCAATGAGCTCTCCTGCATTATCTGTCGCATTCTTCATCGCAATCATACGAGCAGCTTGCTCACATGCCTTATTCTCTACTACCCCTTGATAAACTTGTGACTCTATGTATCGCTTTAAAAGACCATCAAGCAAATCTTTAGCATCAGGTTCATATATATAATCCCAATGATATGAAAGTCCCTCTTCATCACTCGGCTCCAACGGAAGCAATTGCTCGACGCGCGGAGATTGCGTCATAGTATTTACAAACTCATTACTAACTAAGAATAACTGGTCAATTTCATTATCATCATAGGCTTTTAACATAACCTTAATTCCACCGATTAAATCTTCTATCGCTGGTTGCTCTCCAATATCTTTTACAGCAGCGACGACATTACCTCCCACCGATGAGAAAAAGGCAGCTCCTTTATTCCCAATCACACATATATCCGCTTCTATGTCTTTATCAGAGAATGACTTTATTTCTTTCAAAGCACTTTTAAACAGATTGATATTTAGGCCGCCACAAAGACCGCGATCTGTTGATATCAATATATACCCTACTCTTTTTACTTCCCTGGAAGTCAAATAATGGTGCTTGTATTCAGAAGATGCTTTTGCAATATGTCCAACAACCTTTCTTATATGCCTCGAATAAGGTTTACCTAGAGACATTTGATCTTGTGCTTTCCTCATTTTACTAGCCGCCACCATCTCCATTGCACTAGTGATTTTCTGTGTGCTACTTATGCTAGCTATTTTTGTTTTTACTTCTTTCCCAACTGCCATTATTTTTTAAACCCTTGTCTACCAAGTCTGCGTCGAAATAAACTTTTTCATAGCTTTGTCAAATGTCGCTTCAATATCATCGTTATAATCACCACTCACGTTGATAGCATCCATTAAATCTTTATGTTCGCTATTCATGTAAGAAAGCAATGCTGTTTCAAAATCGCCGATCTTTTCAACCGCTATTTCTTTCAAGAAACCTTTGTCTGCAGCAAAAACCATGATGCCCATCTCAGCAACACTCAGAGGCGAATACTGTGTTTGTTTCATCAGTTCTGTAACACGTTCTCCATGGTCAAGCTGTGCTTTAGTAGCTTCATCTAGATCAGAGGCGAACTGCGAAAACGCGGCTAATTCACGATACTGTGCTAACGCTGTCCTGATACCTCCTGACAATTTTTTCATTATCTTTGTTTGCGCAGCACCGCCGACACGTGAGACCGAAATACCTGCATTCATTGCAGGCCTAATCCCTGAATTAAACATGTCGGCTTCAAGAAATATTTGACCATCGGTAATAGAGATCACATTCGTTGGAACGAAGGCAGATACGTCACCTGCTTGGGTTTCAATTACTGGTAGCGCAGTTAGAGATCCTGTTTGACCTTTCACCTTACCTTTGGTGAATCGCTCAACATAATCTGCATTTACCCTCGCACCTCTCTCCAAAAGTCTTGAATGGAGATAAAATACATCACCTGGGTATGCCTCTCTTCCGGGTGGTCTTCGTAAAAGTAAGGAAATTTGTCTATATGCAACTGCCTGTTTGGTCAAATCATCATATATTATCAATGCATCTTCACCACGATCTCTGTAATACTCACCCATTGTGCATCCCGCAAAAGGTGCTAAAAATTGCATCGCTGCTGCATCAGATGCGGTGGCAGAAACAACTATCGTATGTCCCATTGCTCCATGTTCTTCTAACTTTCTTACAACCGCAGCGACTGATGACGCCTTTTGACCAACCGCCACATAAATGCATTTAATACCTGAATCTTTTTGATTAATTATCGCGTCGACGGCAATGGCAGTTTTACCAATTTGCCTGTCACCGATAATTAACTCTCTTTGCCCTCTTCCAATTGGGACCATCGAGTCGACCGCCTTTAAACCAATTTGCACAGGTTGATCAACTGATTGTCTATCAATAACCCCTGGTGCTACTTTTTCAAGGGCATCTGTTAGTTTTGCATTTACTGGTCCTTTACCATCAATAGGATTCCCCAAAGCATCAATGACTCTGCCTTCCAACTCAGGCCCCACAGGTACTTCCAATACTTTTCCTGTACAACGAACTCTGCCACCCTCAGCTAACTCTTGATAGTCCCCAAGCACAACAGCGCCCACTGAGTCTCTCTCTAGATTAAGCGCCATACCAAAAGTACCACCGTCGAACTCAATCATTTCACCGTACATTACATCTTCAAGACCATGAATCCGTATAATTCCATCAGACACAGATACAATGGTGCCTTCATTTCTAGATTCTGCAGAGACATCAAGATTGTCTATTCGATCTTTAATTATTTCGCTTATTTCAGATGGATTAAGTTGTTGCATTTCAAAACCTCAATAATCAGGTATTAAGTGAATCAGCGAGTTTATTCAATTTTCCACGAACTGAATTATCAATTACCATATCGCCGGCTTGAATAACTGCGCCTCCTATCAGATCCTTGTTTAAAACGATCTGAATGTTTATTTGTCTTTTCAAATTTGTTGCTAAAGCTTCAGTTAACTTTTTCAACTGATCATCTGTAAGTTCTTCAGTGACTGAAACTGTGATTTCTAAAATAGCCTCTTGGTTTGCTTTGTGAGTCTCAAACTGATCCTTAATTTGAGGTGCTAATTGAAGACGCTTATTTTGACATAACAAGTCTAAAAAATTACTAAAACCATTTGGCAGATCAGAATCAAAGATTTTTAATATTGTATCCACAAGCAAGGACGGGGTGACGTTTGGCTTTACAATAAAATCTCGAATGCGGTCGTTCTGGATCATTTCTGATAAGAGAGACAGGTTCTTCTGCCAATCCTCCAAAGAATTATGCTCTAATGAATACTCAAAAGCAGCTTTGGAGTAGGGTCTTGCTAATGTCGATAATTCAGTCATTTAATTTTTAAACTTATAATTCTTTAGCTAATTTATCTAACAGCGACTTATTAACTTCTTTGTCTACGGATTTTTCCAATATCTTCTCAGCACCCTTAATTGCGAGATCAGCTACGGATTTCCTTAGTTTTTCTTTTGCCCTATTAGTTTCTAAGTCAATTTCAGCCTTTGCAGCCAACTTTATGCGATCACCCTCTTCTGAAGCTTTAATCTTTGCATCTTCAATTATCTGCGTAGCTCTTTTGTTTGCTTGATCAATAATTGAGGATGCTTCAACTTTCGCTTCGTCAAGCTTTGCATCTATTTCCTGCTCTGCATTTGCAAGATCTCTGCTAGCTTTCTCAGCATAATTTAATCCGTCTTCTATCTTTTTTTGGCGTTCCTCTAATGAGGCCAAAAGAATTGGCCAAATAAATTTCATACAAAACCAAACAAAAATAGCAAACGTTACCATTTGCCCAAATAAGGTTAAATTTATATTCATCAATAAACCTCAAAAATAATTAAAAGAGGTCGCTAAACCAATGGTGGCGCAACCACAAATATGAGATACATAGCGATACCCACACCAATAATTGGCACTGCATCGATCAAACCAGCAAGCAAGAACATCTTGCCTTGTAACTCAGCGCCAAGCTCAGGTTGCCTAGCTGTAGCTTCTATTAGCTTACCTCCCAACAAACCCATACCAATTGCTGCACCTAATGCACCCAATCCGAGCATGATTGCTGCTGCCATATATACTTCCATCTTCTTCTCCTTTTATAAAATAATTTAATGATCTTGTTCGTGTGCCATGCCTAAATAAACAACAGTTAACACCATAAAGATAAATGCTTGAAGAGTAACTATAATAATGTGGAAAATAGCCCAACCTAGCTGCATTATTCCTCCACTTAAACCCAAAATACCACCTGAAATCATCAGCAAACTTAATGAATAAAGTGCGGTTTTACCCGTTGAGAGTTTACCCTTCAAATTTAACAAACAAATAAAACAAACCAACAAAAAAGTAACAAGCCACAAAAAAACATTCGTGCCCTCACCAAAAAGTTGAGCGTTTAAACCACCAGAGATAATGCTGCCGCCGGCTCCAGCCGCAAACATGAGTGCAATCAAGATAAATATCATCTCTCCGGCATACATATTACCAAACAACCTTAAACCAAGAGAAAAAGGTTTAGCTAAAAAGCCCACTAACTCCATAAAGAGATTTACTGGAATAAATGCCCAGTGATTAAAGGGATGCATTGTAAGTTCTTTAACAAAACCAAAACCCTTAATCTTGATATTGTAGAAAAGCATTAACAGAAATACACCGAGTGCCATACCCATAGTTACATTGGGATCAGTGGAAGGGACAATCTTTTGATATTCTACCCCGACAAGCATTAACAATTTTGGAACAAGATCAACAGGCACGAGATCCATTAAATTCATCAAAAATATCCAAATAAAAATTGTTAGGGCTAAGGGTGCTATCAAACGGTTTTTTGCATGAAAACTTTCTTTCACTTTGTTATCAACAAGCTCAACAATAAATTCAACAAAATTAATAAAACCCTTCGGTGTAGATGGGTTACTCTTTAATGCGGCCCATCTGAATACTAAGCAAAATACAATACCTAATCCTATAGACCAAGCCATTGAATCTACATGTACAGCCCAAAATCCCATAGCAGCCACCTCGTCAGCACCATGGGCCAATGTCCAAGTATTCTCTGTAAGTACTTGATGTCCCTGTTCACTATGTCTTTCAAAACCTGCGGGCAACCTCCCATACACCAAATTTTGAAGATGGTGTTGGATATATTCTGAAGTTGTTGCTGGATCTTTACCTGCCAAACCTTTCACCCATTCTAATCATTACAAGTCACGTCTAAAATTCTTTAAAACTATGTATACGACCATAGAAAAAGAATAGAAGGATCATTTGAAAACATATTATAGTTAAATAGCCTAATAGCACTGTCAGCGGATCTAACACATTCAAAACGCTAAAACAGAGTGCAAATAATACCGCGATGAGAATCATCTTGCTAAACATGCTTTTATATAAGTCTTTAAGCGTTATTTGCTTATCCAATCTTTGGTTACTGAAAAATGCATATCTAAACCAAATCTGAGGCAATAAATAGACAAATGAGCCTGCTAAAAAAGAACACCCAATAACAAAATCAAATACCATCAAACATAATGAAATAAAAACTCCGAATAATGCATGATGTGTAATATTTTCTGTGTACAAAGGCTTATATTTTGATGTCATTTTTTAGTTATCAAACTATCCTAAAATCGGCCGGAATTATATGAGTTACAAACAAAGTATTCAATACAACTATCAATCTGCGAAAAAGAAATATCATATCAACTCATCTTTTGAATAATGCCTTCTAGTTGATCGTTATTAAAATACTTAACTATGAGTTTTCCAGATCCATTGGCGTTATGCTTAATTACAATTGGTGACCCCAGTATTTCTGATAATTCATTTTGTAACCGCAGAATATCAAAATCACCTGTATTTTCATGCTTTTGTACATCACCTTGGTCATTTCCCGCTTGAATTTTTTTTACTAATGTTTCGGTTTGTCTGACTGTTAGATTAGAAGCTAGAATCTTCTCACAAGCCTGTCTTTGAAGTTCCACACTTAATCCAAGAAGACATTTTGCATGCCCCATTTCTATATTACTGAGCTCTAGATGCTTTAATACCGCGTTTTCAAGCCCAATTATTCTCATTAAGTTTGTAACCGTAGATCGAGGTTTACTTACCATGTCGGCGACTTCTTGTTGAGTTAACTGAAATTCATTTTGTAACCTAATTAAGGCTTTTGCTTCTTCAACCACGTTCAAGTCTTCCCTTTGGATGTTTTCAATGAGTGACATTGCAATTGCTTGTTGATCCGTTACTTCTTTTACTATTACCGGCACGCTATCAATACCAATTTTTTGACATGCACGCCAGCGACGCTCACCTGCAATGATCTCGTAAGATTCTAAGTCCAACTTTCTGACCACTAAAGGTTGCATAATTCCGTGTTGTTTTATTGATTCAGACAATTCAGCTATCTTTTCATCGCTTATTATAGACCTAGGTTGGTATTTACCTGGTTGTAACAGCTCAATAGGTAACTCTGTTAAATTATCAACCTCATTAACGAAACTACCATCTTCTAAATTCTCATTCGAGATTCCAAGTAACGCTCCTAGATCAGTTCCAAGACGTTTTTTACTTTTTGTCATGTTTTGGTCCCATTAATCGTTTACTACCATTTTTTCCTTCTTCAAGATTTCACCTGCTAGCGCTAGATATGCCAAAGAGCCCTTGGAATTTTTATCGTATAAATAAGCTGGAAGCCCATGGCTTGGTGCTTCTGCTAATCTTACATTTCTTGGAATGCTTGATCTATAAACTTTACTTCCGAAGTGCTCTCTCAATTGTGCAGAAACCGCATTAGTTAAACTATTTCTAGGATCATACATAGTTCGCAAAATCCCTTGTATCTTTAATTTTGGATTTAAAAAATTTGAGATCTGATCAATTGTCTTATTTAAATCTGCTAATCCTTCCAAAGAAAAGTACTCACATTGCATTGGAATAATTACACCAGTGCTAGCAACGAAAGCATTAATAGTTAGCAGATTTAATGTTGGTGGACAGTCTATTATAATATAATCATAAATAGACTCTACCTCGTTTAAATTTTGTTTTAATGCGCTTTCCCTCGATTCTGATTGCATTAATTCAACTTCACCTGCAACTAATTCTCTATTAGAGGGGATTACATCAAAATTACCACTTGGTTTTTTCGCAATCACCTCATCTATAGATTTTTTGAATGTCACTAAATGATAGAGCGTTGATTTACAATCATTTTTATTTATACCTGAGCCCATAGTAGCATTGCCTTGCGGATCGCAATCTATCAACAACACTCGTTTTTTATATACACCCAAAGAGGAGGCAAGATTTATAGCAGTTGTAGTTTTCCCTACACCTCCTTTTTGATTAGCTATTGAAATTATTTGACCCAAATTTTTCTTCCATAATTTTTAACTCAAGAATAGTCCGTTTCTTAAACAACATCGGGATGTGTACATCGTGTTGCTTTATAAATTTCCACGATTTTGGTATTTCGCTAATCTCATTTTTGGAAATATTTCCTTTCATCGCCAGTAAAGATCCCTGTTGCTTGAGAAGATGCTGAGTTAACTCCAAGAATCTGGCAACACTACTAAACGCTCTACTAATTATATGATCAAAAACGACCTTATTATTTAAATTTTCAACCCTGCTATTAATTACTGTAACATTTTCTAATAATAAATTTGTTTTAACGTGGTGAATAAATCTAGTTTTTTTCCCAGAGCTATCTATAAGAGTAAATTTTTTATTCGGATTTGCTATAGCCAATGGTAAACCTGGAAGACCTGCGCCTGATCCAACGTCTAAAATCGTATTTCCGCTTATATATTTATTCAATGAAAAACTATCTAAAATATGATTAATAATCATATCTCTCGGATTCCTCACCGCAGTTAAATTAAACGCTTTATTCCATTTTTGTAAATCAACAAGAAATTTGGCTATATTTTGTACTTGGTGTTCAGAAAGGTTAATGCCTAAATCTTTGCAGCCTTTAATCAATAAGAGAGATAAATCATCGCTCAGAAGAGAATCAGGCCTAAGCTGCATGTTTCTTTAATTGAATTAATAAAAGTGAGATGGATGCTGACGTGACTCCCGGAATTCTCATAGCCGCTGCTAGTGTTGGCGGTTTAATTTCTTGAAGTTTTTGCTTAACTTCATTTGATAGTCCTTTTATTTCATCATACTTAAAATTAAGAGGTATTTTTAACTTTTCATTTCGTTTTAATTTGATGATTTCTTGTTCTTGTCGAGTTATATAACCTTCATACTTTATATCAGTCTCTATTTGATTGAGAAACATCGAATCACCAAGTTCTTCAGGAAAAAGCTCCATTAACTTTTTATAGGTAATTTCAGGACGTTTTAATAACTCAAAAAAAGAATATTCTCTTTCGATTTTGTGAGGTAATGTGCTTGATAAAACATCAACATTTCTGGAATCAGGATTTATCCAAATTTCTTTTAATTTCTGTTTTTCAAACTCTAATCTTTCTCGTTTTTCACTAAATGCAGCCCATCGATGTTCTCCAACAACACCTAATGATCTTCCAATCTCAGATAATCTAGAATCTGCATTGTCTTCTCTTAATAAAAGTCTATATTCAGCGCGACTTGTAAACATTCTATATGGCTCATTAGTCCCATAATTAATTAAATCATCAACTAATACTCCTATATATGCTTGATCACGACGGGGATACCATGGATCTTTTCCTAAAACCTTTAAACCCGCATTCAAACCAGCAAGTAATCCCTGAGCAGCAGCTTCTTCATAACCTGTTGTGCCGTTTATTTGTCCCGCAAAGTAGAGGCTATTAATAATTTTAGACTCTAATGTATGATTTAAATCTTGAGGATTGAAAAAATCATATTCAATAGCATAACCTGGTCTGGTGATATTCGCTCTTTCAAAACCTTTTATTGTTCGAAGAAATTCGATCTGAGTCTCAAAAGGAAGACTCGTAGAAATCCCATTAGGGTATAACTCGTTGGTATTAAGACCCTCAGGTTCTATGAAAACTTGATGTTGATCTTTGTCAGAAAATCTAATTATTTTATCTTCAATCGAAGGACAATATCTTGGACCAATACCCTCAATAGACCCTGTATATAGAGGTGATTTATGAAGTGAGTCCTTTATAACTTGATGTGTGCTCTCGTTAGTGTGTGCGATCCAACAACATATTTGTTCAGGATGCTGCTTTATATTTCCTAAATAAGACATTACTGGGCGTTCCTCGTCTCCCCACTGCTCTTGTAACTGCCCTAAATCTACTGAACCTTTATCAATCCTAGGTGGCGTACCTGTTTTTAACCGCTCGACCCTAAAAGGTAATGAGCGAAAATATTCAGACAATAAAGTTGCAGATTGATCTCCAGCTCTACCACCACTGAAATTTTGTAGTCCAACATGGATTTTGCCAGCTAAAAAAGTGCCTGCTGTTATAACAACCGTTGCAGAGAAAAATGAAATACCTGTTGAGGTAATAACGCCCTTAATTTCAGAGCCATTTAAAATTAAATTATCGACAGACGCCTGGAAAATGGACAGATTTTTTTGATTTTCTAAAAAGTAGCGAACAGCCGCTTTATACTTTTCTCTATCTGCTTGAGCACGGGTAGCTCTTACCGCCGGTCCCTTTCTTCTATTCAATACTCTAAAATGGATACCACTCATATCTGTGGCCTTTGCCATTATTCCATCAAGTGCATCAATTTCTTTAACAAGATGTGTTTTACCGATACCACCGATCGAGGGATTACATGACATTTGACCGAGCGTTTCAATGTTATGGGTTAATAGGAGCGTTTTACAACCCATACGAGCTGATGCAAGGGATGCTTCAGTACCTGCGTGACCGCCGCCAACAACAATGACATCAAAAGTATCGGGATAATTCATTTTAATAAGTTAACTAAATAAAACTATATTATATATATATTAAGTTTATTTTTGTTGTTATTGAGTAAACCTTTTTTTGTTTATAACTTTGTTTTTGTTTTATAAAACAATATTTTATATTAATTAATGTCGTTATTTATCTGTTAAATGGGAGTATTAATTATTGTTGATAATTTGAATATAAAATTGTTGTTGTTTTTATAATTTTACTTTTTAGTTAATAAGTTGCTAGTTTTATGGATAGAAAAAAGAGTTTTGCCCGCTTAGTAACAAGTTATGCACCAATTTATTAAATTTAGTGAAACATTGAATTATTTGTAAGTTTTTATTAAACTCCCGCAAAATTTCATAGGGATGAATAGTAATGAAAAGAACATTCCAACCAAGCAACCTTAAAAGAAAGCGCACACATGGCTTCAGAGCTCGAATGGCTACCGCCGGTGGCAGAGCAGTTCTTAATCGAAGGAGAGCAAAAGGAAGAAAAAGGCTCTCTGCGTAACTTTTGTCAAACACTTTTTCAACAAAAGCAAACCGTTTACTAAAATCCTCTGAGTTTCAGGCAGTTTTTGAGAATAATAATTTCAAGCATCAATCAAAAAAGCATTTGATATTAGGAAAATTCAATGAAGGGCCCCAATCGAGGCTCGGTATAATTGTTTCGAAGAAAAACGTTAGACTCGCTACGAAAAGAAACCAATTAAAACGAATAGTAAGAGAAACATTCAGGAAAACTGAATTTACAACTTCGGTAGATGTGGTTTTTCTAGCCCAAAAAGGGATAATAGATATACCAGTCGTCGATTTAACAAACTTGTTGAATAGCACCTGGCTGAATCTTCAAAAGAAATTAGAAATAAAGAATGAAAAAAGCGGTCATTAAAGTAATAAGAATCTATCAATTAGTATTGAGCCCCACTCTCGGAGGTAACTGCAGGTTTCAACCTACTTGTTCTCAATACGCTATTGATGCTCTGAATGAACATGGGATTTTTAAAGGTGTTTTTCTATCACTTAAAAGAATAGCGAAGTGTCATCCTTTCCATCCTGGAGGATTTGACCCTGTTAATAAGTGCTCAAAAACAGAGTGCCCAAAAACACACTAAGGATACAGATTGATATGGATTGGCAAAGAACACTTTTAATTTCAGGTATGGCTATAACTGCTTGGCTTTTGGTAATCCAATGGAACAACTTTAATGATCAAAGAGCAAAAGTTGTTGATAGTTTTAATGAAACAGTTATTGAGCAGACACCCTATTTTTCTGATCCAAGCAGTATAGAAGCTGAAGAAGAAGTATTGTCGCAAGAATTACCAACTGTAATCCAGAGCGGAAAGGAAAATTCCGATATACCACTCATTCGAGATTTAAACTTAATTGAAGTTAGAACAGACGTTCTACAAGTGTATATTGACCCTGTTGGTGGCGACATTGTGAAAGTCACTCTACTTGATTACCTTGATGAGCTGTCAGCTTATGGTGAACCAATAACACTTTTAGATAATAGTCCCGATAGCCTATATATTTCTCGAAGTGGAATAATAGGTAAAAATGCTACAGATACAGTGAATGGACGACCTGTGTTTACCTCGAGGGCAAGTGAATATTACTTATTAGATGGAGAGACAAAACTTGAAGTTGATTTAATTTATTCCCAGGAAGATGTTGACTTTATAAAGCGATTTACATTTACAGATCAGGGGTATGTGATCGATGTGAGTTATTTCATCGATAACAAGTCTTTTGAGACGTGGAATGGTATTTTTTATGGTCAAATTAAAAGGAATTCGAGAGCCCCTTATTTAAATGATGGTCGTTTTGGCCCGGCAGCATTTTTGGGAGCAGCAATAAGAGAACCTGAAAAGAATTTTGCGAAGTATGAATTTGAAGACATTGAAGAGCGCTCAATTCAAACTAGCATTGATGGCGGTTGGGTTTCTATGGTTCAGCTTTATTTTATAAGCGCATGGATACCGCCTAAGGACCAAAACAATAACTTTTCATTAAGAAAGATCACTGGAAAAGACGAATATATCTTTTCTTACACTAGTGAGCCGTTATCTATCTTTGCTGGTGAATCTGGAACATATTCGTCACAATTTTATGTTGGACCCAAAGATCAAAAAGTATTAGCAGGCTTAGCAGATTACCTCGATTTAACGATTGATTATGGTTTTTTGTGGATGGTTGGTAAACCTATTTTTTGGACTATGGAAAAGATTGAGAGTTATGTTGGCAATTGGGGATGGGCAATTGTTCTTGTAACTCTTCTTATAAAGTTTGGTTTATATCCTCTCTCAAAAGCAAGTTTGAAATCAATGGCTAAGATGCGGGAGCTACAACCTGAGCTAACTAGACTTAAAGAGTTGTACGGTGATGACCGACAGAAATTTAGTCAAGAGATGATGGGTGTATATAAAAGGGAGAAAGTGAATCCAGCTGGCGGTTGTTTTCCTATTCTACTGCAGATGCCTGTATTCATTGCTTTATATTGGGTGTTACTAGAGTCAGTTGAGATAAGGCATGCTCCGTGGATTCTTTGGATTGAAGATTTGTCAGCTAGGGATCCTTATTTTATTTTGCCGCTTATAATGGGAGGGAGTATGTTGTTGATGCAAAAAACTCAGCCCATGCCTACAGATCCACTTCAAGCAAAAATATTTAAATTTATGCCAATCGCGTTCACGCTGTTCTGTATGAGTTTTCCTTCAGGTTTAGTGCTCTATTGGACAATTAACAATGTGATCTCAATGATTCAACAATATTATGTGCAAAAGCAGATAAAGAAACCCGTCAAGGGATAGACTAGCGCTCCCATGGTCTTCGCACAAGATAATGACACAATAGTTGCTTCTGCAACGGCTCCTGGTGTCGCAGGGATAGGTATTGTAAGAATTTCTGGAAATAATATATCTACTTATATAAATGAAATAATCAATGATGACCTTGAGCCAAGAAAAGCTTCATACAAGTCTTTTTATGATTCAAATAAAAAGGTAATTGATCAAGGCATTGTTATTTATTTTCCATCGCCTGACAGTTTTACAGGTGAGGATGTAGCTGAGTTCCATTGTCATGGCGGTAAAATAATTATGGAGATGGTGATAGAGAGATGTTTGGAGCTTGGCGCGAGACTAGCAAGGCCAGGTGAGTTTTCGGAAAGGGCCTTTTTAAATGACAAGATTGATCTTATACAGGCAGAGTCAATATCTGACTTGATTAACGCATCCTCTAAGGCTTCGGCGCAATCTGCCCTTTTATCAATGCAAGGAGTTTTTTCTGATTTAGTTAACGAATTAATAGAAGAAATTATTAATTTGAGAAAATTTGTTGAAGCATGTATTGATTTTCCTGCTGAAGACATTGATTTCTTAAAGGACGATGATCTAACTAATGGTCTCAATAACTGCATTAAAAAGATAAATGAAACCATTGAGCAAGCACAGCAAGGTAGAGTTATTCAAGAAGGGGTTAGATTGGCAATAGTGGGTAAACCAAATGCCGGTAAATCTAGCCTTTTTAATTTATTTGCTGGTGAGGATTTAGCAATAGTAACTGATATTCCAGGAACAACGAGAGATCTCCTAAAGGAGAATGTTTTCATTGATGATCTACCTGTGTATCTGACTGATAGTGCAGGTCTCAGGGAAACTATTGATCCTATAGAAAGTGAGGGTATTAGGAGAGTTCATAGTGAAATAAAATTTGCTAGCATCATTCTTTATGTAATTGACGTTTCTGCCTTCAATCCTGATGAAGATTTAAAATTGATCGAGAAGAATGTGGGTAAATTAGTAAGTAAAGACTGCTCGATTATTCTCGTTTTTAATAAAACTGACTTATGCGGAATCTCTACAGATCAAAACATGAAGTCACATTATCCGTCAGTTGATATCTCTGTGAAAAATAAAACAGGTATTGATAATCTAAAAAAATTAATTATTGAAGCAATCGGCTTAAATGATGTAGGTGAAAATGTTTTCACTGCAAGACGACGACATGTAAAGGAATTAACAAATGCACTTAGATACTTAGAAATGGGCAAAGTGCAATTGACTAATGCGGGCGCCGGGGAACTATTAGCTGAAGATCTAAAGCTTGCACAAAATTGTTTGAGTGGGATTACTGGATCTTATTTAGCAGATGATTTGCTTGGTGAAATCTTTTCATCTTTTTGTATCGGAAAATGACCACTATCACACAGTTGGTCATCTTTTTTTCCCGATAAAATGGCCTTTTTTTATATTAAATAATTTGACAAGAAAATCATAAAAATTTTATGCCTTTCAACTGTATTTATACTGGATGTAAACAAGTTATTAAGAAAAAGTGGTTAAATAATAATCAATTTATTAACTGTTTTTTGTTAACAAGTTAAACTTTA
>ENA-OSEY01001097-OSEY01001097.1-marine-metagenome-genome-assembly--contig:-NODE-1097-length-19125-cov-3.085521_pt1 | contig 19125 bp, 22 predicted proteins | sample MGYA00248465_ERZ534230 | MGnify/ENA primary metagenome ERZ534230 (study PRJEB26409, sample SAMN06344110) | marine metagenome | isolation source: Sea water from surface | place: Atlantic Ocean:Southern...
TCATTGAAGAAGATACCGTAATGCATGACCTAATGGTTAAATCAGAAGAGTTTTTGAATAGGAATTCAATTTAGTAATGGTCTTTTTTATGATTGCCTCCCTGATCATCATAATGGTGCCAAGTACCATACTTCACATAATCATAAACTGTCATGTCATATTTAAGATGTCCTTTTAGTTTGACGCTTCCATTTTCATGATATTCAGTGTAGATGTATGTTTTTTTCTTTTTTTGATCAATAATTAATTCATCCTTTATAGTTCCCGAATCGTAGTAAAACACTTTTTGTTCATGAGACAATTTATCTTTGTTGTATTTTTCATAGAAAGATATACCTCCATTTTCATTGTAATCAGTCCATTCCATAGCAAAATCATTAGAATAGCTCACTTTGCTTTTAATATTTCCATTTGGATAGAATAAGGTTAACCTCGACTTAAAACTGTCTATAGCCTTAAAATTACGCTCTATGTTTCCATTAGGATAAAAGTTTTTATAGACCTTTAATTGTCCTTCAATGTAGTATCCTTTATGTACTATTTCACCCGTTGAATAATGATCTTCTTTCCATCCGTTGACTGCATAGCCTTCTTCAATGCGAGTGGAGTCAGAGTGTAAATACATGTTAAGAGGTTCATATAGTGTTATTCCGTATGTGGGATCTATAATTTCTTTGGTTATCTCTTTTTTTTCAATTTGATTTTCAAAATTGAATTGAGCATTACTAGTTAGTAGTCCGGTAATAAAAATATAAACTGATAAAGTTGTAATTCTTTTCATTATTTCACGATACTTTTAAATGTACGATTTTGCTTGATGAAATATTCCCAAATGATAAACCTATTTAAATATCCGTTCATCTTTTGAACACTCTTTTTGGGTATGGCTTTTCTTTTTTCCTTAAGTATATGTATGGACTTGTAGTAATGAAAGTGAGCTTTAATAATACTTACAGCATTATGGATTTTACCCATGGCTAGAAATCTGAAAAAAGCAATCTGATCTAAGGTCATTCTAGATATTACTTTAAAAAGTAGAGGAGGGGTGCCCTCATAATTCTTGTGAATCATCCATAAGCTATTTCTAAAATTTAAAAATGTTTTTTGTGGGCTTTCATATGAAAGTGTACCTCCTCCTACATGATACACAACAGATTCGCTTGTGTACATAATGGATTTACCTTTGTTTTTCCATCTCCAGCATAAATCAATTTCTTCCATATGGGCAAAAAAATCATGATCAAATCCGCCAACTTCAAAAAAATCTTTTGCTTTTACTGCCATGCATGCGCCAGATGCCCAAAACACTTCATGGCAGTTGTTAAATTGCCCCACATCTTTCTCTACATGATTAACTATTCTGCCTCTACAAAACGGATAGCCAAATTTGTCAATAAACCCTCCTGCTGCCCCTGCATATTCAAATTCTTCTTTTCTATCAAAACTTAATATTTTAGGTTGAACTGCAACTACGTTTTTATTCTTTGATAATACGTTTATAAGGGGATCGAGCCACCCATTAGTTACTTGAATGTCTGAATTTACAATAATGAAAAATTCATGTTTTAATTGTTTTAACCCTTCATTATATCCACCAGCAAATCCCAAGTTATTATCTAATTTGACTAAGTTGACCTTTTGTTTAAATGATGAGATTATTTTTAAAGAATTATCAGTAGATCCATTGTCAATAACAACTACATCAGCATGTTTACTAGAGTGTTCTATGAAGTCTGGAAGAAACTGTTTGAGCCAATTTTCCCCATTGAAGTTTAATATGCAAACAGCGGTATTAATTACTAGGGGTTTATGAAGAATAAATTACTGTTACTTCCCCATTGATTATCGTTGGGGTTTTGTAATGCATCTACATTTCTCTCTGGAGTATTTCTACTGTGGAGATCTGTTTTCCAATTATTGTTAAAGTATTCTCCTTGAAGAGTAGAATGTAAAATAACATAGTCATTGGTTACTAAGTCAGGAAGATAAAAAATGAACCTTTTATTGTTGAATCTACCTATTTTGTAGTAATGCCAAATTTGATAAGGATATGCGCTGGGCTCGTTTGGCCTATCCGTAATGGTATTTGGCGGACCATATTTTAGATAAATTCTACCTCTATCAGTTTCATATCCTTTTCTCACTTTTGTCCCAAATAACTGGTTGGTCTTTTTCACTTCATTTTTGTACTTTGACCAGTTGTAGGCTGGATCATTCGGAAAGCGGTTGTACCAAAAGCTGTAGATAAATTGTCTCTTTAGCGTGTCGTCTATATCGTTTAGTTTGTTATCAATAATATTTTTCTCCAAATTAGAAGCTAAAGGAGCTAAGCATTTCAGGAATTCGTCTAATGAGTCTTGAGGTAAAATAGATGCAAATGTATTTGCTATTGAAACTGAATTCAGACGGTTCAATTTCATACTGTTGTTTAGATTCGTTCGCTGAAAAGATAGTTCTTTAGTATTTAAAACTTGTTGATTTTTATCCATTACAGATAATTTTAGAATGTAATTTCCAGTAGGTAAGTTAGATAGGTCAAAACTGTTAAGTACAGGAACCACAGAAGAAGTAGAAATCTTTTTTAATTTGTTGTATTGACCTGCGATTTTACGGTTTTCTTCAACTAATATAGATTGTGTTAGTATCACAGATGGATTATCTCTGCCTATTTTTTCATCAAAATAAATTTCGGTATAGTAGGACAACCGGTTAAATTCTGGACCTAAATAGGTTGTGACAAGTGGAATCATTTCAAAACCAGACTTGTTCAATTTACTAACACTATCACTTTTCCAGTATTTATCCAACAGTTCTACGTCAGAAAATTCAACTGGGTTGGTTTTTGATAAGGTAAAAGTTTGTTGATGTTCTTCAATATTTGTAGTGTCATTTTGATCCACTAATCTTAGACTTAAATGATAATCTCCGTCTAGAAGAAAAAAACGCTGCAGGTCTAGAATTCCATTTTTATTAATGTGGTCAATTTCCCCTTCAATAATGTGTTTTTTGTAATCTACAATCTCTTTTTGTTCATTCTCAATAAAAAGTAAGATCTCCACTTTTTTGTTTTTCACATTTGTGTCCCTATCCTCTAGTAAAGAGGGTCCAAAAATATACAGGTAAGTCTCTACGAAATGCTGTTCTCCTTGTCTGAATTTTTTAATATCAAATAAGGCTTCTAATTGTCCATGAAAAGTTAGTAATTGAAATGTTAATAAGATAGTACTGATTCGTTTCACAATTCAAAATTACATTTTAATAAAGTTAAAATATATTAAATTCGAATGTTTTCATATTTCTTGGAATGTACTTTGATTATTAATTAAAATGAAATTAGGATTATTTATTTTTTTGACATTTTCAAATTTGATTTTGTATGCACAAAATGAAAAGCAAAATTTCAGTATATCACCAGTGGATTCTGTACCCTTAAATCTCATATTACCTGATCATCAAGTACATACTTCTGATAATGAATTTTTAAAAAAATGGAATAAAACAAAATTCTACGTCAGAAGTGTCTATGATTATGCTAAAATCGCATCTTCCATGCTTGAAGGATTTAATGACACATTAGCTTTGTTAAGTAACAATAGAATTAAAAAACGATATCTGAAAAGAGCGAATAAAATGCTAAAAAATGAATTTGGTGATGAGATTAGGAAAATGTCGATTAACAGAGGGACACATTTAATGAAATTAATATATAGAAATACAGGGTTAACTACTTATGACATTATTAAATTATATAGGGGATCTGGCAAAGCATTTTGGTTTCAAACGTTGTGCTTAGTTAATGGTCAAAACTTGAAGAAAGAATACGATCCTGAGGGAGAAGATTATTTAATAGAAAAGGCAGTATCCCTTATAGAGTCAGGGCGAATGAATTATTTTAAAAGGGTGCCGCATACAGAATCGGGTAAAAAAGCAGTTAAGTCATCTAAGAAGAAAAGGAGAAGTAAGAAAGATTAGTTTTGATGCAATCTGCTTTGAAGTTTTTCTGAACTAATTCTTGGGTCTTCTATTTCTTCGATACTTTTCATTCGTTTTTTTTCGTGTTCTTTTACATATAATTCAGATAAGTCTGGTTGACCTGCATTAACCCAAGCAGTAAACCAGTAAGAGCCGATAGATTTAATAGAGGCTTTCATTCTTCGTTCTTGCATACCATTTAGTCTTTTACTATACTCTTTACTAAATTCAGCGCTGTAGACTTTCATTGTGACTTGCCCTCTTTTCTCAAAAGCGTATTTTTTATCATCGGGCCAATCATTACTGAGTTGTTTTTCAAATGTTAAAACAGAATCAACAGCTCTAAAACTATGCTCCACAAAATTCCAAGTATCTATTAAGGGATAATCAATGTATTTTGCTTTCCCTGTTATAAAATCATATTCATTGTAGAAAAGTTCAGGAATTCTAGATTCCCAAAACCCGTGTATTCCTTTCTGATTGGTGAATTGACCGTTGTAGTTTTCAGTAGTGTGTAGCGGTACATGTGCATCTCCAATGTAATGACCCAGTTCTGCAGAGTATTTTAAAATTCTTTCTAGGTCTTTTTCTTGAAAAGCATTTGTGAGCTTTTGTAACATCCATTGGATATTCCAAGGAGAGATACCGTACTTTTTTAGCGTATCCTCAGAATATTTCTCAACTGCTTCATTCCATTTTTTAGGCATAATAAGAAATGGATCTTCACCGTCTTTAATAAAGTGATCTATATCAATGTAATGTTTTTCAGCCTCACCTTGTACAGCATATCTTCTTTTATCTGGGTCAACTGCATGTTCGCCGATAAAATCAATATGATATTTGTAAAATTGAAATAGTTCAGGTTCTGGAATGGTGAAAACAGCTAGCCGATTTATTTTTTTGTGTGCAAAAAACCCCCAGCCTGCATAATTGGTTTGGAAAGTTGTAAATAGTATTGAAATCCACAATGCTCTAAGAAACATGTTTAAATATAAGGATTAGAAAACATAAAGTGTAAATTATGCAATTGTAATCTTATGCCTTAGTTCTGCTTTTTATAGACCAAAGAAATTTAAATTTACAAATAAGATCTCCATTTTGATTTAACCCATTCATAACGGTTTCAAACCTAATCCCTTCACCGGTTTCCATAGCCTCTTTTACTTTTTCTCTTACCATTAATCCATCATGACAAGTGAAAGTGGTTACGTCAGTTGCTTTTTTAATGAATTCCGCCTCGCAAGTTACAGGGTAGGTTGATATGGAGGGGGTTTGACCTTGCGTATATTGTAATAATAGTGCTGCACCGTTCATTTCTGCAGCCATTCCTAAAACTGCCCAGAAAGTAGACTTAAAGGGGTTTTTATTTAACCATTTGTAGGGTACTGTCACTTGACATGACTCATTATTAAGTTCTTTGATTCTCATGCCGCATAAAAATCCCATGGGCAACTTAAATAAAAGGAAAAGTTTAAATTTAAAAGAGACGCTACTCTTTTGAACATGTTTTACCTTATCGTCATTTATCATTATCTGTTTTTACATTAAAGAAATACAAAAAAAATGAATATCCAATTATTCTACAGCATCTTGATACAGTTGTCTCCATTCTTGCTTTTGAAAATCGGAAAGAAGTTCAAATAGTTTATCTCCGTAAAAGAAATCGTTCAAGTAAACAATTCCATATTTTTGTAATATTTGAATTTGTGGCCAGCTAGGTCTACGTTTGTGTTGACCTATTCCTTCAACTAGCATATATTCAGCTGGTGAACAATCTGGTGGGCAAAATGGGTTTCTATTGTACCTTAAAGCCCATAAGTCAAATATTTTGGGCTCAGGTTTTTTTAAACATTCAAGCGAGTCAATCTTGTAAAAACAATCTTTTATTTGGAAATCCTTAAACATATTCTTCCCAACTTGATTTGCTGGTGAAAATTGTTTTCCTTTTGCAATTCGGATAAATTCATCTAGAGAAATGAATTTTGTATACACTAAACTTCCACCGTTTTCGCCTACAATGGCGTAGTTTACATAACTAGAGTTAGCCCCAGGATTTATGGAAATAGCTAGATGATATTTAAGGTGTATATTTGGTTTTATTGGAGCACTATAAACAATTGAATAACAACAGCTTAAATATAAAAATAAAATTATATGGATTAAATTATTCATTACGATTTTTGATTAATCGTAGCTATAAAATTACAAAATAAATACTCGATTTAAAAGTTGAATTTGTAAAGTTTTAGCGGAGTTTGACAGAAATCCAATGGGATGTCATGTTTTTCTATCTCTATAGTGTTTGGGTGAGCCTCAAAAAAAGAAAGCCCAATTTTAACACATGACTTATTAAGACATTTACATATTTGATCATAAATTCCTTTACCATATCCAATTCTATTTCCATAATCATCAAAACATAGCAAAGGCATTAATATAATATCTATTTTATCCCATTTCGCATGTTTAAATGGGTCAGGAACAGGAACATTATACCTTTTTTTTACAAACGCAGAATTAGCGTCAAAACAAACACAATCCCATTGGTTGCTAACCGAGTTGTAAACCGAGGTGTGTAATTGATTTGTTTTAATTAGTTTATGGTGAATAGGCCATGTGTTAACCTCATTCTTTCCCTCTATAGGATAGAACAAATGAATATTTTGATTAGAAAAGTTAAAGTGATTTAATAGTTGATCACAGATATCTTTAGAAGATTTTTCTAATTCATTTACAGAAATAGATTCTCTTAGCGTTAAGTACCTTTCTCTTAAATTTATCTTATTTCCATTTGATGTTACAGCCAAGGGAGGGTTTTTGCTCAAAATCTAATTTTTTATTCTGCAATAAATAATCAAGAACTAATCTTAAATCCTTACCATTATTTGGTTCTTCATTTCCGGGTCTAGCATCATCCAGTTGACCTCTGTAAATACAATTTAAATTTTGGTCAAAAACACTGAAATCCGGCGTACAAGCGGCATCATATGCTTTAGCAATTTCCTGTGACTCATCATATAAATAAGGAAATGGAAAATGATATTTTTGTGCAAATTTTCTCATTTTTTCAGGACTATCATCCGGATAGTTTACAATGTCATTACTGCTAATGCTTACAAATCCAATTTTCTTCTCCAAATAATCATTCGCTATCGATACGATTTGTTCTATCACATGTACTACAAATGGGCAATGATTACAAATGAACATGACAACCAATCCATTTTCAGTTACTAAATCACTTAATTCAATATCCTTATTCGAGACCACATCTGGGAGTTTAAAAGTTGGGGCTTTGAAGCCTAAGGGTATATTAGTAGTTGGTGTTCGAGCCATTTTAATTACTTTTACTTAAAAGTAGTCAATATTCACAAAAATATGTTCTATTCAAAATGTTATCTCATGGTATCCATGATTTTATGGTCATGTTTCCATTTTGGACAACAGATAGATTCGGCTCAAATTAAACAGATCTATAATTTTAGTCTAACTCGCTCATCCTGTTACGAGAACTTAAGGTCTTTGTGTAAAGATGTTGGACATCGTTTAAGTGGCTCTCCGTCAGCTCAAAAAGCGGTAGAATGGGGATACGATTTAATGAGCAGTATGCAACTTGATTCCGTATACTTACAACCTGTTAGGGTTCCACAATGGGTTAGGGGTGATGTTGAAAAAGTGCATTGGAAAGATAAAGATGGAAACACTAAAAATACAAATTGTACAGCTTTAGGCGGATCAACAGGTACCGATGGAATCATTAAAGGAAAAGTAGTAGAAATTAAGTCCTGGAAAGAGTTAGATTCACTTGGTGAAGCCAACTTAAAAGGAAAGATTGTTTTTTTTAATAGGCCCATGAATCCAACCTATATAAGCACATTTATGGCATATGGTAGTTGTGTAGATCAACGCCATAATGGTGCTTCAAGAGCAGGCCTTTATGGTGCAAAAGCTGTTATTGTAAGATCAATGACCTTAAAAATGGATCACAATCCTCATACCGGTTCTATGAGCTATGTGGACTCTATACCCAAAATCCCTGCTGCTGCCATAAGCTCCAAAGATGCACATGAACTGAGTAAAGCACTAAAAAATGATAATGTTAAATTTTTATCAATGGAATTGTCTTGTCAACAAAAACCGGATACCATTTCTTATAATGTTATTGGAGAAATTACAGGATATCAATTTCCACATGAAGTAATTTTAGTGGGTGGACATCTAGATTCCTGGGATATTGGGGAAGGTGCACACGATGACGGAGCTGGCGTGATACAAAGTATTCAAGTCTTAGAATCCATTAAAAAATTAAATATCAAGCCTAAACGAACTATTAGGTGTGTGTTATATATGAATGAGGAAAATGGAAACCGAGGTGGTAAAACATATGCTGAAATCGTTAGAAAAAAAGGAGAGAAGCATTTATTTGCGTTAGAATCTGATAGAGGTGGATTCAGCCCAAGAGGGTTCAGTATAGATGGAACTCCACTTCAATTACAATTTATTCAGGGATTCGAACCCCTTTTTGAGCCCTATCAGTTACATTTATTTAACAAAGGTTATGGGGGTGTAGATATTGGACCACTTCGCAATGGTACAACCTGTTTAGTAGGGTTAGTTCCAGATTCACAACGATATTTTGATTATCATCATGCACCCACTGATGTATTTGAAAATGTTAATAAAAGAGAATTAGAGTTGGGATCATCTGCTATTACATCAATGATTTACTTAATAGATAAATATGGATTTCCTGACAGAAATGATTATAAGCAATGAATTATAAAATTGACATATTGGCCATTGGGGCCCACCCAGATGATATTGAGCTTGGAGCAGCAGGTACGCTTATCAAGCATGTTAATATGGGTTGCTCAGTTGGAATGTTAGATCTTACTCGAGGTGAATTAGGAACACGAGGAAATGCCGATCTCAGAAGTAAAGAGGCGGAATTAGCTAAAAATTATATTTCTGCATCTTTTAGAGATAATTTAGGTTTAAAGGATGGATTTATTGAAGAGGATGAACAATCCGTAAAGTTGTTGGTTCAAAAAATAAGACTATACCGTCCAAAAATTATTTTATGTAATGCTGTTCGAGATAGGCATCCCGATCACGGAGTAGCTGCTTCATTGGTTTTAAAAGCTGTATTTTCAGCAGGTTTACCCAAGATAGAGACATTACACAATGGAAAATCTCAAAAGCCGTTCAGACCTAACGCAGTATATCACTATATACAAGATAGATGGATCGACCCCGATTTTGTTGTAGATGTAACAGAAGAGTTTGAAGATAAAATGAATGCAGTTATGTGTTTTAAGAGTCAATTTTATGATCCAAATAGCAATGAACCGAATACGCCTATATCTTCAAAAGAGTTTTTATCCTCTCTCGAGTCTAAAGCCTTATTGTGTGGAAGGATAATCGGTGTAAAATATGGGGAAGGATTTACAAAGTCAAGAGCTATTGGTGTTCAAAATTTATTAGATCTTACATAATGATGAAAAAAATATTTTATCCTTTTTTTATTTTATTGATGTCTTGCCAAAGTGGACAAATGTCAGAAGATGCTCACCAATCAGTAGTGGATAGTCTAAATAGTGATATTAAAGATAAAAATAGGATCATAAACTCATTAGAGTATGATGTAGAATTCCAAGATTCCTTGAACAATGAATACGCACTATACATTCAAAAAATAAAAGATAATTTAAGTACTATTCAACAAAATGAATTGATCCTAAACAAAGCAAAATCTGCAGAATTTATTTTAGCTGATTCATTAGATGTCATAAAGGCAATTGAAGAAATGATCCAAAAGATTAATGAAAATGATGAGCTCATAATAGTCCTGAATCAAAGATTACAAAGTTCAGATAAAAAGAATGATTTTTATGCCCAAACCATTAACGAATTGAATACAAAAATTGCAGTAACCAACCGTGAAGTTTATTTCTTAAAAGAAGAAATTAGTCAGCTGAGTTCTTCATACGGTAAACTTTTCAACCGTTACAGTGAACAGGTTGCTAAAATTGACAGCTTGAATCTAGAAATGAACAAAGTAGGCTATGTGGTAGGAACTAAATCAGAGCTTTTAGAAAACAATGTGGTGACCAAAGAAGGAGGTTTTATTGGTATTGGAAAAATCAAAAAATTAAGTGATGATTTAAACTTAAATTATTTTACATATAACTCAAAAACAGATTTAAATTACATTTTAATTGGCAGTAGGAATATAAAACTGATCACTTCTCATCCATCTAGCTCATTTCAATTAATAAAAAGCCAAGAAAATGTGATAGATTCTCTCATTATCCTTCAAAAAGAAGAGTTTTGGCAGAATAGCAAGTTCTTGGTGATAGAGGTCAAATAGAAAGAGCACTTTTTATTTTCACTACCTTTTTAAGGATAGGGTATAGTTCATCTAATTCCAGCATTGTATGCGGATCACTTTTAGCTTTACTTGGATTAGGATGCGTTTCAATGAATAATCCATCAGCTCCAGTGGCTGCAGCATTTAATGAAATGGCTTCAATAAGAGATGGATCACCCCCCGTTACTCCAGAAGTTTGATTGGGTTTTTGAACAGCATGAGTACAATCCATAATGACAGGTACTTGGTGCTTCTTAAGTTTAAAAACGGCAGTGGCATCTACTATCAAATCATGATAGCCAAAGCTGTTTCCTCTTTCACAAACCCAAGCATTTTTGTTTCCTGTACTTTTAATTTTTTCAATGGCGAACTGCATGGATTCATGAGACATGAATTGGCCTTTTTTCACATTTACAGGTAGACCTGTTTTTCCAGCAGCAATCAGTAAACTTGTTTGTCTACAAAGGAATGCCGGTATTTGTAAATGGTTCACATAAGTTGACACTTCTTCAGCTTCGTGACTTTCATGAATATCGGTTATAGTATCAACAGATAAATCTTGACCAATTTTTTTTATCATTTCCAGCGCTTCAACATCTCCTATTCCTGTAAAACTATCTAGCTTTGATCGATTAGCCTTTTTATAGCTAGCTTTAAAAATGTAATGTATGTCAAGCTCACTGCAAATGGCTTTTACATGATTTGCAATTTCAAAAGCAGTATCAAACTCTTCCATTGCACAAGGACCTGCTATCAATGTAAATTTTTTCATTCTTTTGCTTTTTTACCCAAATATCCACTGTGATGTCTTTTGGCATACTCCTGTTTGTTAAATTTGATTTTTTCCATCATCAATACTACAATGATATCTCCAACCACGGTCATTACAGTAGTAGAAGTTGTTGGGGTTAGTCCAAGAGGGCAGACTTCTTCTGGGTTCCCAGTAAAAAGGGGGATGTCTGCAAGTTTTGCTAAATATCCTTGTTCGTTCCCCGTAAGGGCTATCATAGGGATACTTGAATATAAGTTTTTTACCAATTGATTTAATTCCAAAATTTCACGGGTTTTTCCCGAATTAGAGATTAAAAGAAGCACATCATTTTCTTGTACAATTCCCAAGTCCCCGTGTTGCGCTTCACTTGGATGTAAAAAAATAGCAGGTGTACCAGTAGAAGACAAAGTAGTAGCTATGTTCATCCCAATTTGACCTGCTTTTCCCATCCCACTTACTATCAGTTTACCTTTTTTTTGATGAATCCTTTTGTAGAGAACATCGATTACACTTTCAACTATACCGTCAATGGGTATATTTTGAATCGCTTCTACTTCCTTTTGAATAATTCTATTAATTCTAGATTTCAATATCTTTAATTTAAAATTGATGCATATTTTTTGCGAGCATTTCCAAGATCCTCTAATGTATCTACTCCAAAAGAGGGTTGATTAGTTATTCCAACCTTAATTTTCATTCCATTTTCCATCCACCTTAGTTGCTCTAGTTTTTCCGTATTTTCAAGATTACTTACTTGTAGGAGACCACATTTTTCTAATACATTTCTTTTAAACCCATATAATCCAATGTGTTGGTAATAATCGGTATGTTTTATCCAATCTTCTTTAGGCATATCTCTATTGAATGGAATAGGGAAACGACTAAAATACATGGCAAAATCTGTGTTGTCCTTCACCAAATACACCTTGCCCTCTCTTAATTCTTTTAAGTCGCTAACTCTAATAGCTAACGTAGCAATTTCTGTTTTGTTATCCTCAAAACAAGATATCAATTGATGCAAGTGGTCTTCATGAACAAAAGGTTCGTCTCCTTGTATATTAAATACCAAACTGAATGTTTTATTTTGATTTTTCTCCCATAAATGGATCGCTTCAAGACACCTATCTGTTCCTGATATATGAGCTTTGTTAGTCATTATAGCATTACCGTTAAACCCTTTTACTTCATTAAAGATTCGTTGATCATCGGTTGCAACTAGTAGGTGGTCTAAAACGTTTGCACAATTTTCATACACGTGCTGAATCATCGTTTTATCACCAATTTTCATTAGCGGCTTACCCTTTAATCTTGTGGAGTTAAATCTGGCAGGTATAATGCCTAAAATTGATGATCTTTCCGCTTTCATACTTCTAAATTAGTTATTTTTGATCGATGTCAATAGATAACGTTAAAAATTACATTAGTACCGTAAGAAGAGATTTTGCTGATAAACCCTTCTCGGAGGATATGGCATCTGATGATCCATTTCAGCAGTATGCAGTTTGGTTTCAAGAAGCAATGGATAGTCAAATATTAGATCCTTATGCAGCCTGTTTATCTACAGCAACAAAAGATGGTATAGTTTCATCTAGAATGCTATACATAAGAGGGGTCAATGATGATGGTTTTATCTTTTACACCAATTATAATTCAAATAAGGGGCAAGAAATAGACCAAAATAAACATGGTGCTCTTAATGTTTTTTGGGGGGAGTTAGAGCGTCAAATACGGATTGAAGGCAAAATTGAAAAAGTAAGTTCAGTTACCTCTGATCAATATTTTAATGCAAGGCCTAGGGCAAGTCAGCTTGGTGCTTGGGCATCCAATCAAAGTAAAATTTTAAAAGACAGAGCTGAGTTAACAGATAGACTGACTTATTATGAGCAAAAATTCAGTAATATGCCTGTTCCAAGGCCTCCGCACTGGGGAGGATTTTGCCTCATACCTAAGAAAGTGGAGTTTTGGCAGGGCAGGCCAAGTAGGTTACACGATAGAATAGTATACAGTAGAAAAGAAACCACATGGGTAAAAAATCGTTTGTCTCCATAGCAGAAAACTATTTTAAACGTTACCCACATCTAGATTTATTTTGTTCAAAAAGTCCACATAATGGTCTAGAAATCATCATTGTAATTCCCATTTACAATGAAGAAAATGTGGTTTCTACTTTAGAATCTCTTTTTAGACAAAGTGATGCAATACACTTTAGTATTGAAATTATTGCTATTATCAATCATTCCATATCTGACGATCCTTTTATTAAAGACCACAATAATCAGACATTTACACTACTTAGTGAATTTGCCGAGTTGAATAATAGTGAAAGCATATGTCTTATTCCTTTTCTTGTGGGGGATCTAGCACATAAACATGCAGGCGTAGGGTGGGGTAGAAAAATTGGGATGGATTTAGCTTTAAAGCGATTTCTTCAGCTAAATAAAAATGGACTTATAGTAGGACTTGATGCCGATACCATTGTAGAAGAAAATTACCTTAATTCTATTTATACTCATTTCAAAAAACACAATAACACAGCAGTTTCAATTCATTTTGAACACCCGATAAGTGGTGGATATGCTGATGATCATTATCAATTAATATGTAGTTATGAGTTGCATTTAAGGTATTATAAAAATGCCTTGTCTTTTGTAGGTTTTCCCTTTGATTTTCATACCATTGGAAGTGCTTTTGCTCTTACTGCCTCAGCATACGCTAGACAAGGAGGTATGAACCGAAGAAAAGCAGGTGAAGATTTTTATTTTATCAATAAATTGATAAAAGGTGAAGATTTTGGAGAAATAAACAATACTAAAGTGATTCCATCATCAAGGATTTCAGACAGAGTGCCATTTGGAACAGGAAGAGCCATGTTAGAAGCTAAAAACAACAAGAAAGACTTATCATACACTTATTCATTTAATGCATTTTTGGAACTAAAAAAATGGATTGACCTGATTCAGCGAAATGAACTTGATTATCATGCTTTTCCAAAACCTGTCCAAGCATTTTTAAATGAAAAAACATGGTTGAAGCAAAAAAATGAACTTACAAAGAACACGCTAAATCATGCATCTTTAGTTAAACGATTTTTCAACATATTTGATGCATTTTGGGTACTAAAATTTGTTCATTTCTATAGAGACAATATTCAATCAAATGAAAAATTACTCGATTGTGTAAATCGACTCCTACAGCTAAATGCAGGTATCTCCTTAAAATCTGAACTAGAACAATTGGGTTTTATGAGAAATTGGGACAAAAAAAGGGGTTCAAATTGAACCCCTAGTTTAATAACTACTATTTGATAATTTATTTTATAGAATCAACAACGGCTTTAAAAGCTTCAGGATGGTTCATAGCTAAATCTGCAAGTGTTTTTCTGTTTAGGAGGATACCTTTGTCGCTAATTTTGCCCATAAACTCAGAATAACTCATTCCGTGTAATCTAGCTCCAGCGTTAATTCGCTGAATCCAAAGTGCTCTGAAGTTTCTCTTTTTTTGTCTTCTGTCTCTGTAAGCGTACTGTAATCCTTTTTCTACAGCATTTTTAGCTACAGTATGAACGTTTTTTCTTCTTCCGTAGTAACCTTTGGCTTGTTTTAATACTTTTTTTCTTCTTGCCTTGGCTGCTACACTATTTACTGATCTTGGCATAATTTAAGTTTTTTGAATTAAAGCGGCTTTTCAGCTCTTATCATATTGACTTTAACTCGGGTTTAACATTTAATAACCGTAAAGTCAATTAAGCGCAAAGTTGCAACTTAATGTTCTTTACATCTGACTTATCTACCAAGGTAGCTTTAGTCAGATTTCTTTTTCTTTTAGTCGCTTTTTTAGTCAAAATATGACTCTTAAAGGCGTGCTTTCTTTTGATTTTTCCACTACCAGTGAATTTGAATCTCTTCTTGGCACTGGAATTGGTTTTCATTTTAGGCATAACATTTATATTATGTAGTTATTATCTTTTATTTCTTTTTGGGGTTAATGATGATGGTCATCTTTTTTCCCTGTAATTCTGGCATTTTTTCTAAAATTCCATATTCTTCAAGTTCTTGAGCAAATTTTAGTAATAAAATTTCTCCACGATCTTTATAGATGATGGTTCTTCCTTTAAAAAACACAAATGCTTTAAGTTTTGCTCCTTCTTGTAGGAACTTAACAGCATGTTTTAATTTAAACTGAAAATCGTGTTCATCTGTATTAGGACCAAATCTGATCTCCTTTAAGACTACTTTAGTTTGCTTTGCTTTAAGCTCCTTTTGTTTTTTCTTTTGCTCGTAAAGAAATTTCTTGTAGTCTATTATTTTACAAACAGGTGGTTTTGCATTGGGTGAGATTTCCACTAAATCAAGTTCCATTTCTCCAGCCATTTTTAACGCTTTATGAGTGGGGTAAACGCCTTGAGCTATATCTTCGCCAACCACTCTAACTTCAGTAACCCTGATTTTATCATTTATTCTGTGGGGATCTTCTTTAATGACTCTCCCTCTGTTTGGTCTTCTTGGTCTGATACTCCTCCTTTTTTAGTTTAACATTTAAAATTTTAATTGGCTTTGATTGATTTTATTTTGAATAAGCTCTTTAAACTCATCTAAACTAAAAACACCCAAATCACCTTTTCCTTGTTGTCTCACTGAAACACTTTTATTACTAGCTTCTTTTTCTCCAATGATGAGCATAAATGGTATTTTATTTACCTCAGCATCTCTTATTTTACGTCCCACTTTTTCAGCCCTTCCGTCAACAAGACCGCGAATATCGTAATTTTTTAGAAGTTTTAAAACTTCTTTAGCATATTCGTTATACTGTTGACTAACAGGTAAAATGATAAATTGCTCAGGATTCAGCCATAGAGGGAATTTACCAGCTGTATGTTCAATAAGAACAGCAATGAATCTTTCTAGTGAACCAAATGGTGCTCTGTGAATCATAACAGGTCTATGCTTTTGGTTGTCTGAACCTGTATATTCCAGCTCAAAACGTTCAGGTAAATTGTAATCAACCTGTATAGTTCCAAGTTGCCATGATCGGTTCAATGCATCCTTTACCATGAAATCTAATTTAGGACCATAAAATGCCGCTTCTCCATATTCTACAATGGTTTTTAGACCTTTATCTTTAGATGCATTGATTATAGCTTGTTCTGCTTTGTCCCAGTTTTCATCCGAGCCAATGTATTTATTTTGATTGTTTTTATCTCTTAATGAAACTTGTGCAACAAATTCTTTAAAATCCAATGCTTTAAATACATAAAGCACCAGGTCTATAACTTTCTTAAATTCTTCTTCTAACTGATCAGGTCTGCAAAAAATATGCGCATCATCTTGAGTAAACCCTCTGACTCTTGTTAATCCATGTAGCTCACCGCTTTGCTCATAACGGTAAACCGTTCCAAATTCGGCAAACCTTAGCGGTAAATCTCTGTAGGATCGGGGAGAAGCGTTGAATATTTCACAATGGTGTGGGCAATTCATGGGTTTAAGCAAAAACTCTTCCCCTTCATGGGGTGTATTAATGGCTTGAAATGAATCTGCACCATATTTATCATAGTGGCCTGAGCAAACATATAAGTCTTTGTGGCCGATGTGTGGAGTGGAAACCGGTTGATATCCGCTTTGAACTTGTGCTTTCTTAAGAAAGTCCATCAATCTTTCTCTTAAATCTGCTCCTTTAGGTAACCAGAGAGGTAAACCTTGACCTACTTTTTCAGAGAAGGTAAATAACTCTAGTTCTTTTCCTAACTTTCTATGATCTCTTTTCTTCGCCTCTTCCAGCTGAACTAAATATTGATTTAATTCTTTTTGTTTTTCAAAGGTGATTCCATACACTCTTGTAAGCTGCTTTCTAGTTTCATCACCTCTCCAATAAGCCCCTGCTATACTTAATAATTTAACAGCTTTGATAAAACCTGTGTGAGGTAAATGTGGCCCTCTACATAAATCAGTAAAATTACCTTGAGAGTAGAATGTAATAGTTCCATCTTCTAGTTCATCTATTAACTCTAATTTGTAAGGGTCCTCTTTTGTCTTGAAAAATACTAGCGCATCTTTTTTGCTTACTTCTTCTCTTAGAAATGGGTTTTTTTCTCTGGCTAATTCCAGCATTTTTTTCTCCACTTTAACCAAATCTTTATCTGTAAATTCGTGTTCGCCAAAATCTACATCATAATAAAATCCACTCTCTATTGGAGGTCCAATAGCTAATTTAATTCCAGGGTAGAAAAACTCAAGTGCTTCTGCCATGAGATGGGCACTGCTGTGCCACATGGTAGACTTGCCGCCTTTGTCTGAAAAACTAAGTAGCTTTAGATTTACATCTGTATTAATTGATCTAGTTAAATCCCATACTTCTCCATTTACTTCCGCTGCCAAAACTCTTCTAGCCAATCCTTCGCTGATGGATAAAGCCACATCCATTGCTGACGAACCTTTCTCCATTTCTTTTATGTTACCATCAGGCAGCGTAATTTTAATCATGTTTTTTCTTTTCAGAGCGCAAATATAATCAATTGATCTTCTTCAAAAATTGCAAAGAAAAATTATTCTTTTACTTTGTGAAATGGATAACCTAGAAATACTTAAAAAATATGCTAAAACCAATCACTTTGGTAAGTTTTTGGGACTAAGATTAGAAGTTGTTGAACCTGGAGAGGTGAACTATTTTGTGGAAGTAAGCCAAAATCACCTGGCTACCTATCAATCTGCTCACGGTGGTTTTCTGGCAGGTGTTTTTGATCAAATTGTAGGCACAGCTGCACTTACCAAGGCCATGTATGATCACAAATTAGTTTCTACTGTTGAATTCAAAATCAATTACCTTAAACCCGCTTACCTTAATGATAAATTAAAAGGTGTGGGAAAAGTATTACATCATGGTAAAAGATTGTATACCGTAGAAGGACAAATTTTTAACCACAAACAAGAATTATTAGCTAAAGGTATAGCTACATTAAATGCTTATTCATATGACAAGAGTGATATGAAATTTTTATAATTTACCACCATGAAAAAATTATTATATATCTGTTTATTGCTGAGTATCCCTTTTTATGCTCAGAAAGAGAGCAATAGCAAAAAAGAAAAAAAGAAGTCAGCACTAGAAAAAGTAAATATTAGTGGGCTAAAGTTTAGATCAATAGGCCCAGCCCTAACTGCGGGTAGAATAGCTGATATTGCCGTGAACAGCCGCAATCCTAAGGAATATTATGTGGCTGTTGCTTCTGGTGGAGTATGGAAAACAACTAACGCTGGAAATACGTATACACCCATTTTCGATGGGCAATCCTCATTTAGTATTGGTTGTGTGACCATTGACCCTAGTAATGAGCATACGATATGGGTTGGAACAGGTGAAAATAACAATCAAAGAAGTGTAGCCTATGGTGATGGAATCTACAGGAGCTTAGATGGAGGAAAAACTTGGAAGAACATGGGTTTGAAAGAATCGGAACACATTGGTATGATAGCTGTTCATCCTACAAACTCAAGTGTAATTTATGCTGCTGCTTACGGTCCATTATGGAAAGAAGGAGGGGAAAGAGGGTTGTATAAATCTATAAATGCAGGTAAAAACTGGGAGCTAGTATTGGAAGTAGACGAGCACACTGGCGTAAATGAAATTCATCTTGACCCTAGGAATGCTGATATCATGTATGCAACCACACACCAGAGAAGAAGGCATGTATTTACGTATGTGGGTGGTGGTCCCGGATCTCAAATATATAAATCCACGGATGGAGGTGAGAATTGGAAAAAGCTAAAAAGAGGATTGCCTAGTTCCATTAAAGGGAGAATAGGAATGGATATTTCTGATGCTAATCCAGAAATTATTTATGCAATTGTTGAAGCATCTGAAAGGAAAGGTGGTTTTTATAAATCAACTAATAGAGGAGAATCATGGGTTAAACAAAGTGGAAAAGTTACAAGTGGTAACTATTATCAAGAGATTTTTGCTGACCCAATAGATGAGGACGTAGTATACATAATGGATACCTGGATGTCTGTCACTCATG
>ENA-OSEY01001098-OSEY01001098.1-marine-metagenome-genome-assembly--contig:-NODE-1098-length-19115-cov-4.705746_pt1 | contig 19115 bp, 19 predicted proteins | sample MGYA00248465_ERZ534230 | MGnify/ENA primary metagenome ERZ534230 (study PRJEB26409, sample SAMN06344110) | marine metagenome | isolation source: Sea water from surface | place: Atlantic Ocean:Southern...
TCTAGCACCCGCTGTTAAAGTCATATCTCCAGTAGTAAATCTATCTTCTACAAAAAGTGCAGTAGCTTCAGCAGAATCGATTCTGTTTGAATCTGATCCTTTAGTTGCTTGAGTTGTCATTACCAGTTTACCATTTTGCATACCATAACGATCTTCCCACTGGAATCTATCCATTTCATCGTTATGAATTCTCAATCCAGCTTGAATGTCATGATTACCTGCATTAACATTTAATACAGCTTGAATACCTGAAGAATAATACTCTCTGTTGTTAGCTTTAATTCTGTAAGCGTCATCAGCACTATTTTCTGCATCCATTAGTAAATAAAATTCATTCCAACCATCAGCAGTAGGTTTGGTAATTGAACTTAAGCTCATACCATTCACCTTATTTAGTTTGTACCAATTTCTTGCAAAATCATTACTGTATCCTACAACAGCTAAACTCATATTATCGTTGAGTTTTGCAGCATATGATAGCATAACTTGTGAATGATCAGCATCCATTTCGTCTAGAGCAGTCGCTCTATATCTACGTAATGGATTATCGCTATAATCTGCGTCTGTTAATCCAAGATAAGTTTCATCTGACAACTCATCTGTCATGGAATATTTAAATTCAAGAGCATGTGACTCACTGAAACTATATCTTAACTTTGTCATAAAGTCAGTTTTAGTGTAACCAGTGTCTCCCCCGCCATCAAGCTCCTTAAAACCATCCATTTTATCGGAGTATAATTCAATCAAATAAGCAAACTTACCCATTGAATCTCCTGATCTAACTTGCATAAGTGTTTTACCAAAGCTTCCAATATCTAATGATACTGAATTAAGTTTAGAAGTTGGAATTGAAGTAGAAAGATAATTCAAAGAACCACCTGTAGTAAATGGACCATGTTTTATTTGAGTAGAACCTTTTCTTACCTCAATTGATTCCATTCTTCCAGCAGTTGGCGAATAATAAGCAGCTGGTGAAGCATATGGAGCTGGAGCAATTAGAACACCATCTTCCATAACATTAAGTTTTTCCATTCTTAATGAACCAGTACCTCTAACGCCAATATTTGGTCTTAACCCTAAACCATCTTCCTCAGAAATATATACACCTGGAATTCTACCAACAATTCGGTGAATATCTGTGTATCTAAATTGATCTAACTCAGATTTACTAACCACATCACTAGGCTCAGCATTTCTAAGAAACATTCCTGAAGTAATACTCTTTGATTCTGCAAGTACTTCAACAGCATCTAAAGCAATTGGTTTCGTTGAATCTGATTCAGCAACAATATTTGGATTATTCGCAAAAATTAAATTAAAAAATAAAATAAATAATACGTTTTTTTTCATTTATCTCTCCTTTATTGAGATTTAGTCTCAGAATTATAAATAGAAAAAAACTGAAAAACAAGTATTATTGAGATTAAATCTCAATAATAATGTATTTAATCTGTTATTTCTTGGAATTTCAGACGACGATTTGAAGAGAAATCAATCACAATTGAATCAACGAGATTTGCAATTTTTTGAATTCCATCAAAATTAAGTTTATCAATTTCATCGGATGGTCTATGGTAATCATCGTGAATACCTGTAAAAAAGAAAATGCAAGGAACACCTTCTTTATAAAAATTATAATGGTCAGATCTTTGGAACAATCTATTATACCTTCTGTCTTCCGCATGAGGTGTATTAGAATATGCATCTATGTTCATATCAGTTTTATCAAAATGTATTTGCAACTGCTCTTTAAAACCTTCTCCTGATGTAACACCTCCAACATATAATAATTCTTCAGTTAATCTTCCCATCATATCCAAATTAATCATCAATTGAACTTGATTGAGATTTATTGTGGGATTTTCAACATAATATTTTGATCCTAATAATCCTAGCTCTTCCCCGCCAAAAAGTATGAAAACTAATGTTCTTTTATTCGAATTTGTTGAAGCATACTTTTCAAACAACTCTAAAACAGTAGCAGTTCCTGAGGCATTGTCATCTGCATTATTATAAATTTTATCTCCACTAAGTTTTTTAAGTTGTGCTGCGGTTGCAGCTCCACCGTCATAATGACCGCCTATAACTACATATTCATCCTTTAGAATGGGGTCATTTCCAGGCAATGTTGCAATGATATTGTATGTTTTAACCGTCATATCTTCTGGCTTTAAGTTCCATTTTCTTTCTGCGGGAACATAATGCTCTTGGATTTCAACTGTTCTTTTTGTGGGTAAAGAAGCATTTTCAAAGAATTTTTTAATATAATCTTTTGCCATTTCGTCACCAAAAGTACCTGAAGCTCTTCCTTCCAGATCATCAGATGCTAAAAATCCGATGTGATTTTTAAGATCTTCAATTGTTATTTCCGATGAAGTATTAAATAACTCAATTTTATTGTTTGAACTAAATTTTTGATTTGTTTCAGTACATGAAATAATAAATAATAACATAATTAATAATATTTTCATTCTTTCTCCTTTAAAATAAATATCCTATTAAAACATAACTTAATGCAAAGATTATAGTTAATACTATAATAAAAGTATTAAAATGCTTATCCATCATCGCTTTAATTGGTTCTCCGAAAAATCTTATTAATAGCCCTATGATGATGAATCTTCCGCCTCTACCTAAAATAGAAGCAATAATAAATGTTGGAAGATTGATTTGAAATACACCCGCAGTAATTGAAAATACTTTGTAAGGAATTGGTGTAAATGCTGCTGTAAATATTACTAAAAAATTATGCGCATCGTACTGAGCACCAACATTATCAAATACCTCTGGTGTAAAACCTGGAATTACACGGAAAAAAAAGTTTGCAACTCCTGTTAACTCACCGCCTGGAGTATACCATAAAAAATATCCTATTATGAAGCCAAAAACTCCTCCTAATACAGAACCTAGAGTGCACATGAAAACGTAGTACATAGACTTTTTAACTTTTCCTAGACATAGTGCCATCAAAAGTGGATCAGCTGGAACTGGAAAAAATGAAGATTCAGCAAAAGCGACTAAAAATAATACTAACGTACCATATGCACTTTCTGCCCAAGATAAAACCCATTGATACAGGCTCTTTAATGGTTTCATAATTTATCTAATTTTAACCATTTTGTTGGCTTTGACAAACTGTCCACCATTTGGATTTTTTGGAGTATACATTTGACAAAAATAGACACCTGAACTTACTTCATCACCGTTATCATTCGTACCATCCCAAACAACTGTATAGTATCCCGCATTTTTGTCTTCGTTTACAAGAGTTCTTACAGTTTGTCCTCTGATATTGAAAATTCTTATTACCACGTTTTGCTCTGAAGGAACATCATATTCAATAGTAGTAAAATTCGTAAATGGATTAGGATAGCTCTGTCTTATTGCTAAAATATCAGGAATAAGCTGTCTTCCATCAATTCTCATTTGACCGTTTAAAAGAGATGCTGAACGTGATAATGAACCATCGCTCGCAATAACATTCCAAAACCCTTCAAGCACTGTAACTGTATCCGTTTGAGCAGCCAAATCTTTCAAGGCCCAAGTTTTATAATTATCTGTGATATACTCGCTTTCATCCATTGTTAAGAATTCAAGTCCTTGATATCCTATCATTCGATAAGAAACATCATCACCATCAATGTCTGTTGTGGCATTCCATACAAACCTTAATGAATCATTTACATTTTCTGGGGTTATATATAAGGTTCTAAAATCTATTCCTGTTATATATTCTCCATCAGAAATAAAATATTCTCCAACCGTGCTGAAACTTGCAGGCGCATCATTGACTGGTAATACTTCAGCGTTAAATGAAACCACAGTTGAATCAACACCGCCACCAACAATTCCACCATCATCTTTAACAGTTAAAGTAATTAATGATGTACCATATTTATCTTGATTTGGAATTAATGATAAAAGTATTGGATCAGCTGCTGGATCATAATCTATAGAAACATCTGAAAATAAATCGTCATTATCAGAAGATGCATCTATAGTAATATTTTGAGGATTAATATCATTTCCGTAACTAATACCAGTTAATACAACATCATATCTATTATCTTCAAAGAATTGAACATCATCTGGCACATCTATTGTTGGTGCCTGATTAGGGACAAACACAGGCTTTACTTGAATCTCGTCCGTAAATAAACTTTCTTGTCCATTACTGGTTACTGAAAGTCTATAATAATAGAAAATATTCTCATCCAAATTAGAATCTGTAAATTCAAATGTTGGATAGTTTATACTTGTTAATAAGTTTGAAGAATCTGGGGTAAATCCAGGCTCTAGCGATCTATAAATATTTACTGTACAGGAAGATATACAAATTAAATCTTGCCAATTTAAAGTAACATTTCCATCGCTAGGAATCGTATAAGTTACCTCCGGTGCAGGTGCAGGTCCACTTCCGCTAGGACTAACAACAAACAATCCTTCATCTATACCAGTTACAACAATACTTCCACTGCCATAATATGGAAAATTACTCCAAGTACCATCAAACGAAGTATTATTACTCGATGGATAAACATCAAAATAAGCTGATTCAGTTGGATTAGAAATATCTGAAATGTCCATCACTCTCAATCCAGCTGTATAATGGGACATGTATACATTATTTCCAATAATATAATTATTATGATCAATAGCTGGTGTTGGGCCAAAGTACGTTTTATGTACTACTGGATTATTTAAATCTTCTACATTCCAAATTAAAGTTCTGGTATTATTATAAGCATTATTAGACTCATCTAACTCGTCATTAACAATAAAATATCTGTGATCTTCGGTTAACCAGCCTTGGTGCGTATAATAGTTGTCATAACTACCAAGACCAATAGTCTTAGCACCACTATTATCATCTGACTTAGTGCTAACATCTGAAATCCACACTCTGGTTTCGTTTGAGCCAAAACAAATCTCTTTTCCTACATACGCTGAATCAGGACCATCATAAACAACACACTGAACATCATGAGAATATCCAGTGTTTGATCTCCCAGTATTTGGGTCTGATACACAGGCAGATTTTGTTGGTGAACTAGGAGTAGAAATATCAATAATATGTAATCCTCCTGGTCCACAGGTTCCAGTACCTACTGCATAGGCAAAACCAGTATCTTCATTAATAAAAATATTGTGAGCATTTCCAAAACCACTATAATATGCTGTATTAGAAAATGTAAAAGGATTTCCGTTGAAATTTCTTAGCTCAGTTAAATCAAATACCTGCATACCATGTCCACTTGCTTCAGAAACAATAAATACATGATTTTGATAAACTTTTAAGTCTCTCCATGTTGAATTATTGGTTTGGGTAGGCAGTCTGCCGATATAGACAGGATTTTCAGGATTAGATATATCTACGAAAGAAGTTCCATTGCTCATACCTACAAGCGCATACTCTTTTCCAGTTTGAGGGTCAGTCCATCCCCAAATATCATTTAAAGATGTTGAATTTGAACCACCAATCTCGGTCTTATCAGTAAAAGACATTAAGTCCATATCTTTACAAGGATAAGATCCAGCAAACCCATTTGTACACTCAATTTTATTTTTAATCGATGTACTACCAATACCAGTTGAAAAAGTTGATACAATACCTTTGTTTGATGTGTTGAAGTCAAAAGCATAAAGCTTATCCGCATAATATGCCCCAGTAACCAAAAGATTATCACTTAATACTATATTTCTACCAAAATACTCATCAGATGTGCTTTCTATGTCATCTATCAACTCAAGACGATCAGAGTTATTAATAATATAATTAAAGATCTTTCCTTCATTAAAAGTTGATATGGAAACTTTATCATCACGTTCAACAATCTTATATCCAAAATGTGAATTTTCTTCTAATAAAACGGGTTGAACTTCATAAGGATTTGTCCAAGGATTTTGATCATCATCAGTTCTAGATGATTGTAAATAAGGATAAACAAAAACACGACCCTTTCCTTCGTCATCGTCAAGTGCAGATATATACAAATTTCTTTTTCCAACATAGACTGACTCACCGAATTTAATTTTAGATTCTTCACTTTTTACACTACTTGGACTTGGAATGTCAATTCCAAATGGAATCCCGTCTTTATATTCAATCATGTAAACAAATTCTTTCAACGATCCGATAAGTAATTTATTATTGTTAAAAGAAGCTGAAATACCAAACCCAAACTTATTGGGACCAATAGCATAACACCCTTCAACATCCCCTAATTTTCTTACATCGATGGTGTGGAAAGGCTTACTTGAAGTTCTACTGCTATCAATATTATCTAAGCTATAAACATACACAAGACCATCATTATAAAATGGAGATGAAATAGATACATACTCATCAGTTAATGTTACATTGTAACCAAACTTATGAGGTGTTCCAGTTATGTTTGAAGATACAGGATTCTCAAAAGTATTGTGCAACTCCCAATTTCCGTAATTTTTTTTATATAAATATGCAATACCATGACCATTCTTGTATCCCGGAGCGCCAACAATCATGTAATTAGATGTTAAAGCAATGCTAAAACCGAAATCATCTCCTGGCATTGGATTTGGTGATATCATTTCAGACTCTTTTACTAATTGATTTGCTGCTATATCATAAGAGTAAATGTCTAAAATTCTAGAGGTCAATGATGAAAATGTTTTGGCTGCTACAAGAGTGTCATCAAACATTGCAATTGGTACGGATCTCCCCCTGCTTAACAATTCTGCTGAATGGCTTTTGCCAAACGATCCGGCAAAAATATTTGAACATATGATTGCAATTAAAAATAATTTATTTAGATTTTTTATTATCATCTCAGAGATAAAGTATAAGAAAAAAAAGTAGAAATTAGAATCTTTAATTTTCTTTAGATCTCTAAAGATTCATCAAGAAAAAGGGATTTGTCAATTGCAGTGAAAAATTCACTGAAGAATTTAATTGACCTTTTACGCTCAGAACCTCCGAAGTTTACTCTTAGTGATGACTTATATGGTTCTGATTCATTTATAGCTTTGACTGTTACTGTTGCAGAGAGCTTATAGTCTTTTACAACTACAGTTTCACCATCACTTCTTCCTCCACCACCATTTGAATCACCATCCCAGTCAGAGGCTATTAACCATGCAATAGCTGCAATAGCAACAATAGCGCCTAGAGCTTTTTGAGCATCTGAAGGTTCTTCTTTTTTAGGTTTTTCAATTTTGCTAGCTGTAATTAGTCCAAACTCTTCATTTAATGTATCAATTGTAAACCCCAAGTCTTGGAAAGCTCCAATTGTAGACTGCATTAAGTCTTTAGAGCTTACATCATACTCTCTTGTTTCTACAGCTCTTTGAGCAGCGGTAGATTTTTTTGATGAGCCACCTGATGAGGCACAACTCACTAACAAAAAAGTAAATAGAAATGAATGAATTGCAATTTTTTTAAACATTTTAATTAATTGCTTGATCTAAAAATAATGATTTATCAAGAGCAGCAAAAAAACTTTTGAAAAATAAATCAGAGAATTTACGATCTCCACCTTCAAAGTTTACTCTTAAAGATGATAATGTAGGTTCAGTTGAAATTTCTTTAACAGTAATTGTAGCAGATAAAGTCAATGGAGCTATTATAACATCATCTTTATTTTCAATCCCAGTTAGTGCGCGCCAGAAAGCTTCGAAAGGATCTTCTTCAAGATTAGTTCTAGTTGTAGTTGTTCCTTGTTTCTTGCTTGCTGTAATTAAACCAAACTCAGCATTAAGAACATCAATAGTATAACCAAGATCTTGAAATGTTCCTATAGAGGCAGTTATTAGATCTTTGGTAGAAACTTCATACTCTTTAGTTTCAGTTGCTCTTTTTACAGCTGTTGTGCGTTCTGGCATCATTGATGCACATCCACTAAGTACAAAGCCTAATGATAAGGCTAAGAGTAAATTTTTGTTCATTTTTCTAGTATTTGATACTTTGGTATTTAAAGTCTGTAACAAGACCTTCTGCATTTAATTTTACAATTAAAGTAAGATTTTTACTAGAATTTGACGATTTTGAACGACCGCCACCAAAAATACCAAAAAAATTACCACTTGAACCTGCTCCAGCTCCAGAAACGCTTGATGATTCAGATTCTTGTGAAATTTTATCGTAGGTCCATGCTTCTCCACCATCTTTCGTGCTTGTAACTAAATTTGGCGAACCAAGCAAAGACACCACTTGAGATGAACTCATTCCCTCTTTTAACTGTGATTGAACTTTACCTAAAGTAAAGTCATTTGATTCTGCAGGAGCTGTAGGAGCTTGCATAGCACATCCAGTTAAAATGAATGATAAAAATAATACAAAAGTTAGATTTTTCATTTTTTCCTCTCTATTTTGTTATTTCTAATTTATACATTAAAAATAATCATCTTGTTCCCAGTATAAGCAATTAATTGCTTATTTTATATATTAATTTTTAATAACTCCTGTTGATACAAGCTCATCAACTTTTCATACACTGGTCCAATTTTACCGTCACCTATTTTATTACCACTTACTGAAACTACAGGTATTAAATCTCTATTTGCAGAAGCTATAAATGCTTCGCTAGAACTTTTTAAATCCTCAATTGTAATTATAGATTCACTATGTTGAATGTTTTGAGCATCCATAATTCTTAACAAATTTTTTCTTGTAACACTTCCTAAGATTCTTCCATCAAGCTTTGGAGTTATTACAGATTCATTTTTAACAATAAAAAATGAAAACGTAGTTCCTTCTAAAATTTCATCTTTGCTTGTGTACAGCGCTTCATCAAAAGGCCCTTCATGCACAAGAGACCTATGTGCTTTCATTCCACCGTAATATGTATACGGTGTCTTAACTTCAGCATCAATCCTTTCAAATTCATACAGACCTAATGAAATTCCATTTTGATAAGATTCCTTAGGATATTTTTTAATTGGAGATGTAACAATAAACAAATCAACTTCTTGTGATGAAACTAAACCTGAAATATCATCTGGAGCTTTACCCGCAAAAATGATCATCACATTACACTCACTCTTTGAAAAATCATTTTTTTCTAATGTTTGATGAACCAAGCCTTTAATATCCTGTTTTGAATAAGATAAATTCATTTTCATTGCCTGAGCATTTCCTACAATTCTATCAACGTGATCATCTAGAAAAACAGGTATACCATTATTAGCAGTTTTAAAAAATGTGAAAACCTGATAACCGCGAGTAATGCTTAAATAATTTCCCCTTACAGAAAGACTTACATCATCGGATGGAATAAATTTGTCTCTTGAAAATGATATTAAACTCATTGTTCTATGTATGTGATTTTTGTTTTTTTGTTCCGATTATTATAACAATCTAATTTATTTAAAATATACCGCAATATGACTTATATTTTAAAATATGAGAATATTATTTTATCTACTTTTGGCTCTAATTATTTCTTGCAATGATAATAAGCGAAGCAATACTGATAATTCAGCTCCATTTTCTGACAATATTCATGTAGATGATGATTTTTATTTTGAAAAAGGAATATACCAAGTCGTAGACAATGTTTATGTTGCTATTGGCTATGGTTTAGCCAATTCAATACTTATTGTTGGAGACACTGGCAATATCATCATCGATACGACAGAAGATCCTGAATTAGGAAAACAAATTAATGATGAGTTTAAAAAAATCTCTAATCTACCAAATGAAGCTATTATTTATACGCATTCACATGTGGATCATTGGAGAGGTGCTCCAGGATTTTATGAGGACAATACCAAGGTTTATGCTCATGCTACATTTCAAAAAGGATTTTTTGACCAAAACAATCTACTTCGACCAATACTTACTGAACGAGGCATGAAACAATTTGGTCATTTTTTACCAGATAGCTTAAAAAGAGGTCACGGACTTGGGTTTACGCTAAATTTTGATTTTGAACAACCGCCAGTAATTTATCCAACACATTTTTTTGAACTTCAAACAAATAAACTTTCTGTAGGTGGTATTGATCTTGAAATTCAACATACCCCTGGTGAAACAGATGATCAAATCATCATTTATTACCCTGAGAAAGACGTAGTTATTAGTGCTGATAATTATTATATGAGATTTCCTAATCTGTATACTATCAGAGGAACTTCTTACAGAGATTCAAAAAGTTGGTATAAATCCGTTGACGCTATGCGATCATATCAACCGCAATACTTGATTAGTTGCCATGGTCCTTTTCTTACAGGCGAAGATGTAATTGAAGAACGATTATCGATTTATAGGGATGCTATTCAATTTATTCATGATTATGCAATTAGAGGTGCCAATGCTGGCAAAACACCAGATGAACTGGTCGAAGAATTTGAATACCCTCCCTTTTTCTTAGAAAGTTATGATTTAGAGGAAAAATATGGAAAAGTATCTTGGAGCATTAGAAATGTTTATAATGGATATTTAGGATTTTTTGACGGAAGAGCGGTAAACTTAGAGCCATTATCTAAGAAAAAAAGAGCAAGACATATTTTTGAATTGATTGGCTCTAAAGAGCAATTAATAGAACAAATTAATAAAGCTAATAATTCTTCAAATTACCAATGGGCTGCAGAATTGAGCGATATAGGATTATTAAATTTTCCAAATGATAAAGATATCAAAAACTTATACAGTGAATCACTTGAAAATCTATCACAGATTGAGAAAAATCCTATAGCTAGAAACTACTATCTATCAGAAGCATATGAATTATCAGGTAAAATAACTCCATCGTTAGAATATTCTATATCTGCAGAACAAGCAAAAAATATTCCTCTATCCACTTTTTTTGATGCTATGGGACCAAGACTTGATCCAATTAAAGCAAAAGGTAAATTGATTAAAGTGGGTTTTAATATTACTGATTTAAATGAAACATATGGAGTTGTCATACGAAACCAAATCGCTGAAGTATCAAATTCTTACAAAGATGATTATGATGTAATTGTTTCTGTTGATTCTGATACTTGGAAAGGAATTATTTTAAAAACAGAAAGTGCTGCCCGAGCTATCGCGTCAGGCAAACTTAGAATTGATGGAGAATCAATAAAATTTCTTCAATTCTCCTCATTATTCGTTAATGATTAATAATCTAAAAGAGTTATTACTTCGCCGAATTTATCAGCTAATTTTTTTGATCCACCTAACTTAGGTAGGTCAATTAACGCAATTATATGCACTTCAGAGGCACCTAATTCCTGACAAAGTTCAGCAGTGGCCATTGCAGTACCACCGGTTGCAATTAAATCATCTACTACTAATACTTTATCTCCTTTTGAAATTGCATCTTCATGAATATGTACAGTGTTAGTACCATACTCTAAAGAAAAGAATTTTTCAGCTGCTTTTCTTGGCAATTTTCCAGGCTTTCTAGCTAATACAAATGATTTTGATAAAGCATAAGCAATTGGTCCAGACCAGAAAAATCCTCTAGATTCAACTCCTACCACTCTATTAAAATCTAAGTGTTTCACCTTGTCTACCATAATATCAACAGTAGATTTGAATGCCTCAGGATTTTCTAAAAGTGTAGTAATATCTTTAAATACTATACCCTTAATAGGATAATCTTTAACGATTGTTATTGTTTCTTTTATTTGTTCAATATTCATTTTTATTGCGCGCATAATACGCATTTAAATGATGAATTCAAACAAATGATTCTAAGCTTGAATATTATGTTTTTCACATAGACCAGAAAGAAAGCCCCACAATACTTTTACAGTGGATAATCCTGCTTCTTTGGCTAAGATTTTTTCTTCATCTGAAAGCTTATTCATTAATTCAGCGCTTTGCTCTCTATGTTCAACGTCAGCATCTTTATGAAGGACAAAATATTCTAATCCCTCGTCTGACGATACTTCATAATGATCTACAAGTCCTTTAATTTTAGTTTCTGCAATTTCAGGAACTTGTCTTTCATATGCATATAAAGCACCTAATCCTTCAGCATAAGTTGATCTAGAAAGTCTGAAAAAATTATCAATCATTTTTTTGGTGAAATGTTCATGCTCAACTGTTTCAACGGAATTTTTATCCGCTCCAACTGCTAGTGCAAACTGTTTCCAAAGCATTGGGTGATCTTTATTGAAATCTTCTTCATCGCTAAGATTATCAAGTAAAATTTTTCTGTTTTCAATGTCTTCACAAATTGAATGTGTAGCACTGATGTAGCGAGGAAACGCCTTAATGTGTTGATAATATTGTTCAGCGTAATCTTTTAATATTTCTTGGTTTAACTCTCCATTATTCCATGCAACATAAAATGGATGTTTTAATAAATGAAACTCATCTAATTGTTTGTTTAGTTTTTCTAGATACATATTTTACTCCTAGTTTAGTTGGCTACCATAATTAATCTATATATTAAAATTAAATAATTCAATTTATCCTTTAATTTGATCATATGCTTTTAAAGCAATATCTCTAGATTCTTCTATAGAAACTATTGGTTTTGGATAATCTTCTCCATAATTAATTCCTGCCTCTTCAAAAACAGAATCATCTGCTTCCCATGGAGCAAATAAAAATTTTGAAGGAAGATTTTTTAACTCTGGTACAAAATGCTTAGTATACTCTCCGTCTGGATCAAATTTCTTTCCCTGTAATATAGGATTAAATATTCTAAAATATGGCGCAGCATCAGCTCCGCTTCCTGCAGTCCATTGCCAGCTAGCAGTATTATTTGCTAAATCTGCGTCACACAAGCAATCATTAAACCATTCCATTCCTACTCTCCAGTCAATCAAGAGATTTTTGACTAAGAATGAAGCGACAATCATTCTCACACGATTATGCATATATCCTGTTTCCCATAACTGTCTCATACCAGCATCTACAATTGGATAGCCTGTTTTTCCCTTTTGCCATGCCAAAAGAAAATCATGATTTTCTGACCAAGGAAATTTATCGAATCGTTTATTCAAATTTTCTGTACACATAAATGGAAAATGGTATATCAAATAATATGAGAATTCTCTCCATCCTAATTCACTATGAAAATGAGCAACATCTTTTTCTGGGCAAGCACTCTTATTATCAAACCATATTTGATGAGGTGAGATTTCACCAAAATGCAAATGAGGAGATAAAACCGATACGTTTTCTTGAGCAGGAAAATTCCTTCCTTCTTTATAACCTGTTAAACCATTGTCTCTGAAATGAATATATTTTTCCATTGCAGACTCCTCTCCAATCTTCCAATGTTTATTTAACTTATCCTTCCAATGATGTTTTGGAAGTAGGTTTAATGAATCTATATCGCTTGAAGAGGCAAGCTTATCGGAAAAACTATAATCATTTTTTGCAACAACCTCTCTTGGGCCAGCATGTTTTTTTAAGCAGCCTTTTCTATAGAATGGTGAAAAGACTTTATAAGGAGTATTATCATCTTTTAAAATCTCCCAAGGCTCCCATAATAGCGAAGCATTAAATGTTTTCACTTCAATATCATTATCTTTTAAAAGTGATTTAATTTTAGTATCTCTTTCGATTTCCCATGGACTGTAACATCTATTCCATGAAAAAGATTCTATTTCATAAGCACTTATCAATTGTTCAATGATTTTTAAGGGATCTCCAGAAAAACAATTTATTCTATCACCCAATGATTCATTTAAGGAATTGAGGGAATGATGAAGCCACCAGGAGCTAGCTTCTCCAAGATTAAACTCTTTTTGAGTGTTATTTACTGTATCAAGGATAAATATTGGCGTTACAGGACCATTTTGGGCTGCATAATGTAAAGATGGGTTATCTGCTAACCTCAAATCTCTCCTAAACCAGTGAATTGCTAATTTACTCATCAAATATATTGTTTAAAGTATCAGCCAGTCTTACTCCAGCTGTAAATAATTGTAATTTTATTAAATCAAAATTTTCATAAATATATGTGTAGCCTAAACTATCTTTATTTTTTACCTCTGAATAGACCTTATTAACTAATTGTTGCGATTCATCAATCCATTCATCTTCTGTCATCAATGTAATATCCGCAGCATTAAAATTATTTTGAAGATGATTTGCAAGCTCTGTGTAACTCATTTGAAAGTCGTCAATAATATGCGTATCCCAAACACGATGAAGATTTGTATCATTTCCAAACCATTTAACTTTAATATCATTTCCACCTCTATCTTCTGCTCTTCCTACATGAAGTGGCTGATGAATATCTCCGACAAGGTGTACAAGAAAACGTAAATAAAAAGCTTTATCTTCAATACTTGTATTAGAGTCTTTTAAGTTTTTTTTACAAAGTTTAATTGCCTGAACTACATCTCCTTTTGAAGATTTTTTTGAATCTGTATATCTAACATTATGTGGCATATTAACATAGTGCCATGTACTATATTTTCTGAAATCTGGATTGGAGCGCATTTCATCAGCCCAAGTACTTGCAACTGCTAATGAAGGATCTTTTAATATTTTCTGAATCTCTGAACGAGTTTTATCAGTCAAGTAGGACTCTGCTACCTCGCCAGTAGCTCTGTGACCAGTTTTTCCCCACGGGAATAGAATGGTCAACATCAATGTAAGGCATATTAATTTATTTATCATTCTTCTCAATTTTATTTTTATTTCTTCTGCATTTTTCACTGCAATAGATTACTTCTTCCCAAGTTTTTCTCCATTTTTTTCTCCAATTAAATGAGAACCCACAAACAGGACAAATTTTGGAAGGAAGATTTACTTTTTTCAACGTAAAAAATTAATTTGTTTTATTTAAATCAAAAAGAGTTTTTAATCCGAAAAAAAACCAAACTGCAACAACCCCCCACCACAAAGCAAAGAACCAATCATTTTTATTCGTTCCGTTCCATTTTAGCCACTCAAAAATAAACGCTTCTACAAATAAATCAAATGCAAGAAGAACAAAGAATCCAAAAATCCATAGCAGAAAAAAGTTAAACATTTTCATCAGCTTTTTCCATTTTTAAGCCAGTTGCTTCAATATCCGTCAATGGAATCTTTCCCTTGCTTTCAGATACAACTTTAAAACCACATGATTTATATAATGATATTGCTCTAGAATTATTGTTTAACACCGTTACTTTTACAGGCTTAGAGGTTTTTTCTAATGCAAAATTTAGCAATCTTCTTCCATATCCATTTCGGAAAAACCTAGGATCAACATATAGCCATGTAATCTCGTGTTTATTAAAAGCTACAAAACCTATTGTTTCGTTATTTTGCTCACCAATAAAAATAGATGAATCAAACAGCTCTTCTTCTTTATAACAATCAGCCAATGGTATAAAAGCTTTTTCAGACACAGATCCGTCAAGCTCAATAATTCTAGCATTGTCATGGATTCTGCAAATATTGTCCCAATCTAACTGATGGACATATTCTCTAATTGAAAGCATTTAATCGTCTTCATTCATAGCTAAGTTGAATACCATAAATACAACGAAAATAATGCACAAAAAGAACATTGGAAGCTCTATTGGATGTTGAAATGTAAATGGTCCCCATTCTATCATGGAAGGAATATAAAAAAAAAGGGGCTAAAAAGCCCCTTTTTTAAACCAAATGAAAAGGATTATTTCTCATTTAATTGTGCTCTAACTCCTAAGATTCCAAAAGTTGGAGCCCATAATCCTACAAAAACTCCTACTTGTCTTGCTGATGCAGCATTTTCATATCCTGGAACATTCAGAAACAACAATACAGCCATCAGAATTGAAAGAATCATTAAAAGATACCATGAATTTGAGTTCATTTTTCCCTCTGTAAGTTAAGTTTAATAAACACTAAATAATTTTAGTACAAATGCGATAAAAATCAATACTAAAACTAATTTGCTATCTAAGCATACATGAACAATTTTTGCTATCATTTCATCCATTTGTAAGTACCTGTAAAAAAATTAATGATGCTACCCCAACAGTAAATATTAAAGATAAATAGAATCCTACCTTTGTATCTAAAATTGAAATAAGACTATCTGATAGATTATTTAATTGTTTTAGCATGCGTGAAGAAAATAAGGCTTTGGAGTTAAAAAAACAAATAGAACCAACTAAAAATGTGTCATGAAGGATAAAAAAGCATTATCTCCGTTAGATCCAATTTCAACAAGATAATTCTTTTTGAATAATCGAACTACTGGAAAAAACATATAAGAATATTTGTTATCAGAATACTCAATTCTGTAATGCGCAATTAGCCAAGTTGAGGTTTTTGAATAGTCTACTGTATAGGGGCTATATGCAAGACGAGTATTTGAAACTAAGGCGCTGCTATGAGAATAATATTCAAGCATTTGCATAACCATAAATCGTCTATCTTCCCAATCGCCATGTATTCCAACAGTACCCATACTTTTAGAATTTTTAGTATTAAGTCCAACGCTTGAAAGCAAGTAAAGATTTGCTTGAGAATTTCTATTATTCCACCTCTTGGCTAAATAGTTATTATTAACTAATGCAAAGGTTTCATTTGACTTTCTGTCTTCAAGAAATCTTCCACCAATTAACCAATTGCTTGTCTTAGAAACACCAAACCTTATATCATTAAAACTTGGATTTTGTGTTAACCAAATCACTTTACCATTTTTAAAAATTACCGGATGAGCAGATATTGAACTAAACAGAATGATTGCAACAAAAAATTTTCTCAACATAAATAATTTTTTAATTATCAATATCGGAAATAAGATTATATGCGATTGGCTGTAAAATACCTAGTTTGTCCGTGCTGAACTTGGTTAATTTTTCGTTCTGAAGAATAAAAAGTAGGTTTACATTGTATCCAGCATCTTCAATAACCTGTACAATTTTTTCAGGATTTACATTTGTTGATTCTAATAGACCAAGTTGTACATATTGAGCATCAATATCAACAGAAACCCCATCTGTAAATTTAGACTTATCAATAAAATCAGTTTTTGCAAAACCTTCACCAATTCCAAAAGCGCACATTGAACAAACCATTCCTAAAACTTCTAAAACAGCTTCATTCTCATTTATCTCAACTTCTTTATCCTGAATTGATACTTTAGATTGAGAAAATCCAAGACTTAAGAGAAAAAAGATTAAAAATAAATTTTTCATTATTACAGCTCCAATTGTTTACTACACAATTTTAATAATTTAAAGATTTTAAGACAAGTAGGTAGTTAAATGTGGCTAGCAGTTTATCCAGCACCACCGCCACCGCCGCCGCCAGCACCACCACCGCCGCCGCCACCGTCACCTCCGTAGGCAGCAGAAACTGTAGTACCGGTTGTTGCTATATCACTAACTATTGATGCAACAGAACCAATATCTGAGCTAGAACCATAATACATCCACATATATGAACTATCATGTTGATGCTCAACATTTTCAACAACTTTTTTTAAACTGTCAGGCTGAACTCCTAATGCTACACAATATTGCAAGAGTAGTTCAGGATCAAAATGTTTTACATTTATTTCATTTTCTGAAAGTTGATGAACGAACAGCCCCCATTGATCATAAAGCAATTGCCCTTCTTTAGTTAACCTGCTTCCAAAAATTGTTGATAGAAAGAAAGTGAAGGTTAAGATAGACAAGAATCCAAGAAAGGTTTTAAAAATTATCGAAAATGCAATGATTACACCCATGATTAGAAATTGTATTATTGCTAGCCTATATTTCTCGTCTGCACCAGAGGTATCTACCCAACCATTTTTTGAAAGCTCCTCTGTTTTTAATTTCTTCCATTTATACGAGCGCATCTGAAATTCGCTAAAAACATCTTTGAAAGTTGTATTCTTGCCAAACTTTCTAAGACGTGTTAACAATAGTTTTGCAAAACTGCTTTGCACCTCATCCATATTGGTATTGTGAACAGTAACCTTCAAACGCTTTGATTTAAAAAACCATTTTCCTTTTTCGATTACTTCAATTGATAATTTTTTCAATGAACCAAGTTCAAATAATGTTGATAATATTCCAGATCCAGTAGGTCCAAGCGTTAATTCACGATAGATCAGTCCATTAATAACAACAGGATGGTGGTCTGATGGGAATGATGTAAATTGCTGATTCTCATCAATGTCTAGCTTGAATTTTTTTAAGTTTCTTCTATAATAACTAATAAATGAAACCATAGAGAAAACTACAAGAAATCCAATAAAGTATTGGACTAACTCTTTATTTCTTTTTTTCTCTTCTAATTTTGCTAATGAAAAATTTTCATCATTCATCTTCACATTTACAAAATATGATGATGGAAAAATTGTTCTAAGCTTCATTTCAGTACTGCTTGAAAAATCTGAAGAGAAAAATGATAATGAAGAGTTGTCAGTATTAAATTCATATTTATCAGAATTAGATGGATATTCTATATCGTAAATAATATCATTATCCTGAATGTCAGAGGAAAATTTCTGTGTTATATATAGATCGCCTGGTCTTTTATCCCACCTGTCAGATAAATAAATCCAGTAAAATTGGCTATCTTTTTCTCCAACAGTAAATGGATTTTCCAAAGTATATTTTACAGTAAATTTTTTATTTTCATTTGAAGAATTATGATAAAGATAAATTCTATAAGAGTTTTTTCTTTCATCTATTAAAAATGTACCATCTTGCTTTGTATTTTTATTTAAGTATGCTACACCGTTTTCAGAAACTTGAATATCATAAATTTTATCGAATCCTCTTTTAGGAATAACCTGGTAAACAAAAGTAAAATCTCCTTTAAAACTAAATTCCCTAGTTTCAACAAAATTAATTGTACCGTCATTGTTTATGGTTGTTTGAATATCAGTAGATAAAATTTTATACGATTTATCTGCTGCAATTGAAATGCTAAAAAAAATAAATAAAGTGAGTATTGTTTTGATTAAGGTTTTTGATTTTTTCATATTGTAAAGTACACTTTACATTATTTAATGTCAAAATTAATTTTAAAAAAAGATATTTATTTATATCCAATCTGAAATGAAATTAAAAGAGATAAAAAAATAATAATCCAAGCAGCAACCAAAAAAATGATTATCTTATATGAAGGCTCATTCTTCAATTGCGTCTCCTTACCCAATTTCAATCTGCAGATGCTTTCTGAATTCGTGAAAATCAACTTCAAGTTTATGTCTAGGAGTATCAATAAAATCATAAGGCATATTGTTCTGCTGATTAAAAACAGC
>ENA-OSEY01001099-OSEY01001099.1-marine-metagenome-genome-assembly--contig:-NODE-1099-length-19114-cov-3.671955_pt1 | contig 19114 bp, 16 predicted proteins | sample MGYA00248465_ERZ534230 | MGnify/ENA primary metagenome ERZ534230 (study PRJEB26409, sample SAMN06344110) | marine metagenome | isolation source: Sea water from surface | place: Atlantic Ocean:Southern...
TTCAAGCAAATTTCTTCCTATAGTTAAATGATTATTTGATCTCAGAACTATTCTTTTTTTATTTTTTAATCTTTGTGAATATTCTAATGTTCTGAGTTCTTCGAATAGTGAAATTTTGATGTTAGAATCTGTACCTATGCCAAACTTACCACCTTCTTTTAACCATTTTTCTCCATTAAAAATACCATCACCTAGATTTGCTTCTGTAATTGGACATAAACCTATTACTGCACCAGTCTTAGCTAATAATTTTGCTTCTTGATTCAGCATTTGAGTACAATGAATAAGACACCAGTTATTGTTTAACTCTAAATTATCAACTAACCATTCTATTGGTCTCTTATTCCATGCATTTAAAATTTCAGTAACTTCTTTGTTTTGTTCTGCTACATGAATATGAATTGGACAATTAGTAAAATTTCTACTCAATTCCAATAAAGATTGTTTTTTTACTGCTCTTAAACTATGGGCTGCTACCCCAATTGTAATATCTTTTTCTTTTTTGTGCAGTAAATGTAATTCATCAACTAAATTAAAAAACTCTTCAAGATTCAACCCAAATCTTTTCTGTCCTGATATAAGATTTTCACCAAAAACACCCCCTTGCTCATATAGAACAGGTAATAAGGTAAGACCTATTCCTGATTGATAGGAAGCATTTACAATTCTTTGTGACATTTCAGATAGAGTATTGTAAGGAACTCCTGATAAATCATTATGAATATAATGAAATTCTGTTACTCCAGCATAGCCTGCTTCTAACATTTCCATTTGAGCATATGCACAAATTGACTCAAAATAATCAGGATTAATTTGGTTTAGAAATTTGTACATAAAATTACGCCATGACCAGAAATCATTTTTTTTTGTTTCTGATCTTTCACTTAAACCACTCATTGCTCTTTGAAAGCAGTGACTGTGTAAATTCATTGGCGAAGGTATTAAAGTATCAAAAGAATTATATGAAGGGCGAACATTTTTTTTAATTTCTTTTATCTTACCCTTTGCATCTATTTCAATAAGTGTATTATCCGACCATCCATCCGGTAAAAGAACTCTTTTACCCCATATTTTTTTCATTAATTTTACTCTTAAAGTCAATAGTTGTTAAAGTCATATTTTCAATTCCTTTTTTCAATACTGAAATTTTTTTGTTGGCTTTCACAAATTTCTTTATGCAATTTAAGACTCTCTTTGCTGAATATTTCTTTTGGAGCACTATAATGTATGAAATTACCTCTATTATCTTTACCACGAACAGGCATCGCAAAAGATTTACTTGTATTTTGAACAACATCAGGATTTATATATCGTATAGCAACGCCTATTCTTCTATCATTTGAAAGATTTGGTCCTGATCCATGAATCATAAGACCATGGTGAATAGACATCTGTCCTGGTTGTAATTCTGCTAATATTCTTTGATCATTGGCTATTGCGACCTGCACCTCCTGCCCTCGTGATAACAAGCTTTTACTTGAATAAGTATTATTATGTGGAAGAATTTTGTTTTTGTGAGAACCTTTAACGAACTCCATACAACCAGATTCTTTATTAGATGGACTGAGTGCCAACCAAGCCGTAACTTGAGCAGACGTTTCACCCATTCCCCAATATGTAAGATCTTGATGCATCTCAACTATATTATCTGTTTTTTTCTCTTTAATAAAAAATTCAGCAGCCCAAACCAATATGTTTGTACCAATAATTGATTCAACTATATCCAATATCCTATCATCTTTAGCAATATTAGCTACTAGAGGAATAACAGCGTTTGCAGGACCTCTCTTGTAAGCATCAATAGGCTTGGGAAGTTCAATTTTAGAATATTTCTCTTCTATTAATTCTAATTCCTTTCTTAATGTACAGGCCTCTTCAATTTCCAAAATTTTTATTGGATATAAAAAACCATCACTTTTGTATTGATCAATCATTTGAGTAGTTAATTTTCCATCGGATAATTGTTTAGTTTCAAATTTCATTTTTTTGACCTAATTTGATTAATTAACTCATAATTTTTCGAAACACTAAATGGTAAAGAACAAATTATACCTTCTTTAAAATCATTTTTGAGTACTTCAACTTTGACTTCACTAACTTTATCTAAGTAACTTTTTAACAAAAGAGCTATACCTGTATTAACTTTTAGAGCAGGATTATAAATGCCAGAAGTTATTTCTCCAATTTTAACGCTTTCCGAATAAACAGGCCATGGTATTTTACAAGCGGACTGTGGTTCGCCAGCAAATGCAACTCCACAAAGTTTTAGTTTTGAGCCTAGTTTCTTTTCTTTAATTAATTTGTCCTTTCCAATATAATCTATCTCACTGGATAATGAACAATACTTTTCGAATCCACATTCTAATGGAGAATTCACTGAAGTCATGTCGTTTCCAAAAGAAAGTAGTCCTGCTTCTATTCTATCGATGAGATTTGGAGCGCCTGGACGCAAATTATATTTCTTTCCAAATGAGCAAATAGTATTCCAAAGTTTTTCACCTAAATTTGAATTATTAAGATATATTTCATATCCAAGCTGACTTGAGTATCCTGATTTAGCGATAAGTTGCTTTGTATTATCAAATTCAAAGTAATCAAAATTAAAAAAATTCAATTCTTTTATTTTAGAACCAAAGATATCAACCATTAGATCCTCAGAATATGGGCCTTGAATAGCTAAGGGTGAAACATCGGGTTCTTCTATTTTTACATTCAGTCCTAAACCAGTAGCCAAACCTTGAACCCATAAAAGTATATCAGAATCAGCAATTGAAAGCCAATAGTGATCATCTTTTATTTTAAGTAAAATTGGATCATTAATTATTTTTCCATCATCATTTATAAGAGGAACATATAAACATTCTCCTACTTTTGTTGATCTTAAATCTCTAGGTGTTATTTTTTGAACTAAAAAAGCTGAATCTGGTCCTTTTATTTGGACTTGCCTTTGACAACCTACGTCCCAGATTTGAACATTTTCTCTTAGATGATAATAATCTTCAATAGTGGTATGCTGAAATGCTTTTGGAAGCAGTGTATGATTTACTACTGTAAAACCTGAAATACCTGATTTTTCAACGCAAGAGGTATAAGGTGTTCTCCTTATTCTACGTGACATTTGTAAATTAGCACTCAACTATCTATCCTTTATCTGGAAATCCAACATGACATTCCATATGGAGAAATAATTAGAGGTATATGATAAGTAGCATCATTTTGGTGAAAAAAAACTCTCATTGAGAAGAAAGAAATACTTATGTTTTTTTTTGGATTTTCAATTTCATAAAAATCTTCTGGGATAAAAACTTGTAACTCATATTCACAGTTTTCGTCTTTTTTTAATTTGAAATCAACTTTCAAGCGACCACCATGATCTGTCTTTTCATTAAAAATGATTTCATTTTTTTTAAAGTCATTTATTTTTAGAAGTTTTATGAAAATACCTGCGAAATGGGTTCCATCAACTGAATTTAAAATATGTGTACTAAAAATTGCCATAAATTACTCTATAGATGATTTATCTCTTTTATCTGATGTAGCCGCAACAATTGGACTTATTTGACCTCTTGTTTTTACGTTTATACAAGCAGTTTTCTTACTTTCAATTGCACGTTTTATTGCTGATTTTATATCCTTTTTATCTGTTACTAATTCTCCATATCCACCAAGCCCAATGAACATTTCATGAAAAGGAATATCTCGAAAATCAGTGGCAAAATGCGATCCACTATCAAACATTCTTTCCTGTTGTTGAGAAATACAATCAAGACCACCATTGTTATCGATAATAACAATAATTGGTAGGTTTTCTTGAAAAGCAACTTCAATGGAAAGACCTCCAGAAAGAAAGGCTCCATCTCCACTTATTAATACTACTGTGTCATTAGGATTTATCCTTTTTAAAGAAATTGCAAAAGATACCCCGAGTCCTAACAAACTGAATGAACCTGGATGCATTATTTTGGATAAAATTTTTCCATTTTGGGCAACTAAGTTTGCCGCAATTTCAGACCAGAAATGGGTATTACCTCCATCAAATACTAAATGATCTCCATTATCCATTGTTTCCATGACATCTATGGCGAGCTGAAGTGGATGAATAATGCCTCTATTCCAGGAAGGAGTTGAAGTTTTTGTTTGTAAATCAGACAAAGTTTCCTTCACCCAATTAGATCTAAGTTCATAATTTTTTTCAAACCAATTACTTTCAAAATCATTATTATAAATTTTATTATTTTTTAGAGTTTCTTTAAAAAAAGCTCCTGGATCGCAGAGCAAAAGAAAATCTGCAGATCTATTTAATTGTATTTCTTCATCTGATCCATTAATACAAATAAGTTTCAAACTTTTAGGAAAAAGAGGTGGGTTACCAAAATTCATTTGGTTATCTAGTCTAGCACCTACCATAATTATACAATCACAATTATTAAATGCCCACTTTGATGGTTGATATTGATGGATATCTGCCAGACCCATCATTTCTTTTGTTTCTTCACCCAAGACTTTTTGATGATATGGAACATTGAAGATAGGAATTTTTAATTCACTAGCAAAATTAGCTAAATCATCCTCTGATTTTGACCACCAAACCCCATGCCCAGCAATAATGATGGGTCTCTTGGATTTTGAAATAGTGTCAATAATATACTCTAAAGATGATGGTTCAGGCCAAACTTTTGGACTATAATTAAGATGCTTCATAAAAGGTCTTTCATCATCACCAGCATTCTCTGGGAATGAAGAGAACATTATATCTACTGGTATACTTAAATGTACAGGGCCAGGATACCCTGAAACAGCAATTCTATATGCCCTGTCAACAAATTCTTTAATTCTGGTTCCATCTGTCACAGAAAAGCTATATTTTGTTATTGGATCTGCCATTGAAACATCGTCAATTTCTTTAAAACCACCAGATCCCTTTCTTTTTAGAGTAGAAGAACCTGTTATAAAGATTATCGGTGATCTTTCACCCCAAGCCTCCATCATTGCTGGTATTGCATTTGCAAATCCCTCTGGACCAACTAAACAAACTGATGGTTCACGTGTAATCCGAGTATGTCCATCTGCTAGATGACCTGCTATTTGTTCGTGTGGACAATTGATCACTGGTATTTGACAATCCTTAAAACCTTCAAGAGCTGGATTACAAAACCCACCTGCCAGGGTAAAAACATGTTTTATATTTTTATCTAGGAGGGCTTTAGCCAATAAATATCCACCACGAACCATTTAATTATCCCTATAATTATAAGTATCATTTCCAAAAATTACGTCTCTTGTTAGACTATCTATTGATGTCTTACCCAATTGAGCAAGTGTAGAGTCTATCTGCTTTCCCAATAATTTTATTAAATGAATAATATATTCTTTTTTACCTAAAGCACTAGCAAAAAGAAATGGTCGACCTAAAAATACAAAATCCGCTCCTAACGAATAAGCTTTAACTATATCTTCACCAGTTCTAATACCACTATCAAATAATATTTGATAGTTATTTCCAATTTCACCTCTTATTATTTTAAGTAAATCAAGCGTTGCAGGAGCACTTTCTAATTGTCTTCCTCCGTGATTAGAAATGTAAATGCCCGTACAGCCACAATTTATACTATGATATGCATCCTCCAAAGAGGTAATACCTTTTACGTAAAGATTTCCAGGCCAATGATCTCTTAACCTTCTCAAAAAGTCTAAATCAGGTATTAATCTACTACCAGAATTTCTTTCAAAAAACTTTTTCCCGTCAGTGGATAATCCTGAGTTATGTGCAAATTCTGGTTTACCATAAAAAAGATATGGAATTGCCCAAGACGGATGTAGTGCACAATCGATTATTTGCTTTAATCCGAATGTAAACGGTGCTGTAAATCCGTCTCTAAGCTCTCTTGGGCGAAACCCAGGCGCTGGAACATCAACTGATATAATAAGATTTTCAACTCCTGCTCTCTCTACTCTCTTAACTAATTTAAGTGTATTTTCAATACTACTCCCCATATAAAGTTGAAACCAAACATTTTTAGATGCTATTTTGTAAATTTCTTCAACTGAACTAGAAGCTGCAGTTGAAACACATAAAGGAATATTTTGTTTATTTGCACTTTGAGCCAACATTATGTCTGCTCTAGGGTTTGATACATTACACAGACCCATTGGTGCTATTCCAAAAGGATAGCTGAATTCTTGATTATTAATTTTTTTTGACTGATTTCTATTTTTTACATTTAAAAGAGTTTTAGGTTGAAGTAGTAGTTTTTTAAATGATAATGAATTTCTTTTAATTGCAAGTCCATCTCCGGCACCACCATCAATATAACCAAAAACCATTTTTGGTAATTTTTTTTTAGCACAAAAGCGAAAATCCTCTAAAGTCTGAAGGTTATTAAGATTCAAAATAAAGCTCTACATTTAAAACAAATCATTATTTCTTTTAAAATATATTATCTCTCAAATTACTCAATAAATATTATATACTTATGAAAAAATATTAATTTATTAAATCACTAGCAGTGAAAAACGTATTTGTTTTATTTTTAGTAGCCTTTTTTGCTAAATTAGTGTGAAGCCAAACACCTGATCTTGCTGGTGTTTTAGAACCAGCTGACCATACTCCAGCAATTAATCCAGCTAATATATCGCCAGATCCTGCAGTTCCCAAATTGGGCATATTAAAGTTATTTATCCATAACTTATTTGATTCATATATTAATGTACCTGCTCCCTTTAAAACCCAATCACCCCCATACTTCTTTTTGATGTATTCAATTGTTTTAAACCTGTCCAACTTTTTTTGTTCAACAAGATCTCTTGCTTCTCCTTGATGTGGTGTTCCTACAAATCGGTAACTACGGTTCTTGTTCGACTTAGCAAGCCAACGTAAACCACCAGCATCCATAACTAAAGGAATTTCAAAATCCCATATAGTCTCAATAATTTCTTCAAATCCGGCAGATAGACCTGGACCCATTATGCATACTTTAGACATCATTAAGTATTTTGTTATTTCTTTAATATCTGGCTTAACTGTGATTAGTTCTGGAGGGTAATTAAGCTTTTCTGTATTAGTTACCCAGAATACTTTACCAGCACCTGACCTCAGAGCAGACATTCCTGATAATATACCTGCCCCTTCCATACCTTTCATTCCTCCAAATACTAATACACTACCTTTGTCACCTTTGTGTGATGAGGGTTTTAAAATATTAAAATGACAATCTGATTCCTCTAATAAAGTTGCATCTGATGAAACTTTAGGTTGGGTAATTCCAATATTTTTAAATATAATATCACCTGTATGATCAACTGCTTGCCCAGTTAAAAGTCCCTTTTTCATAGCTAGAAATGTAATTGTAGTTGTAGCATTTACAGCAGGAATATAAGCTTCACCCGTTGTGCCATCAACACCACTTGGTACATCTAGGGAAATTATTTCTTTACCTTTATTTTTGGCTTTAATTAAATCTTTAATAATAGATTTATAAGGCGGTTTTGGTGATTTTTGTATGCCAGCACCAAGTAATGCATCCACGTAAATGTCAGCCTCTTTCAATGGTTTAGAGTACTTTGTTACCTTAACTCCTAATTTTAAACATAGCTTTAAAGCGGATTTTGCTTCTTTTTTTGTTGGTTCTTCAACTTTATATATTTCAGCTATCCTACCTGCCATAAATAGCAGAGCAGCCAAACCAAAGCCATCTCCACCATTATTACCTTTACCGCAAAGTATAATTACTTTTCCTACAGTATTTAAATTTATATGTTCATATGCAGCAAAAGCTGCTTTCATCATAAGTGAAAAACCTTTACTGCCATTATCATATAAATGCTTTTCTATTTCATAAACTGACTTAATTGAGAATAAGTTTTTGTATTTATCCCCCATTACTATATCCTTCTATATACAATAACTACTGAGTAGCGTCTTTCAGGAAATAAATTAAGTCAAGCCTATCACTATCTTTTTTTATTTTTTGAATAGGCATTTTTGTTCCTGGCGTAACTATTTCAGGACCCTCTTTAAAGAGCCTGCTAATTGTATCTTCATTCCAAATTATGTCAGAATCAATTAAAGCCTTGGAATAAGAATAACCTTTTAAAGATCCAGCTGTTCTACCGAAAACACCATGTAAGGGTGGTCCAGCCCTTCTTCCTATATCTTTACTGTCAAGTGTATGACAAATGCTACATTTTCTCGCAAATTGCAATGCACCGTTACTTAATGCATCTTTCTGATGGAATCGTCGGTCATTTATTTTAGGTAGAAAATAATTAGAATGGAAGGAATTTAATTTCCATTCTGTAAGTGTGTCATCAAGACCACCAACTATTACAGTTTCATTTCTATGATTATAGACAACATCCCATACAGGTCCATCAACAGCAAGAAAATCTTTTTCAACCTCCATTGTTTCTAAATTTAAAAGTACAACCCTTCCTCTCATATTGCCAAAAACAGCCATATTATATTTGGGATAAAAATTTAGCGCTGATACTGGTGAACCTTCTTCCCAAAGTTTAAATAATTCTTTATCTTCACCTTTATCGATTTTCTGTACTTTCATAAGACCATCAATTGTACCGTAAAAAATTAGACCTTTTTTTTCATCTATTTCCAGTACATTAACGCCCCAACCATTATCTATAAGTGTTCGAATTTCAAATCCTTCTATAATATTCCATAAACGTATAGTTCCATCATATCCAGCAGAATACAGATGTTTACCATCATTAGAAAAATTAACTGCATTAACTGGCCCATCGTGACCAACTATAGAATTAATTAATTTACCAGTTACTGTATCCCAAATTTTTATAGAATGGTCCCAACCTGCACTAGCTAATTTTCTTTCGTCATTAGAAAAGTCAATGTCAACAATTTTAGCTGTATGGCTAGACAAAATGGTGGGGGAGTTCTTTATATTATTAAGTTCTTCTGTGTTCCATATAAATATTTGGGCATCATCTCCACCAGTAGCTAATAATTTTCCTGAACCTGAAAATTTAGCTACATTTACTGCTGCATCGTGACCAATTAACTGTTGTACTTCTTTAATTTTATCAAATTCCCACAATAAAACAGAATAATCAAAACTAGTTGAAGCCAACAAATTTTTTTCAACAGATGTAGCTAAACCCATAACTGGTCCTCCATGACCCTCATATTTCAAAGGTTTAGCAAAAACGTAACTCATGAAAGTAAATAAAAAAAATACGACTAAGATAAGACACAAAAGGGTCTTAAAAAGAGTTTTTTTGTAAATTAAGAGTTCTTCAAAAACCAGTACATTCATTTAATACTAATTAATCTAATCTAACTGAACTAGAAGATGTCATTTCCAAAGTTGAGTATCCAGAAGTTTTTAAAAATTCTGCTGCTCCAAAAGAAATAGCAAACATAACAATTATTGCAATTATAAATGGTTTCATCTTAATTAACCTCTACTTTATTCAGCTGGAGTAATCGTTTTTTTTGATACTCTGGAATCTTGATTAGAAACTTCTTCTTCCCAAATATCGTGATGTTGTTTAGCCCAATTAACATCCACTTGACCAGAACCCATAGCATCATAGGCACCAACCATACCAACTGACCCAATATATATATGTGCTATTATGATTGCCATCATTATAAAAGCTACAATACTATGCCAAATTTGAGAAAGTTGCATCTCTTCGTGAGGCAATAAATTTGTGGGTAAAGGATCCATTCCTAATAATCCTGTAATACCTAAAGCATTTAATTTAGCAAATGTTGCTGCAAACATTGGGAATTCAAATGGGAAAAGCAACGAGAGACCGGATAAAGAAACAGATGTTCCCAAAATAATTACAACCCAAAAAATTATTTTTTGACCAGCATTAAACTTTTTTGCAGATGGATGAGAATGTGCTGAGAAAATACCACCACCTTTTAAAATCCATTTAATATCCAGTTTAGTAGGAATATTATGTAAAACCCAAAAAACAAAAATTAAGACTAAACTTAGCATAAATGCCCATGAAACATTATTATGGATCCACTTTGAACCTATTGCAAAAATAGAAAAAGTTTCATGTCCAATTACAGGAATAAGAAAGGTTCTACCAAATAGTGTCAAAATACCAGTTAGACCAAGGAGAATGAAAGATGATGCTAATAACCAATGAGCAAATCTTTCAACAGGTTTAAATCGTTCTATTGTTATCCCAGATAATCCTTGTTCTACAGGTATTCTTCCCCTTATTAAATAAAAAAAGGATAATAAAGCAATCATGCCTAACAATGCTAGTCCACCGTACTTTTGTAATGGGCCTTCTCTCATTATTAGCCAACTCATTCCAGAATCTTGAACTAGTATTTCAGATGCTGCAGTCTTGCTCGAAACATTAATGTCTGCTTCATTATATCTCAACTGCCTAAATATTTCAGCATCAGAAGTTAGACCTAGTGTTCCTAGAGGAATCACTGTACTTGAAGTACCATCCATAGCTCCCAAAGCATTTTTTCTAAACTCATAATCTACATTCTCTCCTTTTTGACGTGCTAAAATATCCTCAAGTGTTTGAGCACCTCCAGTAGCAGCCCTTGTATTTGTATTGGTTTGATTAGTTTCTGAAATACCAAAGGTAGACAATGATAAAAAAACAATTATCAAAGAAAAAATTTTAGACATAGCATACCTAACATATATAACATTTTATAATTGAAATTTATAATACAACAAAAACAAATGGAGGAAAAATCAAATTTTCCTCCATTTTTTAATTTTTTATTATATTATGTTCCTTTTTGATCGTATGCAGTTCCCCAGCCCCAAGCTCCAGAGCCAAACCCTCTAGCAACAACTCGTTCTCTATATACCGCAGACACATCGTCAGCATCACCAGCTAATAATGCTTTAGTTGCACACATCTCTGCACAAACAGGTAATTTACCTTCAGAAACTCTATTACGACCATATTTCTGAAATTCCATTTCAGAATCATTATCTTCAGGTCCCCCAGCACAGAAAGTACACTTATCCATTTTTCCACGTGATCCAAAATTTCCAGCTTGAGGAAATTGAGGTGCTCCAAAAGGACATGCATAAAAACAATATCCACATCCAATACAAAGATCCTTGGAGTGAAGCACAATTCCATCCTCTGTTTGGTAAAAACAATCAACAGGGCAAACTGCCATGCATGGTGCATCTGAACAATGCATACATGCTACTGAAATTGATCTTTCACCTGGAGAGCCATCATTAATTGTAACAACTCGTCTTCTATTGATACCCCAGGGTACTTCATTTTCATTTTTACAAGCTGTTACACAGGCATTACATTCTATACAACGCTCAGCATCACATAAAAATCTCGCTCTTGCATTTCCACCTAATGACATTGTTTAATCCTCCTTCTAAGCCGGCATTATTTTACATAAGGTTGCCTTGGTTTCCTGCATTTGAGTAACCGAGTCATAACCATATGTTTGTGCAGTATTACTGGATTCACCAAGAACTATTGGATCAGCCCCCTTTGGATATTTCGATCTGAGATCTTTACCTTGAAAGTGCCCACCAAAATGGAAAGGCATAAATGCTACACCTGTCCCTACTCTATTAGTAATCATTGCTTTTACTAATACTTTTGCACCTTCAGCACCTTCAACCCAGACATCTGTACCATCTCTTATTCCTAGATCATTAGCATCTCTTGGATTTATCTCAACAAACATGTCTTGTTGTAATTCTGCCAACCATGGATTAGATCTCGTTTCATCACCACCACCTTCGTATTCGACTAGTCTTCCTGATGTTAAGATCATTGGATAATCCTTAGAAAAGTCTTTTTTCTGAATAGATTCATACATTGTAGGCAATCGCCAAAAGACCTTATCAGCATAAGTTGGATAATCAGCTACCAAATCTCTTCTGGAAGTATAAAGCGGTTCTCTATGAAGCGGGATTGGATCTGGGAATGTCCAAACAACTGCTCTAGCTTTTGCATTTCCAAAAGGTGCACACTCATGTTTAATCGCAACTCTTTGAATACCACCGGATAGGTCTGTCTTCCAGTTTGTTTTAGGTCCAGCAACTGCATCTATAGCTTTACGCTCTTGTGCTGTTAAGTCCTTATCCCAACCAAGATCCATTAACATCTGCATTGTAAACTCTGGATAACCATCTTTTATCTCAGATCCTGCAGAATAAACACCTTCCGCAAGTAGATTGTCACCATCACGCTCTACTCCAAATCTAGCTCTAAAAGTAAGACCACCTTTTGATACTGGTTTACTCATGTCATACAAGTTTGGTGTACCAGGATGTTTCATTTCAGGATTTCCCCAGCTTGGCCAAGGCATTCCATAAAAATCTCCATCAGCAGGACCTCCTACTGCTTGCAGTGTAGTACGATCAAATGTGTGCTGGTTTGCCATGTGAAGTTTTAGTCTTTCAGGAGATTGTCCTGTATAACCAATAGTCCACATACCTCTATTAATTTCTCCGGTGATATCCTCAATTACTGGCTCATCACCATTTAAAGCAATATTTCTAAACATACGATCAGCAAAGCCAAATTTCTTAGCTAATAATGCCATAATAACGTGATCCGGCTTACTTTCAAACATAGGTTCCATTACTTTTTCACGCCATTGAATAGACCTATTTGAGGCTGTTATTGAACCATAAGTTTCAAATTGTGTAGTTGATGGTAGCAAGTAAGCTCCATCTTTTCTATCATGCAATACAGCTGAAACCGTTGGAAACGGATCAACAACAACCAAAAGATCCAATTTTTCCATAGCATCTTTCATCTCAACTAACCTTGTTTGAGAATTAGGGGCATGTCCCCAAAATACCATGGCTCTTGTGTTGTCAGGCTGTACTAAGTTTTCCTTAGCCTCTAAGACACCATCTATCCACCGACTGACCGGAATTCCTTTTTCATTCATCATCAATCGATCTTTACCATCTTTTTTCTTCATTTTGCCAAACCGACCTTTTAGCCAGTCTAGGTCTTCTTCCCATACTCTAGCCCAATGAGCCCAAGATCCAGGCTTTAAACCATAATATCCTGGTAGTGTATTAGCTAAAACACCTAGGTCAGTAGCACCTTGAACATTGTCATGACCTCTGAAAATGTTGGTTCCACCACCGGTTGTACCCATGTTACCTAAAGCTAACTGAAACACACAATAGGCTCTTGTATTATTGTTCCCATTAGTATGCTGAGTTCCACCCATACACCAAATGAAAGTACCCGGACGATTATTTGCCATAGTCCTAGCTACTCTTTCAAGTTGGGATCCTGGAACTCCTGTTACTCTTTCAGTTTCCTGGGGATTCCACTTAGCAACTTCAGCTTTTATTTGATCCATCCCCCATACTCTGGTTCTTATAAATTCCTTGTCTTCCCAACCATTTTCAAAAATGTGCCATAAAATACCCCAAATTAAAGCAACGTCGGATCCTGGCCTAAATCTTACATACTCATCAGCATGAGCAGCTGTTCTTGTAAATCTAGGATCGCAAACAATTAAAGGAGCATTATTTTGCTCTTTTGCCTTGAGTATATGTAACAAAGATACAGGATGAGCTTCAGCAGGATTTCCTCCTATTAAAAATATGGCCTTAGACTTATGGATATCGTTATAGGAATTGGTCATAGCTCCATAACCCCAAGTGTTTGCCACACCAGCTACTGTAGTTGAGTGACAAATTCTTGCCTGATGATCAACATTATTAGTTCCCCAATAAGCAGCAAATTTCCTATATAAATACGATTGTTCATTATTTGTCTTTGCAGATCCTAACCAATAAACACTATCTGGTCCGCTTTCTTCGCGAATTTGAAGCATTTTATCGCCAATTTCATCTATGGCTGTATCCCAAGAAACTTTAGTCCACTCACCGTTTACTAGCTTCATTGGGTATTTAAGTCTTCTTTCCCCATGAGCATTTTCTCTAACAGCGGCACCTTTTGCGCAGTGTGCACCTAGATTGAAGGGACTATCCCAACCAGGTTCTTGACCAACCCAAACTCCATTTCTTACCTCAGCTAATACTGTACATCCTACGGAACAATGTGTACAAACACTCTTCATAACTGACATATTTGCATCTACTGCTGAAGCATCCGCTGGTGTTACTGTACCACCAGCAAAAGAAAAAGCGGCTAAACCGCCTACAGCAATTCCAGATCCTTTAAGAAATCCTCGTCTATTAACTTTCTTAGATTTCACATGTCCAAATAAAGAAGATTTCTGAGAGCCTCTCGCTATCTCTTTTGTCTTTCTCTTTAACATCATTCCACTCCAAATTTATTTAATTTAATGATTTAATATGTTTGCTATTTCTAACGAATTAAAATTTTGCTAATTCAAGATATTTTTTATAATAGGCTCCTTTTTGAAGGCCTGATTTTTTCTTAGTTTCGTCGGCTACAGCATTATTTCCAACTAATGACACAGCAGCAGCTGCAGGTGCCCCTACCGCTGACATTTTTAGAAAATCTCTTCTACTAGTTGACTTATCTTTTTTACTCATTTTTTTCTCCTCAATAATTCGTACAAAAATTAAAACTTAAAAGCTTCAGTTTCTATTTCAATAAATGCTTTTCCCAATGCACCTACGGGTGCATAAAAAACAGAGTATTCTGCAGCAATTAAATCATCAAAAAAATGCTTAGCCCAAGGTCCTAGATGGGTTGCAAAAAAATCACTCTGCTGTCTAAGTGAAAGAGAAGTATAAAACTGATTTGTAATTATACCACTCATCATTTCACAGAGGGATGCAATATGATCTTCTGGATCTGAAGTTTCCAATGACCTAGAAATGCCAATTCTTTTCATATCGTCACGTAGATTGGCCAAAGGCTTTTCATTTAAAAAACCTGTCATGTAAAAACTGGCATATGGAAGTAATTCCCCTCTTCCTACCCCAATGAATAAGTTATGATACTCTCTTTCAATAGTTTTAATATCTAATTTTTGGGTAAGAACAGTTAAAGTCTTGATTGCTTCACCAATTTTATTTTCTCCACCTGATAAAGAATTTACTTTTTCAAGCAAATCAATCGTAGGTGGACTGCAAAGTAATGAAGAAAGTAAAGCGTACATAGAGGATCTATGTTGATCTTCAGGATCAACAATCCCCCTTTTTGTAGCTTCCGTAGCTGGCATTTTAGCGTGCTGCGTAATCATCAATAAGATTTAAACATTAACTTTAGGTAAACTGCAAGAAAAAATTTACAAAAATTTAAAAATTGATCAAAAAATAAAAATAAAAATTTTTTTACAAAAAATTCCAAATTAAAAAAAAAAGCTTTCATAAAAAATGAAATAAAATCAAATACTTAAATTTTATATTTTTTTTAAATCCAGAGTGTTTTAGTTGGGATTTATCCTTACTATTTTGGTAAGAATTAATATATGTTTAACAGTTTAGACCTTAAATATCATCTTTTTTGGCTTGATTCGTAAATTAACATTTTCCTCTGAAGGATCATCACTCGCCAGATTATCATCTAAATTATCATTATTCTCATTTTTAGCCAATACATCTTTATTTTTATCTTCATCATTTTCTATTTGCGGATTTTTTAAATGTTCAGAAGAATTTTCAAAATTGTGGTCTTCATTTATTTCATCTTTATTAACATTTGATTTTTGACTACTGGTGAGTTCTTTGTTTTTTTCATTAAGTCTAACTGATGATGACTTTAAAGTATCATCTTGTTCCAAAAAATCTGATTCAGCGATGTCAGTGTCCTTTTTAAATTGACCCTTAAATCCTTTACCGACCACATAGTTTGTAGCAAATTCCTCTAATGCAGATGTAGCTAAAGTAAAATCTTCATCATATTCATTCATTCCATCTAGATTCGCAAATATTGGATTTGTTAACCAAAGTTTTCTTAATGCTCTTTTCTTTAAATGTTCAGGTACATTTTTTTTCAAAAACTCTTTAAAATTATCACCAGTTTTCATTGTTTCAGGATCAGGAAGATTGAGTTTCTTTAAAATTTCTTTATCTGATAAACCAGCAAACTCATTATTCTCTTCTTTAGTGTTTTCTTGATTAAGTATTTCTTTAGGAATATCTGTTTCTTTATCCTTAAACTCCTTATCATTATTTTCTTCACTGGACATTTTTCGCTTCGACCAGCGATGAAAAAAACTATCTTTTTCTTTATTTTTCGAGATAGCTAATTATCCTTTCTTGATTTTAAAATAGATGGGGATGAAAACACATCAGCAATTTTTTCAACTCTAATATCCCCCTTTCCAACTTCCGTATTATCTAATTTTACTTTATCCCTTTTTCTTTTTATAAAAGGTTTTTCATCAAAATGATCATCTGAAAATTTTTCAACTAATGCCTGTAATGTTGGTGGCATTGCTACTGGCTCTACTAAATATTCACCAGAATCTGAATAATCTTGAGCTTCATATGCTGAAGCTGTGACTTTATGAAGACTATACTCTTTATCTTCATCCTCTAGTTCATCTCGCTCCATTATCACAAATGCAGAAGCTGGCTCCATTGCTAATGATACTTTATAAGATTCTACTTCTGCTCTGTGTAACTCTAGTGTCTTTGAACCAGCATGATATTCAAATATACCAGCTTCTTCCCTAATCAATTTCCAATCTTGATCTATAGAGCCAGGTAATAATCCTACAGGCTTCCACGACCACTTCAACCAAGGACTTTTATTCGGTGACTTCCTAACAATGACCCCAACAGGTATTTCTTTTTGTTTTTCCATAATTAATAAAAAATTTAGTAATTTTTTTAAATTATTGATATTTTATTCTTAAAAATGTAAACCCTATAATCTATAAGATATAATTTTTAAAAAAGAAAATAACAAGAGTGTTCCCAGCATGAACAGCCAGAATAGAACTCTCCTTTTATGTCGTTGCGGCGATAGTATGGAAGTTGATCCAAAATCTGCCAAAGAATCATTAAATGCTTCTTCAGTTATCGAAACAGATTTTCTTTGTACACAAAATTTATCGGTAGCCGAAAAAGAATTGTTATCAGACAACCAAGTTATTATTGCTTGTGAGCAGCAAGCAGCACTTTTTAAAGAGATGTGTAATGAGATTGAATTCGAAAAAAAAATTACAACTGATCTAATCAATATTGACATTAGGGATCGTGCTGGTTGGACAGAAGATAAAAATGCATTTGCTAAACAAGCAGCACTACTTTCAGAAATAGACTTGGAAACTCCAGAGACACCCATAAAAGAAATAGTGTCTGAAGGTGTTTGTTTAATACTTGGCAAGAATGATGTAGCACTAGATTTAGCACTTAACCTAAGTAATGAATTAGCAGTAACTGTATTATTGGAACAAGAATTAGAAAATATAATTCCAAGAAGTGAATATAATGTCTGCAAAGGGGTATTAAAAAATGTTTCAGGCTATTTAGGTAATTTCAAAATTGTAGTAAATAACTATTCTGAGTTAAATCCTCATGGAAGAGGATCTACTTCTTTTGGATTGCAAAAAAAAGAAGTTAATTCTGAATGTGACATAATTATAGATTTGAGAGGTTCCAATTCATTATTTCAAAATGAAAAAAAGAAAGATGGTTATTTTAGAATAGATCCAAATGATAAAATTGGTTTAGAAGAAGTTTTTAAGGAGTCTATTAATCTTAAAGGTGAATTTGAAAAACCTGTTTATATAAATTTTGATGAAACCAAATGTGCCCATAGCAGAGCTTCAAGAAAAGGATGTACAAGATGTCTTGATCTTTGCCCTGCCAATGCAATTATATCGAAAGGTGATTATGTATCTATAGATCCTTTTATCTGTGCAGGTTGTGGAAATTGCTCTTCTGTCTGTCCATCAGGCGCAGCAAACTATGATGACCCTCCATTGGACTTTATTCTGGAAAGAATAAAAAACCTTAGTACAACTTTTAAAAAATATGAAAATAAAACTCTACCCCGTTTACTCTTCATAGACGATATATTTGGGAAAGAATTAATTTCTCTCATAGCAAGATATGGAAGAGGTTTACCAGCTGACGTTATACCTATAAATATTCCAAATATCGAGATTCTAAGTCATGCAGAGCTATTAGCTTCATTTGCTTGTGGATTTAGTGAAGTAATAATTCTAAAAAATGACAGAGAATTGTCTGGTTCTTTAAACCTCCAAATAGAAATTTGCAAAAATATCTTAGAAGCATCAGGTGCAAAAAATGGAGATAGGTTGACATTAATTGAAACAATGGATCCTGATTTTTTTGAAAAAAAAATATATGGCCAAATAAGTAAAGAATTAATTAGAGAACCAATTTTATTAGTTGGGAACAAAAGAGAAATTACAAGAACAGCTACGAAGGCACTAGTGAATGAAAATGAAGAAGTTATTAAGTTGCCCGATACTTCTCCTTATGGGGAAATAATTGTTGATACTAACAAATGCACACTTTGCTTAGCTTGTATATCATTATGCCCTACCAATGCATTAGAAGATAATGCAGACAAACCTGAGCTAAATTTTACTGAGAATGCATGTATTCAATGTGGAATCTGTGAAAATACCTGTCCTGAGACAGCTATAAAATTGAATCCACAAATAAACCTTAAGAATGAAGCTTTAAGTCAAAAAACTCTACATAGTGAAGAGCCGTTTGAATGTATTTCCTGTAATAGACCCTTTGGTGTGAAATCAACAATTAATAGGATAGTTTCAAAACTAGAGAATAATCATTGGATGTATCAAGATAGCAAAAAGTTAGATTTAGTTAAAATGTGTGATGATTGTAGAGTAAATGCACAATATCATGATGAGAATTCTCCATTTAAGTACGGTGAAAAACCCAAGATTAGAACGACAGACGATTACAAATAAATTATTTACCAGAAGTTTATTGGTTTCCCTAAATCCTTTGGTACTATTTTGGAAACATAGGACAGAATGTCATCAACCTCATCTAATGTAAGTTCTATAGGTGCTATAACTACTGGAGATAAGTTTGACCCTGCATCATAAACTTCTGTAATGGATATTACATTCAAATGTGGACTTACAGTCCAAAATGCTCTGAATCTTTCCTCCCAATCTTCAAAGGATCTCATTGCATGAAATGATGGGGATGAATCTATTCCAGCAAATGCATTATTATCT
>ENA-OSEY01001100-OSEY01001100.1-marine-metagenome-genome-assembly--contig:-NODE-1100-length-19106-cov-11.817016_pt1 | contig 19106 bp, 17 predicted proteins | sample MGYA00248465_ERZ534230 | MGnify/ENA primary metagenome ERZ534230 (study PRJEB26409, sample SAMN06344110) | marine metagenome | isolation source: Sea water from surface | place: Atlantic Ocean:Southern...
TAACTGAAAATATAATACATTTAGTTTTAGCAAGAGTGCCTGGATCTCCATCTGGAACAAAAGGTATTAGTTTATTTCTTGTTCCTAAATTTATTGTTAAAGATGATGGATCAGTTGGTCCAAGAAATGGAGTGAATACAGGATCAATAGAAACAAAAATGGGAATTAAGGGATCCCCAACTTGTGTTCTAAATTTTGAAAATGCAACTGGCTACATGATAGGACCCGAAAATAAAGGTTTGAGTTCTATGTTCACTATGATGAACTTAGAAAGAATTGTCGTGGGTATTCAAGGTTTAGGTATTTCGGAAACAGCATACCAAAATGCTCTATCATACGCTAAAGAGAGAAAGCAAGGTAAGGCAAACAATAGCGATAACAAAGATGCAGATTTTATAATTAAGCATGCAGATATTAGAAGAAGTTTAATGAATATGAAATCATTGATAGAAGGGCAAAGGTCTTTAGCTTTTTGGGTATCTCAACAAATTGATGTAAGTTTAAACCATTCTGACACAACAATCAAAAAAAATGCTAATGACATGGTTTCGATGATGACACCACTTATAAAATCTTTTTTTACGGATATAGGAATGGAAATAACAAATGACGCAATACAAGTTTTTGGTGGATATGGTTACACCAAAGACCAAGGTGTTGAACAATTATTTAGAGATAATAGAATTACCCCAATATATGAAGGAACAAATTCAGTTCAAGCTATTGATTTAGTTTTTAGAAAAATTCTCAATAATAATATTTATGATAACTATATAGCTCAAATTACAAAAGAGATACAAGAGTATGAAAAAAATAAAGAACTAGTATTATTTGTTCAAAAATTTCAAAAATATGTTGAACTTATAAATAATTTTACATCCTGGCTTATTGAAAAAAATAAAAATTCAAAAGATGATGTTAGTGCTGCCTGTAATGACTATTTAAAGGTTTTAGGTTATTTGGGTCTAGCTCATTCTTGGCTGAAAATTCTTAAAGTTAGCTATGATAAATATGATACTAATAAATCTTTTTTCGAAGACAAAATAAATACAGCAACTTACTATTTTGATAAAATCTTACCAAGAGCCCAAAGTCATTATTTATCAGCAGTAACAGGAAGTAAATCAATGATGAAAGCGAATTTTAATTGAAATGAACAATTACGAACAGAATCTTGAAAAAAATAAAGCAAATTATGTTCCTTTAACCCCTATAACTTTTTTAGAGAGGACAAAAGATATTTACCCAGATTATGAGGCTATAATTTATAAGAAAAGAGTCTACACATGGAAACAAGTTTACGAGAGAGCAATTAAGTTTGCCAGTGCATTAGAAAAACATGGGGTAAAAAAGGGTGATACTGTTTCTATTATGGCAGCAAATACACCTGAACTATTTGAGGCTCACTATTCAGTCCCAATGACTGGTGCAGTATTAAATACAATTAATACAAGATTAGACGCTAAGACGGTAGGTTATATTTTAAATCACGCAGATACTAAAGTTCTAATTGTTGATAGACAATTTAGTCCAGTTGTAAAAAAAGCGCTAGAGGCAACAAATAAAAAAATTTCTGTTATAGATATTATTGATAAGCAAGAAAATTTAAAAGATGCAAAAAAAATTGGAGATCTTGAGTATGAAAGTTTTCTTAATATGGGAAATGAAAACTTTATTTGGAAAAGACCAGATGATGAGTGGCAGGCAATTTCATTAAATTATACATCAGGAACGACTGGTAATCCTAAAGGTGTAGTTTATCATCACAGGGGTGGGTACCTAATGGCTACAGGTAGTGTAACTGCATGGAATATGCCAAATAGATTAAATTTTCTTTATACTGTACCGATGTTTCATTGTAATGGCTGGTGCTATCCCTGGACTTTAGCAATGCTACATGCTCGTGTTATCTGTATTAGAAATATAAGAGCTAAAGAAATTTTTGAGCTAATCTCAGAACATAAAATCACTCATTTTGGAGGTGCTCCGATTATACTAAATATGTTGGCAAATGCACCAAAAGAAGAACAGATAAAACTAAATCACAAAGTTTATGTTTTAACTGCAGCTGCACCACCACCAAGTATAATCTTTAAAAAAATGAAAGAATTAGGCTTTGAGGTTATGCATGTATATGGATTGACCGAAACCTATGGTCATATTCTTCAGTGTGCTTGGAATAGTGCATGGGATGAACTTAATGAAGATGAGAAAGCTGATATAAGTTCACGTCAAGGTGTTCGTTATCCAAACACGGAAGATGTTAAAGTTATGAATCCAGAAAATATGAAAACAGTTCCTAATGACGGCAAGACCATAGGAGAAATTATGATTAGAGGAAACGTCGTGATGAAAGGTTATTTTAAAGACAAGGATGCAACGAAAAAGTCTATGAAAGATGGTTGGTTTCATTCAGGAGATTTAGCTGTAATGCATCCTAATGGCTACATACAAATTAAAGATAGATCAAAAGATATAATCATTTCTGGTGGTGAAAATATATCATCTATTGAAATAGAAAATACTATTTCTAAACACCCATCAGTGTCTTTATCAGCTGTTGTAGCAAAACCTGATGAAAAGTGGGGTGAGTCTCCATGTGCATTTGTTGAACTATCACCACAAAAGAAAGCTACGGAAGAAGAAATTATTAAGTTCTGTAGAGAGACACTTGCTGGGTTTAAAATTCCAAAAAAAATAGTTTTTGGAGATCTTCCAAAAACATCTACTGGGAAGATAAAAAAGTACGAGCTTAGAGCTAAAGCTAAGGAATTAAGTTGATTATTGAAGTTGATAAAAAAAAAGTTTTTGCATCTGATGCGGGACTTACCTTCGATAGAAATAAAGAAACAGTTATTTTATTGCATGGCAGCGGACAGTCTCACGTTGTATGGTCATTAACTGAGCAGTATATTTCTTCACTTGGTTTTAATGTACTTACAATAGATCTCCCAGGCCATGGAAATTCTGAGGGAGAGAGTTTAAAAAGTATAGAAGAAATTGCAGTTTGGTTAGATAAGTTGTTAAATAAAATTGGCACTAATCAAGTAACAATTGTTGGTCATTCTCAGGGTTGCCTGGTCGCATTAGAATTTTCATTAAGATTTCCACAAAAGATTAAAAAGTTAGTTTTTGTTGCCGGTGCATATGAAATTCCGGTTAATAAGAGCTTAATTGATTTGTCTTTGTCAGGTGATATGGAGTCTTTGAATTTAATGATGAAATGGGGTTACGGTAATTCAAAACAGTTTATAGGAGGCAATCCATTGCAAAAAATTTTAAACTCAACAAGAGAGGTACGAGAGGTATTAGCCGTAGATTTAATAGCTTGTAACAACTATAAAAATGGTCTTAAAGCTGTAAAAAATATTAAATCTCCAACTTTGTTTATTTTTGGCGAAATGGACAAAATGATTAAATTGGAAAATGGAAAAAAATTTGCTGAATTAATTCCTGGTTCGAAAGTTCATATCATTAAAAACTGTGGTCACATGATAATACTTGAAAATGCTTTTGAAATGAGAGAAAAGGTGGCTGAATTTTTAAAAAATGAATAAATTAAAAGTATGCCTTATAGGTTATGGTTATTGGGGACCAAAGCTAGCTAGAAATTTTCAAAATTCAAATTTTTTTAAGCTAGAAACTGTCTCAGATAAATCCCAATCAAATTTACTAAGAGCAAAAAAAGACTTTCCATTTATAAAGACTTCAAAGGATTATAAAAAATCGATTACAAATAATATCGATATAGTTGTTATAGCCACACCCACAAACACACATTTCCAAATATCTAAGTTTGCACTTATGATGAAAAAACATATTTTAGTTGAGAAACCAATTTCATTATCTGAAAAAGAGGTACAAAATTTAGAAAAAATTTCAAAAAAGAATAAAAAGAAAATATTTGTTGATTACCCGTTTATTTTTTCAGGTTCTATTAATTACATCAAAAAGATCATTGAGAGCAATAGGTTTGGCAAACTTAACGAAGTAGAGTCTTATAGAGAGCAAGCACCTGTAAGAAAAGATGTTAATGTGGTTTGGGACTTAGCAGTTCATGATCTATCAATTTTATTTTATTTACTAAAAAGAAACCCAATAAAATCAAAATCTCTAAAAATTAACAATGCACAGTCTCCTAGATCTGATACAGCATTTATCAACTTAACTTATAAAAATAAATTAAATGTTTTTATTAAAAATACTTGGATTTCCCCAATAAAAATTCGACTTATGAAATTTAAATTTAAGAATGCGATTATTTATTGTGATGAAAATGAATCTATGTATAAAATTAAAATATATTTTAAGAAAGCTAAACAAGCGAAATATAGCCTTGAGATTCCCGAAATAGATCTTGCTGAACCATTATCAAAACTTGTTAATTATATTTATAAAAATATCAAAAGTAATGAACGAAATATTTTTGACAACATGAATATTAATATTACTAAAACGCTCAAAAAAATATCTTAAATAGATGAAAAAATTTGAAATTTCAAAAAATAGAAGAGTTAAAATAACCCCATACACCTCCAGATTAGAAAGTTATGGAGTAGGTGGTTATACTGTTTATAATCACATGTTATTACCAACTTATTTTAAGTCTCTCGAAGATGAATATTTTCACTTAAAAAAAGATGTTCAATTATGGGATGTCTCTGTTCAAAAGCAAATTGAAGTTAGCGGTAGTGATTCTAATAAATTAGTTCAACTTATGACCTGCAGAGACCTAAGTGGTGCTAAAGTACTCAAATGTTACTACGTTCCTTTGATAGATGGAAATGGTAATATGATCAATGATCCTCTGGTTTTAAAAATAGAAGATATGAAATGGAGGATTTGTATAGCGGACTCAGATGTTTTACTTTATGCGAAAGGAATTGCTGACTCAATGAATTTAAATGTACAAATTCATGAGACAGAAATTTCTACTCTCGCAGTACAAGGACCTAAATCGTTAGATGTAATGAAAAAAGTTTTCGGAGATGAGATCGGTAAGCTTAAGTTTTTTAATTTTAATTATTTTAAATTCGAAGACATAGATTTTATGATATCAAAATCTGGTTTTTCCAAACAAGGTGGATACGAGATCTACGTTGAAAATTTGAAGTCAGGTCTTAAACTTTATGATTATATTATTAAAGTTGGTAAAAAATTCAATTTAAAACCAGGTTGTCCAAATGTTATTGAAAGAATAGAGGGTGCTTTGTTGTCCTATGGTAACGATATGGATAATAATGATAATCCTTTTGAATGTGGATTAGATAAATATGTTAATCTAAATAGCAATATTGAATTTTTAGGAAAAAAAGCATTACAAAAAGCAAAGTCGGAAGGCATTAAAAGAAAACTAATGGGTGTAAAAATAAAAGGAAAAAAGATTAATTTAACAAAAGAAATAGAACTGGTTAATGAAAATAAAAAAACTATCGGACATTTAAGATCTGCCGTTTATTCACCCAGGTTCAAAATGATAGTCGGTATAGCTATGATCAATCTTGAGCATTGTAATGTCTCTCAAAATTTTAAAATAAATATAAATAACAAAGAAGCATCAGGATCAGTCTGTAGTTTACCAATGAACTAATATGAAAAGAGCAAAAATTTTTATACCTAGTAAAACAGCAATGCAATCGGGTAGGGGCAAAACCAAAAAGTGGGTTCTTGCATTTGATTCAAAAAATACAAAAACAAATCCACTAATGGGTTGGGAGTCCGGAGAAGATACACTAGGTGAAGTATCGTTGAAGTTTTCAACAAAAGAAAAAGCTATAGAATATGCAAAAAAAAATAATATTAGTTTCGAAGTTATAGAACCTAAAAAATCAAATTTTATAATCAAATCATACGCTGATAATTTTTTGAAAGATTAGTATGTGGAGAAGTTTTTTTACTGAAAAGAAATGGATGTTATGGTCATGGGGAGGTGCATTCTTTATTTTTCTATCTTTGCTTGCTCAAACCTGGATAGATGTTCAAATTAATGAGTGGTACAAAGGTTTCTACGATCTACTTCAAAAAGCAACCGAAAGAGATATATCTGAATTTTATGATGGTATTTTCCTATTTATGAAGTTGGCTATTCCATATGTAATGATCTACACGGTCACTAATTATTTTACTAGATTATGGGCCTTTAGATGGCGTGAAGCTATGACTTTTTCTTATATGCCGTATTGGAAAAAAGTTGACGCTAAAGTAGAGGGTGCATCACAAAGAATACAAGAAGATTGTATGAATTTTGCCAAAATTGTTGAAAGTTTAGGTCTGCAGGTTGTTAGAGCAATAATGCTTTTAATAGCATTTATTCCTATTCTGTGGGGGTTATCATCAAATGTTGTAATACCATTTTTTAAAGATGTGTCCGGTTCTTTAGTTTGGGTTTCACTTACTGCTAGTTTGGGCGGACTAGTAATTAGTTGGTTAGTTGGTATAAAACTGCCAGGTCTTGAATATAATAATCAAAAAGTAGAAGCTGCCTTCAGAAAAGAATTAGTTTATGGTGAAGATGATAGACAAAACTATGTTAAACCACCAACAGTATTAGAGTTATTTACCGGCATAAAATTCAATTACCACAGACTTTTTTTACATTACGGTTATTTTGATCTTTGGTTGATTATGTACAACCAAACAATGATTATAGTGCCATACCTTTTGATGGGACCAGGTTTATTTACAGGTGCTATGACGCTCGGTGTATTAATTCAAACATCTAGTGCTTTTAGAGAAGTTCAAAGTAGTTTTTCTTTGTTTTTGCAAAATTGGACGAGAATTACTGAACTAAGATCTATATACAAACGTTTAAATGAATTTGAAAAAGCCATAGGTTTTAATAAACCCTTGAGAAAACCGACTAAATCTGATGTAAGAGCTTAATGGAGATTTACCTTAAGCTTGTCGATGTATTTTTTCCTGTTTTCTTAGTTATTGGTATTGGGTTTTATTTTGGAAAAAAAAACCCTAAATTTGACACTGATTTCATTACTAAGTTAACTGGAACATTCGGAACGCCAGCTCTAATATTTTATTCACTTACATCAACCGGCGTTAATCTTGAAACCTTTATTGAATTTTTCACTTATAAAATAATTATGGTATCTGGTTTTGCTTTTGTAGGGATCATTACGCTAATTTTAACTAAAAGAGATATTATCTATGAATTACCTCCTTTAATTCTTCCAAACAATGGGAATATTGGTTTATCTGTATGTTTATTTGCTTATGGTAATACAGGTTTTGGTATCGCTGGAGCTATTGCATCAGTAATAATGCTTTTGCACTTTACTTTGGGTATTTTTCTAGCAAAAAAGAAATTAGATTTTAAAATACTATTTAGAAATGGCCCAATTTACGGAATTTTATTTGCTTTTATTTTTTTATATTTTGATTTAAAGGTTCCTACCTTTTTAGAAAACGCTACCCACTTGATATCTTATGCAACTATATTTATGGTTTTAATGGCTTTAGGCATTGCTCTTACTAAATTAAAAGTATTTTCATTTAAGCTTTCATTAATAAACTCATTTACCAGAATGTTTTTTGGTCCAATTATTGGTCTTTTAATCATTTATGCCTTTAATTTGTCTGGGGTAGAGGCGGGTGTAATATTTATTCAAAGTTCTATGCCTAGTGCGATTTTAACCTATTTAGTGGGCTCTATGTACTCACCTAAAAAGGTCGTTGATAGCATCGCTAGCACTATTTTTGTGTCTACCACCATATCGTTTTTCACTTTACCTATTGTCGTATTTTTATCTCTCAAGTATTTTGTTTAATTAGTTCATTTTACCTTAAAGTATCACTTTAAGTTATCTAGATATATATCTGTTTTTATTGAATAAATTGATATTTATTATTTATAATTAATCGCGAACCAATGGTAATTCATAAAAAATAGCATATCTCATGTTGTTTATCTGATAATAAAGGTCTTGTACGTAAAAAATGGCTTAAAATAACGCTTTTTAGAGTTTATTATTTAGTGGCTTGCCAGGAAACTATCATTATTACTTAATGAAATAGGGGAGCAATGCAGTATTAGAATATAGCGTTTAATGGGCCATATATAGGCCTATTTTTGTGATGTATACATATAGGCTCTAATAGACCGCATAAAACCTATATTTTTAAAAAATTACACCCTCAGATTGCAAAAAACGTTGAAAAATAAGGGTTTTTTGGCCGTAAAATACCCCTTTTTTAGTGGTTTTTTTGATAACTTGAGTACTTCTTTGAACCCTTATTGGGACCCACAAATATGATTGTCCAGGCTGATTTACCCTTTGGGATCTTTAAACTATGTCTATCTGTGCCCTTTCTATAACCGATATAGCCAGGCCCTCTCCAAAAAGTCCCGTTTTCCCTTGTTTCCCAATATCCACCCTTAACTACAATAGTCAAATAAGACCAATAATGGTCGTGTAAATCGCCTCTATCACTCTTTAAGATCTGGTGAACGAAGATATTGAAAGGGAACCATTTAGGTCTTTTACGAAATAAGGGATAGTATCTAACCATAAATGGCTCAGCTTTATCATAATCTGGCCAGCTTGGACCTCTGTCCATGACAATTCTTTTTCTAGACTCGAACATCATCGTATATTTAATCACTTGACTTTAAAAATCATCTATTATATTAGTAGTGATAATTAATTGTTATCAATAGTAATAGATATGAATGAACTAGTTACAGATCTAAAAGCTTTACATGAGGAAACTTTAAATAACCTTAAAAGCTCAAAAGCAAGCAATACTATAAGAGCTTATAAATCAGATTTTAAGGACTTTGGAGCCTTCTGTGCTAAGCATGGTTTTAAATCATTACCGACAGAACCTAAAATAGTGGCTTTATATCTGACTTATCTGTCTGGAAAAGACTCTAAAATGAGTACTTTAAGGCGTAGATTGGTCTCTATAAGCATGATTCATAAACATAAGGGCCATTATCTTGATACAAAGCATCCGATAATTATTGAAAACCTAATGGGTATTAAACGTACAAAAGGAAGTATTCAAAGGGGCAAAAAACCTATATTAATCAATCATTTAAAAGCAATAATTAAAGTAATAGATGAAGATAAAATTGAGGAAATTAAGAAAATTAGAGACAAAACAATCATCTTAACTGGTTTCGGAGGCGGGTTTAGAAGAACAGAATTAATATCAATAGATTATGAAGATCTGGAGTTTGTACCTGAAGGTTTAAAAATCACTCTTAGAAGATCAAAAACAGACCAATTTGGAGAAGGGATGATCAAAGGACTGCCCTACTTCTCAAATAAAGATTATTGCCCTGTATCTCACTTAAAGAAATGGATAGATTTATCACAAATTAAAGAAGGTCCAATTTTTAGAAGATTTGCAAAAGGATCATCATTAACAAATCACAGGTTAACTGATCAATCAGTAGTTCTAATAATAAAAAGATATTTAGAAATGGCAGGAATAGATAATAAAAATTTTTCGGGACATAGTTTAAGATCAGGTTTTGCAACAGTTTCAGCAGAGTCTGGTGCTGATGAGAGAAGTATTATGGCAATGACAGGCCATAAAACAACTCAAATGGTTAGAAGATATATTAAAGAAGCGAATTTATTTAAAAATAACGCCTTAAATAAAGTTAAATTATAGACCAGGACTCTGGCCAGAAATCTTTATTATTTGAAGGATTTAAATTGTCAGAAGGTCTTACACATATTTTATTAGGATTTTGGTTCAACCACGCACCCCACCAATGAAATGATGATGGGCTTACAATAAAATGTTTTGCGAAACTGAATAAATAGAAATCATTTATATAGTCATTATTCTGAACAAAAATAAACTTATTTTTATCGAAAATTTTATCTAGATCAGAAAAATTATTAGACCAAATAAAGAATTTTGGATTATCAATTTTATTTTCAAAATATGAGACAGCTCTATTAATATAATTAATAATATCTTCTAATCTCATATCCTTTTTTGGCTCTCTTCCTCTATCGTTGAAGTAACTTGGTTCAACAAATCTATCTCTACGTACATGGATTGAAACTGAATTGCTTTCACTTAATAAATTAATAAATTTATTTTTATTGTTAATATAAGAGTTTTTTATTTTGAATTCTTCAATTAATTCAGTCTTAAGATCAAAAAAGTACTTTTCGGATTCAAAATATCCTTCAAGATAAACCGTATCAGATAAAGGATAGTCGATTTTTTCGTAATAAGTTTTCTTATTTGAACCTTTCGGATCCGTCAAAAAAGCTTTGTTTTTTTGAAATCTATTTAGAGTTTTAATTATTTTTTTATAATTATGAGTTATATAATTATCGTATTTATCAGATTTATCTGCTAAATCCCCTGTTAAATTAAAAGAATTTAATCCAAAAGCTCTCCCAAAAGTTCTGTTTTTAGCTTGGAAAAAACCTGATGTATTATCAATAAATAACTTATAACCAAACCTTTTAGCTAAAGAGAATGCGTTAGCATACATAAACATTTGATTACCTAACCCAGCAGCTACTTTTACAATAATCTTTTTATCCATAATTTCTTATAAATTTTAATTTAATATCATTTCTTAATTTTCTATTTTTTTTTAAAAAGTATTCGTATTTTAAAGCCCTACTTTTATCTTTAAAATTTTTTTTATAAATTAATTTCCAATGTCTCCCTTTTGTACTTTTTGCACCTTTATTTGAATTATGCTGATTTAATCTATTTTTGATGTTTTTTGCATATCCAACATAAGTTTTATAAAAACCTTTTTTTTTTGAAATAATCAAATAAACACTATGTGAGCCCGGGCTCATTTAATATTTAAAATATTTTTTTATTGTCTTAACTACTTTTTCAGCATCACTTAACTTCATATATGGATAAACGGGGAGACTTAAGCATTCTTTAGCCCATTTCTCAGATATTGGGAGACTTTCTTTTTTTACACTACCCCTTAATGCCCCTGCTCTATTAAGGCTATAAGGATAATGTAATTGTGAACTTATACCATTTTTTTTCAAATACTTTAAAAGCCTGTCTCTATTTTTAACTCTTATAACGTATAAATGCCTAGATGATCCCGGTTTAGTTTCTGTAGTTTTAACCTCGCTAATAAATTGCAGTTCATCATCATAATACTTTGAAATTTTTCTTCTGTAATCATTATGTTTTTTTGTATGATTTACTTTTTCAAAAAGAATAGATGCTTGTATGGTGTCCAATCTACTGTTTAAGCCTTCATATTCATGAACATTTTTTTTGATAGTTCCCAAATTTCTTAATATTTTTAATTTACGGTAAAAATTCATATTATTAGTAGTTATCAATCCACCATCCCCATAAGCACCAAGGTTTTTTGATGGATAAAAACTGTAACAAGATAAATCAGCGTAAGAATGATTGAGTTCTTTTTTACAACAGGTTTCTTCTTCTGCTCTACCACAATTATAACAACTGAACGCAAAATGGGATTGGGCACTATCCTCTATAATAAAAATTTTTTTACCTACAATTGATCGTAATTTTTTTATATCAACCTTTTGACCATATAAATTCACTGGAATAATAGCTTTAGTATTTTTGTTAATTTTATTTTTTATAGATTCCAAAGATATCAATCCTGTGTCAGGATCAATATCAGCAAAACAAATTTTAGTTTTATTTAATGCCAAACTTAGACCCGTTGATATATATGACATACCTGGAATTATCACCTCGTGTTTTTTTTTAAGTCCTAAAGCTTTAATAGACAAAATTAAAGCATCTGTACCTGTTGCACAACCAACTGAATATTTTACTTTAGCTAATTTAGAAAATTTTTTTTCAAATTTTTCTACATTTTTTCCAAGTATAAAGTCTCCTTTTTTAACAGTTGATAAAAGAGATTTATTAATCTTTGATTGTTCATTTTTAGAAAATGGATTAACGTCAGTAAATTTCATAATTAAATTTTCCTTAAATATTTTGCTGGATTACCTGCGTAGATACCTTTTTTTTTAATATTCTTAGTAACTACTGATCCAGCTCCAATGACAGATCCCCTGCAGATATGAACTGGTAAAATTGTTGAATTGGATCCAATCAGCACATCATCGGCAATTACTGTTTTTTTAAAATATTTTGAGTTTCTATTTATTTTACCTTTTTTAAAATCATCATTTGTAAACATAGTTCCATGGCCTATAAAACAATTCTTTCCAATTTTTACTTTCTCGCATATAAATGAATGACTTTGTACTCGCGTATTATCACCTATATAAGAATTTTTTTGTATTTCGACAAAAGGTCCAATAAAAACGTTTTTACCAAATTTAGAACCATAAATATTTGATGGCTCTATAACAGTACAGTTCTTTCCAAATTTTAAATTTTTAATCTTAGATTTAATTTTTTTAATTTTCAATTAATCCATCCATTTTAATTTTTTTGAAATTTCTCTATTGAATGATTTCGAAATAATGTAATTAGCTACTTTTTGACATTCAAAAAGATCAAAATATTTTCTTCTACCTTTTTTTGCAACATTAATTCTTTTTTTATCATTCGATTTATAAAAGTTTATTTTATTTGCTAAATCTTCTAAACCTGAATAAAAAACAACTTCATTTCCATTAAAAAAATTACTTAATTGTGTTCTTTTATCAATAAATGTTAATAAACCGTTTCCTATTAAAGAAGCAATTCTATTACTCGTTAAATATTTAAGAGGTTTACCTCTTGTTAAATTTAAAGCCATTTTGGAGTTTACTATAACTTTATAAAAATCTTCAGCCCATACAGGCTCTCTATTATTATATCCGTATATGTCAAAAATTATATTAGGACATTCCGTAATTAGGTCAGTAATAAAATTATGCCTTTCATCCTGTTTATCTCTTTTTAATTTACCTCTATTGACCCCATGACTCATTGAGAAAAAAACATCGTTTATTTGATTGTTATTTTCATAAATTTTTAATTTTTCAATATTTTTGTCAACCGGAATTGGAAGATAATGAAAGTTTTTTTTCTTTCTCAAAAAATCTAATGTAGACGGATGCGTTGTAATGAAATTTGATGTAACAAAATTATCATATTTTAGTAATTTTTTTCTGTTAGAAGCAAAATCAGGACCTGTATCAGCAAGATGATCCTCAAACCATTGTGAAATAACTGTTTTTTTACTTAAATCTTTAATTTTTTCGAGTGTATCACTCTCAATGTCATAAGAATGGCCTAGTAAAATTAAATCAGGTTTATAATTTTTGGCTGTTTCATATATCATCGTATTTAAATAACTTGTTCCCTTAAAGTCTCTTAAAGATTTATTGAATTTTCCGACATCCCTATCGCTTAAATTAATTACATCGTGACCATTTCTTATAAAACCATTTGCTAATTTTTTTGCGATTGAAATGTAATATAATCTATTAAACTGACGATTACCAAAATTTGAAATATTTAATATTTTTAAATTTGATATATTTCGATTAATAAATATATTTTTTTCATTTATTATTTCTTCACGTAAATTGTCAAATATTTTTGTATTTTTTTTTATATCATGAAAAACGTAGCTAATTGATTTTTTTTGTAGATCCTCTCTTAACTTTTTATTTACAATTAATTGTTTTATTTTTTTATAAATTTCATTTTGATTAATTTTGTTAAGATACAAACCGTATGGAATAGTCTCTGGAAGACCTCCTTTTTTTGAAATAATTGTAGCACAGCCTCTAGATGCCGCTTCTAATGATGTACGCCCAAATGGTTCTTCCCAGTGTGAGGGAACGACAGAAATACTAGATTTTTTGTAAATCTGTAAAGTTTCATCATGAGTAATCCATCCTAAATGAATTAGTCTATCATGTTTAAAATTGTACTTCTCTCTAGGTTCATCTCCTATGACAATACTTTTCCAATCTTTGTATTTTTTTAATATTCTAATTATTGCACGACCAAAGGTGTCATATCCCTTTGAGTGATTTAATTTACCAACAAAAGTAATAATTTTTTCTTTTTTTGGCATTTTAGAAATTTTATTAATAGCTGGATATAAAACTTGTGTTTTTTCGTGATTTTTAATGTCTAAACCTTCAAAAAATTTTTCTTTAACCCAATTGCTTACAAATGTAATTTTACTACACAATTTTATAAGATGTTTTCTCTCTTTTGGTGTAACAGCACCTCGAAGTGTTTGCGGATTATTGTGAATTACTAATATATACTTTTGATTTGGTAAATTCTTTTCGATATGAAGAATGTAAGAAGGTCTATTATGAATTTCTATAAGAGAAAATTTTTTTTTATTTAATACGTCGATGAATTTATTAACGTATTTTAAGTTTTTACTTTGAACTCCAAAATTTGAAAATTTTAAATTTACATAATTAAAATTGTCAAAAGTTTTACTTACGTTTGATGTATAACCAAAAATGGTCGTGTTTTTTTTTAACTTACTATCTTTTGAAAAATCTTTAACCCAAATAGATGCTGACCCAGCATTATCTTTGATGAATTGGTCTTTATAAGGTAGTAAAACAGCAATATTATTCTGCATTTAAATTAATAACCCTTGCCTTCTTTTTTATCTATCTTTTTAAACTTACTTACAGCTTCTTTTGCACCACCAGACATAAACCTCTGGTCAGAACCAACTGTTACTAATTGAAAACCTTTATTTATCATTTTCTGGGCGTATTCAGCCTTCATATTGTGTATACCAGCAATTATTTTATTTTTTTTTGCATGTTCCAGTATTTTCATAATTGTATCATAAACCTTGTCGCCCTCTGGTTTGTCAAAACTTGGTTCTTCACCAATAGCTAAACTTAAATCAGCTGGACCTATATAAATTCCATTAAGACCAGGCGTGGTCATTATAGAATCCAAATTTTCCAATGCTTCTTTAGTCTCAATCATAGCAAATTTTAATAACTCATCATTTGCGTGCTTACCGTAATCCGCACCACCATACAAAAGACCTCTTATTGGTCCAAAGCTTCTATATCCTTTCGGTGGATATAAACAAGCTTTAACAAAATGCTCAGCCTCTTTTCTATTACTCACCATTGGACATATAACTCCATAAGATCCTGCATCTAATATTTTCATAATTTGTCCAGGTTCATTCCAATTTACTCTTGCCATTGGAACGACATCAGTTGTTGAAATTGCTTGAAGCATTTGCAATGCATTTGGGTAGTCCACAACACCGTGTTGCATATCAATGGTTAAAGAATCCCATCCTTGATTTGCCATCACTTCAGCGGAAAATGAATTTGGTATTTGAAGCCAACCGTTTATTACAGCTTTACCCTCAGAAAAAATTTTTTTAAGCTTATTTTTTCTCATTTACTAACCAGATAAGCCTAGGTGAGTATATTTGATATTTAAATAATCTTTTATCCCAACTGAGCCACCTTCTCGGCCATATCCCGTTTGTTTGATACCACCGAACGGTGTTTCTGCGGTTGCTACTACAGGAGTATTAACTGCAACGACTCCTGTCTCTAATTGTTCTGAAGCTTTGAATGCTTTCTCCATTGAATTTGTACAAATATATCCAGCTAGACCACAATCATGATTGTTTGCTCTTTTAATAACTTCATCAAAATCTTTAAAAGTAGTAATAGCTGTTATCGGCCCAAAAGGCTCTTCTGTCATTACTGTAAAATTATCTTTGATGCCATCAATTATAGTTGGCTCATAAAAATATCCTTTATTAAAACCAGATGGCCTTTTACCACCATATAGTACTTTGCCACCTTCTTTTTTGGTCTTTTCGACTAATTTTTCAATTTCCTCTAATCTTTTTTTAGTTGTAATAGGTCCAAGATGAACACCCTCTTTCATTCCATCACCTAATTTAAGTTTTTTCGTTTTTTCAATAAAAGTTTTTGCAAATTCATTTTTTTTACTTTCATGTATATAGAATCTACTTGGTGAAATACAAACCTGTCCATTATTTCTATATTTTGAAGTAATTGCCATATCAGTAACTTTTTCGATATTTGAGTCTTCGAACACTATAAAAGGAGCATGGCCACTAAGTTCCATTGTAACTCTTTGAACTTTATCAGCTGCTTTTTTTAATATTAGTTTTCCTACTCTTGTAGATCCAGTGATAGAAACCTTTTTAATAATATTTGATGAAATTAATTCATTAGACACTTCTTCTGGATCTCCAGATAAAAGATTAACAACCCCTGGAGGAATACCAGCGTCATTAATTATATTCATTAACTCCATAACAGCTCCAGGTGTTATAACGTCAGGTTTTACAATAACAGAACAGCCCGCAGCTAATGCTGTTGAAATTTTTCGAGATGCTAAAATTATTGGAAAGTTCCATGGGATTAAAGCGGCAACAACTCCTACTGGTTGGTAATTGACCTGTACTCTGGTATTTTCAAATCTACTTTCAACAGTTTGTCCAAATATTCTTTTAGTTTCTTCAGAATTCCATTCAAAAATATCTGCTCCGCCTCCTACTTCACCTTCGCCCTCAACTAATGGTTTTCCAACCTCAAGCGCTAACCACTTTGCAAGTTCTTTCTTTCTTTCTCGCATGAGGTCTGCAATTTTTCTAATTTTATATGATCTCTGCCATGGCGGAGTTTTCTTCCAAACCTTAAAGCCTTCTTCAGCTGATTTTAATGCTTTTGTAACATCTGCTTTTGTAGCTTTTGATGCTTTTCCAATTACGTCCTCTGTAGCTGGATTTATGACATCGTATGTTTCATTTTTTTCAGAAGGCTGCCATTTACCATGTATGAATTGACCAAATTTTGAATACATTTTTAAATTTTTATTGCTTAAAACTACAATATTTCTTAGGGTTCACTTTAATTAATTTATGAAAAAAATTCAACTAACTTGTGCTCATGCGATTGTTAAGTATCTAATATCACAGAAAATATTAGTTGATGGTAAAAAATTACCCTTGTTTGCAGGTGCATTTGGAATTTTTGGTCATGGAAATGTGGCTTGTTTAGGACAGGCCCTAGAAGAAAATAAAAAAGAACTTCCCACTTGGAGAGGCCATCATGAACAGAATATGGCTTTAACAGGTATTGCTTTTTCGAGAGCTAAAAGAAGAAAACAAATTTTTGTTGCAACAAGTTCTGTTGGCCCAGGTTCAACAAACATGCTTACAGCTGCAGCGGTTGCTATGAGTAATCGATTGCCTATGCTTTTTTTACCAGGAGATACTTACGCTAATAGAATGCCTGATCCTGTATTACAACAAGTTGAACATTTTAATAATCCAAACATAACACAAAATGATGCTTTCAAATATGTAACTCGATACTTTGATAGAATCACTAGACCAGAACAAATACTTCAAACATTTCCACAAGCCATTCAAACAATGATTGATCCCGCGGATTGTGGACCTGCGTGTATTTCTTTATCTCAAGATGTTCAGGGCGAAACTTTTGATTATCCGGAAGAATTTTTTAATGAAAAGATTCATACAATTAGAAGACCAAGGCCTGATGATTATCAAATTAAACAAGCAGCAGATTTAATTAAAAAATCAAAAAATCCAATAATTATTTCAGGAGGAGGAATTTTTTATTCTGATGCAATGAAAGAATTAAGTCAATTTGCAAAAAAACATAATATTCCTACAGCACAAACTGTAATGGGTTATTCAACTATGAAAAAAGATGATCCATACTTTTTAGGTGCTATTGGCGGATTTGGCGGAAAAGCTCCAAACGACTTTATGAAAAAAACAGATTTAGCTATTGCTATTGGAACAAAATTGGCTGATTTCACGACTGGATCGTGGACAAATTTTGAAAATCCAAATTTTAAATTAGTTTCAATAAATGTATCAAGATTTGATGCTAATAAGCATATGGCTCAATCTATTGTTGGTGATGCGAAAGTTTGTATTCAAGATTTAACTGTTGCTTTAGGAAGTTGGAAAGCATCGGATGAATGGTATAAAAAATCAAGAAGTGCTGTTAAATCTTGGAATAATTACCTTGATAAAGAAAGTGGTCCTACAAATCAAAAATTACCATCTTATGCGCATGTTGCGGGCGCAGTTTATAGAAAATCAGATCCATCTGATATTGCTGTAACTGCAGCAGGAGGATTAGTTGGAGAGGTCTTGCAGGTTTGGAGGCCTCGAGAATTAAATACTCATGAAACTGAATGGGGTTTTAGCTGTATGAGTTATGAAATTTCAGGAGCCTTAGGTATAAAAATGGCAAATCCAGAAAAAGAAGTTATAGCTTTTGTTGGTGATGGATCATACCTACTCTACAATTCAGATATTTATAGTTCAGTTTTGACAAACCATAAATTAATTATAATTGTTTGCGATAATGGAGGCCATGCTGTTATTAACAGATTGCAACTTTACAAAGGCGGTAAAGAATTTAATTGCCTTTTTGAAAGTTCTAAAGTTCAAAACATTAAAAAAATAGATTTTGCTAAACACGCTGAAAGTTTAGGTGCAACTGGTGAAAATGTAAATTCTATAAATGAGCTTGAACAAGCTTTTACAAGAGCTAAAAAGTCAAAATCAACTTATATAATATCTATTAAAACAGATGGATATCAATGGTTAGAAGGTTCAGCATTTTGGGAGAGCCCTACTTTAACAAAACCATCTACTAAAGAAAATGAGAGAGCTCTAAAAGAACATCTGCAAGGTAAATCAAAACAAAGACAAGGTGTTTAATCTAAATGGTTAAGGTTTTTAAAGTTGGTCTTATAGGTTGTGGACACATAGCCGAAACCTATTTTAGAGCCCATAAATACTTTAATAATTTCAGAATTATAAAATGTGCAGATATAAATCATTTAGCAGCAAAGAAATGCGCTTCAACTTATAAAATAAAAGCTTTAAGCGTGAAAAATTTGCTTAAAGATAAAGAAATTGAAATAATATTGAATCTTACTGTTCCCAAAGCGCACTTTGAGGTTTCGAAAAAAGCTCTTTTAAATAATAAGCATGTGTATACTGAAAAACCAATGGCTATAAATTTAAAAGATGGAAAGGAATTATTAAAAATATCAAAAAGAAAAAGACTTTATATTGGTAACGCCCCAGATACATTTCTAGGTGGTGGTAATCAAAAATCAAAAGAAATATTAGAGAAAAATTTTATTGGTAAAAT
>ENA-OSEY01001103-OSEY01001103.1-marine-metagenome-genome-assembly--contig:-NODE-1103-length-19083-cov-4.916079_pt1 | contig 19083 bp, 14 predicted proteins | sample MGYA00248465_ERZ534230 | MGnify/ENA primary metagenome ERZ534230 (study PRJEB26409, sample SAMN06344110) | marine metagenome | isolation source: Sea water from surface | place: Atlantic Ocean:Southern...
TTTTTTTTTGTACACCTTAGGCGACTGTGCAGGATATGCGACTTATCAATTTGGAACTGATCCAGTGGGAGCACTAATCAATGATCAAATTAATGAGTCGGACACACTAGAAGTGAGACTCTCGCATACTGGTGACAAATATAGTTGGACTGCTGGAGTGTTTTACATGGACTCCTATGAAAACTGGGATTTCACTAGCTTTGTAGATGGGTATGTCAATGGTCCAGCATTCGCTACTTGGTCAGGCTATGCGGCTTATTACGACATTACAATTGCACCAACAGATGTCTGGTGGCATTCAAACCAAACAACCACGCGGGAAGATAAGGCTGTGTTTGGTGAGGTTGATATTAAGTTATCAGACAGACTATCTCTGCTTTTGGGTGGACGATACTACGAAGTTGACCGTTACATTTCTTACTTTGTGGAGAAGCCTCTTGGATATCCAAATAACTTTACACCAGATAGAACAGCTGTCGATGACGGATTCATACCGAAAGTAGGTTTCCAGTATGATGTATCCGACAATATGATGGTTTGGAGTGTTTACTCAGAAGGATATCGAGTCGGTGGAACTAACCGAGCAAGAGGAACCCCAACACTTCCAATCGAATATGGTCAAGATATTATTGAAAACTTTGAAGTGGGTCTAAAGAGTACTTGGGCTGACGATACTATCCAATTCAATGCGACGTATTATGAAATGAGCTGGAGTGATATGCAGCTTGAGCTTACAGATCCAGCTTTCAGTATTGGCGAGCCATGGCAAGCTGTGGTTGCAAATCTTGGAGACGGAACAGTAACGGGTATGGATTTAGACTTGAAAGCCCTTATTGGAAACATTCAAGTTGGGTTCAACATGACTAACATATTTGATGCATATGTTAATCCTATGACTGAGTATCCAGACGCTCGTTTTGAAGGTGGCGTGGCAGATTTGGGTCTTGAGGCTAAATCAAACCTACCCTTATTTGGTGACTTGTCTTATTCATTATACTCAGAGTACTCTGGCCCGATTAACCTGTTCGGCGAAAGCACTGAAGGTTTTGCTCGAATACAACATAGCTATGAAGGCGAATCCCTCAACCAGCTGAGTGACGGAGGAAATGCTCCTAGGTTCAGTCAAGGAGACTACCGGGTAACAGATATAGTGATGGGCTTTGATGTCGGTGATTGGAAAGCTCAGCTATCTCTTAACAACATTACTGATGAAAGAGGTATCAGCTACAGAGATTCCTCGGATTTCGATCCTTACTATGGGCGTTTCTCAGATAGTGTAATCAGACCTAAGAACTATAACCTCTCGCTAAGACGTTATTTCTAGGTAGTTGTTTAATCAAAGAAAAGGCACGCGAATGCGTGCCTTTTTTATTTATATGGCCAAAGCTCCAAGCCGTGAATAGCGTTTCTTATATCCATTGTAAGATTAACCAAAGCAACACGCTCAGACTTTTCCAAATCATATAAGCTAATTGTTGATGGCGATGAGCCCGCTGCAATCAGGTTATCAGAGATAATACACAAGCCTCGTCCAAACGATTGTCTTGCTATTTTGGAATCATCAATATTGTTATATTGCAAATGTTCATCTTTGTATGATGGCACTTGAAAGGTATGTGATGAAGATGACGAACTCACCACCCGAACCACATCACTCTGGGTATCATTAAAAATAACACTGTCATTGAACATTTGAGCATTATGAGTTCCTTGAGGGAGACTGCAAACGGGCGCTATTGTTAAATCAGACCTGAGTCTCAACAAAGCTCTGGTATGGAGACCACTGAAATGCACACCAGTTTGATGAATTGAAACCATGTTAATATGATAGTTGTTGGTAAACGGTGGGCCCCCATTTGCAGTTGGATCGAATCTCTGCCCTATCCACTCATCGCCATTCTTAGAAATATATAATCCCCATATAAATTTTTGAGTTTTTAAATTAAAAACGAGCAAGCTGTCATATCCCGTCGAAGTGAGAAAAAGTAAGTGATCCCTCTTGCTAATCTCATGGCAGTGCTTCAAGTATTGATTTTTGAATGAGGCTACTAGTTTAAATTTTTGGTCATAGCAAAAAAGTTCATCGCTCGCTGCGATCCATATTTTTCCATCGTAGAATTCGATTCCTCTGAGTCCTCTATCCCACCCTCTACCGGTGAAATCAATAGATCCATCATTCCAATCAATACACTGAACCGTGGAGGTCTTTTGAAAATCTATCAAATAAACACCACCATGACTCTGCCCTTTCTCACTACCTCTAACCACTGAAGTTGCAATAAGCGTTGGCAATTTCACAATTTCTACCTCACAATCTTCGTCAAATCAGATGTATCTAAAATTGGCTCTAGAATCTCAATCAAAGGCTCTATATGCGATTCAAATCGCTTCCAAGAATTTACTGATTTATTATAAATAGGTTGCCTTACTTGCTCTGAACTCGCTGTGGCGACTGAACGTTTGGTTTTATGGAAATTTAGGCATGAATCTTCAAAGGGAAGATTGCAAAAACTTAACACTGATCTCACTTGTGTTTCTAAATCATCAATCACATCTTCATATTGAACACGCAAAACTTTACCCGGTAAAACTGATTCCCAATGTGACATTAAACTATCGTATTCAAGATAGAATTCTCCTAACTCAAACATGTCATATGTGTACGTCTGACCAAGCGCCCAATGCTGTTTAAAACAGCCCACACAACTATCCAACGGATGTCGCCTTGCATCAATTATCTTAGCATTTGGCAATATAGTTGCTATTAATCCAATATGCGCAAAATTGTTTGGCATTTTATCTGTGAAGAAAGGAGCACCATCCCTGTGTCTCTCTGCTCTGTCAAGGTATGTTTTACCCAATTCGAAAATTTCACTGGGTTTCATTTTCCTGATTCCACCAGGATAAAGCGTTCCCCTCTCCCTATTATTAAGCATTTGAGACACGATGCCTAAATCAGGAAGCTCTCGCGTTCCATCAACCTGGCTATGGCTCGCTAAAATTTGTTCAAGAAGAGTAGATCCAGATCTGGGCATACCCACAATAAATATTGGTGATGGATCCGAGTTGCCAACCTTGCTTGAATCTAACTTATCAAAAAAATCTTTTGAGAATACCTCTTTTAATTTTTCGTTAGAAACCTCAGTTTGAACAGGATCATAGGTAACTAAACTTCTATGAATCTCATTTCCCCTCAAATAGAATTCGAAAGCCTCATCATACTTTTTCATGTCTTCGTATGCTTTACCGAGACTAAATGAGAACGCAACTTTGGAGGGTTGATCAAGATTTGGATTATTCAATCGGCGTTTCATATCTTCTATCTCTAAATCGCTGAATCTAAAAGTCTTTAAATTAGACAAACTAAATGATATCTCACCAATGTTAGGTTTAAGTTTTCTTGCTTGTTTGTAGGCGGCTATTCCTCCTTCTAAATCACCCATAGTTTTCAATGTATGACCGAGTCCCAAATATGCTCCAACTAAATTGGGATCAATCTGAACTGCCTTTTTATACGCCGATGCCGAGTCAGCTGTCCTCCCTGCTACAGCAAGAGCTGCAGCCAGCTGATAATGAGTTGTGGCATTTTCTGTATCGAACAAAAGGGCTTCTTCTAATAATTCAATTGCTTCCTCATCCTTACCTTGCTCTCTCAAAGCATTACTCAATTCATGCCATGCGAGAATGAACTTGGGTGCAATCTTAATTACCCTTTTCAACAATTTTTCTGCTTGTTTAAAGGCCCTTGCATGAATTGCAATTCGACCTAATAACAACCCCGCATTGACCTCCCTTGGATTATCCTCCAATATCTTTTTTGCAATTTCCTCTGATTCTCTAAACTTACCTTGGGCAAAAAGCTGAGTTGCTCTTTCCAAATTTGCTTGAGCGGGAGAGAGTTCAGAAGCCATCTTCAAAGCAGCATCACCCGCCTCGTCCCTACCAAGACTTTTAAGCGCACCGCCCAATTTAAAAAAGGCGGTTGCATTTTGAGGGTTTTGTTCGATAGCTTTTTGCAAGGGCAAAATTGCTTCTTGAGGTCGACCCATATTTAATAAAACAGTACCCAGATCTTCCTGAACCCTTGGATATCCTGGCGCTATCTCAGCAACAGTTTTGAGCGATTTTTCAGCCATTGCAAAGTCATTTTTACGAAGTGATATGCTTCCCAAAAGTGATAAGAAGTTGACATCCCGTGGATATTCCGCAAGTTGAGAGCGACATAAGTTTTCAGCCTCTGACTCTGAGCCATTCTTCAACAAATTAATGACTTGCTCGAAGAGCTTTCTTGAACCTTGTCCATCCATGTATTTTACCTCTCAACAAAATCTTGTAGCACTTTTGATATATTTGGAGTTAAGGTGTGACGGGAAGTATATAATTTATTATATGTTCAGAGGAAATTTATATATGTTAATCATCAAAAAAAATATCTTTGCGGCGTTATTATTTTCCATAATAAGTCACTGTGCACTAAGTGCAGAACATTATGCAGTGACTGCTGATCATTTAATAGATAGCGAATCAGAAGAATTACAACATAAACTTGCAATAATAATATCTGGTAACAAGATAGCTTCCATCGTTAAAAAATCCTCCATTCCCGAGGATATAGATGTAATTGATATGGGAAATGCGACATTGATGCCAGGATTAATAAATGCGCATGAACATCCACTCCTCCACGAAAATGATTACCAAACAGCTCACCTCAAGTCATCTTCAGCATATAAAGCCTTGATTGGTCTAAAAACTCACCAAGGACTGCTCGCTCATGGATGGACCACTATCAGAGTCATGGGCGATGGCGATGTTTTCTATGCCAATCAAGACATAAAAAAAGCAATTGATAATAAGATTTTTGTTGGCCCAAGAATTACAGGTGCAGCTCACTATATTTCAATAACAGGTGGTGGTGGAGATATAAATTATATGTCACCCGAACAAAATTTAATCGCTGACGGACTAATCGCCGATGGCCCACAAGAAATCATTAAAGCAATCCGAAAAGAGATAAAGTATGGATCTGACTGGATAAAAATTATGGTCACTGGTGCTTTCATGTCTGTAGGTGACAATCCTGAAAATGTATCCTTCAGTCCCGAAGAGCTGCATGCTGCCGTTAGTGAAGCTAAGCGTCACAATATTCCAGTAGCCGCTCACGCACATGCCACCGATGGCATTAATCAAGCAGTCAAGGCAGGAGTTAGATCAATTGAGCACGGCACCTATATCAGTGATGAGTCCATATCATTAATGGTAAAACATGGTACGTTCTATGTGCCTACAATTTATGTAGGTGACTACTATGCAAATAGTGACAAATTATTGGCTCAAGAAAAAAATGATGATTACTATCTCTCATACCGATCCGAGTGGTTATCGATGATAGAAAAAGCTTACCGAGCAGGTGTGAAAATTACAGTTGGATCAGATCTTTGTGGTTATGGGATCGATCCGAGTTTATGTGCACGAGAATTTGCAACCCTGATTGAGGCTGGAATGACCCCAATGGATGCAGTCAAAGCGGGAACAATAGTTGGTGCAGAAATGTTGGGTTGGGATGATCATCTTGGCAGCATCATACCTGGAAAACTGGCCGATATAATTGCAGTCAAAGGGAATCCTTTAGAGGATATATCTTCATTAGAAAAACCTTTACTCGTAATCAAAGATGGTAAAGTCGTTATTAATAAAATTGATTCGTATTCTGTTTTTGAAAAGAATTAAGTCATGAAGTTGCGAACTATTAGTCAATCTCAGATAGAGACTCTCCAATTGCATTAACTATTGAATCAATCTCTGAATCGGTTGATGAGAAGGGCAATCCTAGTTGGAGCGTGTCACCACCATATCTAACATAGAAACCCTTTTCCCAACATTTCATTGCAGCCTCATACGGTCTCTTTGCAGGTTCTCCGTCATATGACTTGAGAGTTATCCCAGCCGCCGAGCCATAATTACGAATATCTTGAATGTGGCGAGATCCTTGCAGTCCATGAACCTTTTCCTCGAGAATTGGAGCCATTTCTTTAACCTTCTCGAAGACGTTCTCCCTTTTTAAAAGTTTTAGGGTCGCTAACCCTGCTGCACACGCCAATGGATGGCCAGAATATGTGTATCCATGAGGAAATTCAATCATATAATGAGGGCCAGCATTTTCCATGAAAGTGTCATAAATTTTACTATTGCAAATAACTGCTCCCATTGGAACAGCCCCATTTGTCAGTTGCTTTGCAACATTGAGTATATCTGGAGTAACGCCAAACTCTTTTGCACCTGTCGGTGATCCGACTCGTCCAAATGCCGTGATGACCTCATCGAAAATTAATAAAATATTATTTTCGTCACATATCTTTCTAATTTTATTTAAATATCCTACGGGCGGCGGAATGACTCCAGCCGAGCCAGCCATTGGTTCCAAAATAACAGCTGCGATATTACTCGCATCATGAAGAGCGATGATATTCAGCAATTCATCTGCCAAATGCTCACCCGTTTCAGGCATGCCCCTGCTAAATTTATTCTCAGGAGTCATCGTATGAGATAAATGGTCTGACTCAATACCTTGACCAAATGTTGCTCTGTTACCAACAATGCCGCCAACACTGATTCCTCCAAAATTTACTCCATGATATCCCTTAACTCTTCCTATCAATCTGGTTTTTGAGGCCAACCCTTTTTTTCTCCAGTAAGCTCTTGCCATTTTAAGTGAAGTGTCAGCACTTTCTGAACCTGATCCTGTAAAGAAAACTTTATCGAGGCCTTTCGGCATTAATTTTACAATTTCCTCACTTAGTTCGAATGACTTTGGATGACCAAATTGAAAGCCACTGCAGAAATCAAGTTCTTTAGTTTGTTCTGCTATTGCTTTGGATATTTCCTCACGACTGTGACCAAGTCCCGTTGTCCATAACCCTGATAACCCATCAAATATATCTCTTCCATCTGCGGATTTGAGATATCTTCCTTTTGCTGCAACGATTACTCTTGGGTTTTCCTGAAATTCTCTATTACCCGTAAATGGCATCCAGTGACTTTTCATTTGAGCACTACTGATTCCGCCATGGTGATAGGCACTAGAGTCCTTTTTATTCTGAGTTGTGTGAACTTTACTAAAAATCTTATCTAACATGAAAAATATAACCATTCCTTATATAAATAGTATACTTGAAAATAATTACACTCGGCAGTGTTAGTTAAGATGAATGATTTCTTATAAGAAGAAACACTATAATTATTTTTTACATAGGTAGGTAAATATGGATTATTCAACTATTAATTATGAAATAGAAGATTCTGTAGCATTAATCACGTTGTCTAGACCAGATAATCTGAATGCTTTCACAATAGAGATGAGTCATGAACTCATCCATGCTTTTCAGAAAGGTAGTGAAGATGACAATGTTGGAGCCATTATAGTCACTGGATCTGGAAGAGCATTTTGTGCAGGAATGGATCTAGATCCAAATCTGGAAAATGTTTTTGGGCTCGATGAAAGTATGCAACCCACACTCAATGATATGAGAAACAATATTAATGATCCAAAAATTCATAACGGAGTCAGAGACGCTGGCGGTAAAGTTGTGCTCTCCATCTTTGAATGTAAAAAACCAGTGATTGCAGCTATTAACGGTGCCGCTGTCGGAATTGGAGCTACGATGACATGTGCCATGGATATTAGATTTGTGTCGACAAAAGCAAAAGTTGGATTCGTATTTAACAAAATTGGTATTACGCCAGAAGCGTGCTCAAGCTGGTTTTTACCTAAGCTTGTTGGATTTCAAACTGCTCTGGAATGGTGCTACACAGGAGAAATTTTACCCCCGGAGACCTTATTGAATGAGAGGTTTGTCAAAGAAATTTGTGAGCCGGAAGAATTATTGGGTAAAGCCAAAGAGTTTGCAAAAAAGATTGTGAATCACTCCCAAGTCTCAATGGCCTTGACGAGGCAGATGCTTTACAGAAATAGTGCATTTGATCATCCTCTTAAAGCACATGAAGTTGACTCATTATCTATTTTTTATGCGAGTATGGGCGCTGGAAAAGAGGGCGTGAAGTCATTTCTAGAAAAACGTGCCCCAGAATTCACTGATAAAGCGTCAACAGGTATGCCAGATTTTTATCCTTGGTGGGAGAATTAATTTCCTTATCAAGGAAGATCATCAACCAATTCTCCCTCCTCGACCTCAACCAAGTCATTACGATCAATATTCAAGGCTAACATTAATGATGCGGCCACATAAATAGAGGAATAAGTACCTATTCCGACTCCGATCATTAAAGCTATTGAGAAATTATGTATTAATTCTCCACCAAAGAAAAAAAGTGCCAGCAAGACTAAGAATGTTGTTAGTGATGTATTTATTGTTCGCCATAGGGTTTGAGATAAAGACTCATTAATCACATCTACAGCCGGTACGTTCCGTATCTTTCTAAAGTTCTCTCGAATTCTATCTGAAACAACAATTGTGTCATTTAATGAGTAACCCACAACTGCAAGAATCGCAGCCAATACAGTTAAGTCAAATTCCAGTCTTCCCAAAGAGAAAAGACCCAGAGTTATAATAACATCATGAGCTAAAGCTAATACCGCGCCTATTGAAAACTTTAGTTGGAACCTGATGGCAACATAAATCATCACAATAATTAATGCCGTTAACATTCCTAAGCCACCATCTTCACGTAATTCCTCACCGATTTGAGGACCAACAAAGTCAATTCTTCGTAGGTCAACATTCGCATCTTTAGATTTGAGCACAGCTAATATCTCTTGTGCTAATTCCTGATCTGGCTGTCCTTGTAACCTAATTAAAACCTCTGTTTCTGCACCAAAATGAACGACCACAGGATTTTCAAATCCCACACTCTCAAGCTCTTCACGAACCAAACTGACATTAACTGGTTCATCATAGCCTACTTCAATTTGCGTACCACCCGAAAAATCAAGGCCAAGCACTAATCCTTTTGTAGCGAGAGACCATACTGAGATCACGAGCATAGCCGTCGAAAAGACAAGAGCATATCCTCGGAATTTCATGAAGTTATAAATTTTCAAACCATCCATAACGTATCTTCCTAAATCCAGAGCCTATCTATTTTTCGGCCGCCAACAACAAAGTTCACAATTCCTCTTGTCATAATAATTGATGTAAACATTGATGTAAGAATTCCAATAGATAAGGTCACTGCGAAGCCTTGAACAGGTCCGGATCCAATTAAAAATAAGATCAAAGCAACAATTAGTGTTGTTATATTAGCATCGAGAATAGACACAAAAGCTCTGTTGTAACCAGAATCAATAGCCAATTGCACCGACGCACCTTGCTTCAATTCTTCTCTGATTCTTGAGAAAATCAGAACATTCGCATCAACTGCCATACCAACCGTTAACACAATACCCGCAATACCGGGCAGTGTAAGTGTGGCGCCAATAATTGACATAAAGGCTACCAGAAGCAATAGATTCATGCTAAGCGCAATGTTTGCGGCAATTCCAAATGCCTTATAAATAATCACCATAAACATAAGCACCAATGCCAAGCCAAGTGATACCGACTTTACACCTAACTCAATATTATCCGCACCCAAAGATGGACCTATTGTTCTTTCCTCAACTATATACATGGGGGCCGCGAGTGCTCCGGCTCTCAGCAACAAAGCCAACTCAGATGATTCTCTTTGTCCGTCAAGTCCTGTGATTCGGAACTGCTTTCCAAGCTGCGCTTGAATCGTTGCAAGACTAATAATATTTTTTTCTACATAAGGCACTGATATGAGCTCTATATCACCTTTTTCTGATACTGACTTTTCCAGTTTGGTTTTGTATTCAATAAATAAAACACCTAAACGACGACCAATATTATCTCTGGTCGCATACCCCATCTGCCAGCCACCTTTGGAGTCAAGGGTTATATTCACTTGTGGACGTCCATTTTCATCGAAGCTAGCTCTTGCGTCAGTGACATTCTCACCCGTAATAACCGCATTTTTTTCCAGTAAGGCATTACTTTGCGCTTGTTCATTTCGAAAGTTAAATCGGTCCCCGATCCTCGATTTGGATTCTAATCTAAATTCTAAGTTAGCGGTTTTGCCGATGATTCTTTTTGCCTCTGCTGTATCCTGCACGCCTGGCAACTCAACAACGATTCTGTTTTTACCTTGCCTGGATACAATGGGCTCAGAAACTCCTAACTCATTCACTCTATTTCTAAGAGAAGTTAAATTTTGCTTGATAGCACTATCCTCTATGGTGGAAATAGTTGTATCGTTCAAAACATATGTCAAAAGAAGTTGATTTTGCCTCGGCGAGTTGACCGACTGAATGTCTACAAAATTAGTCCTAATAATATTTCGAGCAGTTTGCACTTGCTCCTCATCTCTAAATTTACCGACTATTTGATTATCAACAATTTCGAAACTTCTGTATCTAATCTTCTCCTCACGTAAGATCGCTTTTATTTCATTAAGCGTACCTTCAAGCTGAAGCTCGATCGCAGAATTAAGATCAACCTCTAGCAGAAAATGAACACCTCCACTCAAGTCGAGACCTAATTTCATAGGCTTACCACCGAGCGAATTTAACCAATTAGGAGTGGTTGGCGCCAAATTGAGTGCAACCACATAATCACCACCCATTTCTGCCTGAATTACCTCTTTAGCTCTTAATTGGGAGTCTCTATCTTCTATCCTTACAATCGCCGTTTGACCATCAGTCTCACCGCCAAAAAAACTAATTTCGCTGTTCTCTAATGTCTTTTCCATTTTTTTTAAAACATCCTCATCAATTATCATAGACCCACTTTGTCCAGATAATTGAATAGCAGCGTCAGCAGGGAAATAGTTTGGAGAGGCGTAGACAAAGGCGAATAACGCTGCGATGAGTATTAGAGAATTCTTCCATAAAGGAAACTTATTTAGCACAACGACTGCGACCTATTGCGTTCAAACTGAAACGACATTATAAATCAATTTTATCCTCAAATGAGAGAAGATTGTTTAACCAAAAAATCTTTGGCAAATTGGTCCAAACTACCCTCCAAAATCGCATTTCGTATTTGGGACATTAGATTTTGATAAAACGTTATATTGTGAATCGTATTAAGCTGCAGCCCCAATATTTCGTTACACTTTTCAAGGTGGTGTAAATAAGATCTCGTGAAATTCTTACATGTATAACACTCACATTCCGGATCAAGAGGACTTAAATCACTTTTATAAGCAGAGTTTCTAATACGAATAACACCTTGACTTGTAAAAAGATGGCCATTTCTTGCATTTCTTGTTGGCATGACACAATCGAACATATCTATGCCCCTCTGCACAGCATTAACAATATCTTCAGGTTTCCCCACTCCCATCAAATATCGAGGTTTATCCTCTGGCATTTCTGATCCTATATTATCTAAAACTTCTAACATTTCTAGTTTTGGTTCACCAACAGATAAACCTCCGATTGCATAACCGTCAAAACCTATATCAACCAGTTCTCGCATAGATTCCTGTCGAAGATCTGAATACATGCCGCCCTGAATAATTCCAAACAGAGCTGATGAGTTTTTAGTAAATGCAGATTTACTTCTCTCCGCCCATCTAAGAGATAATTTCATTGAATCATATGCCTGATCTTTAGTAGCAGGATAAGGAGTGCAATCATCAAAAATCATTACAATATCGCTACCCAAAGCTTTCTGAACTTCTATTGATTTTTCAGGATTGAGAAATATTTCGCTTCCATCAATCGGTGATCTGAAGGTTACCCCTTCTTCAGTTATCTTCCTCATCTTGCCGAGACTAAAAACCTGAAATCCTCCCGAGTCAGTTAAAATTGGACCTTGCCATTTCATAAAATCATGCAAGGTTCCATGCTCTCGAATTATCTCAACGCCCGGCCTCAACATTAAGTGAAATGTATTTCCCAAAATAATATCCGCACCTGTTTTTTTTATATCAACTGGCGTTAATGTTTTAACTGTGCCATATGTTCCAACAGGCATAAAAGCTGGCGTTCTGATTAAACCCCGCTTGAAGGAGATTATTCCAGTTCTTGCTTTATCATCATATTTTAAAAGTTTAAATTTCATCTAGTGTTACAATCCTGGTAAATCAAATTTAGCATCAATGTTTTTATTCAAAAACATAGCATCACCATAACTATAAAAACGATATTTTTTATTTATCGCTTCTTTATAAGCATCCATTATTTGGCTATAGCCGGCAAAAGCACAAACCAACATCAGTAATGTTGATTTCGGTAAATGAAAATTTGTTATGAGTGCGTCTACCAGCTTAAATTCATATCCGGGACAAATGAAAATATCGGTATCTCCTTGGAATGGCTCAAGGTCAGGCTTTATGGCGATAGTTTCAAGTGAACGAAGACTTGTTGTTCCAACAGCAACTACTCGGCCTCCATTTTTCTTTGTTTCTGTAATCATGTCACATGTTTTTTTACTCACCGATATCCATTCCGAATGCATAGAGTGCTCTTTTATGTTGTCTACTTTTACTGGCTTAAAAGTACCCAACCCAACATGTAAAGTTACAAAACAAGAATTGATTCCTTTATTTTTCAGACGATCCAATAAAAGTTCATCAAAATGGAGCCCTGCTGTGGGTGCAGCAATAGCCCCGGGTGCAGAAGCATATACAGTTTGATATCTCTCTGAATCAATTCGCTCCGCATCTCGGTTCAAATATGGTGGTATTGGAGTTTGTCCTATAAGATCCATGATGATGGAAACTTTTTGACTGAACGATAATAAAAACAGGCCGTCTCTGCAGTCAATCACATCAGCATAACTATGATTTACAAAATTTATCTTAGTCCTCATTTTCATTTTTTTATTACTTCGTACCATTGCCCAAGCTAAATTTTCATCTACAGTTCTCTCAATCAATATCTCAACCATCCCACCCGAGTCTTTCTTTCCAAACAATCTCGCAGGGATGACTCTCGTGTTATTAAAGACTAACAAATCTCCCTCTTTTAAATAATTCATCAAGTCTGGAAACTTTCTGTGTGAAATCTTTCCAGATTCATTCAAAACCATCATTGAGCTCGCTGATCTATCATCTAAAGGAAATCTTGCAATTAATTCCTCCGGCAATAAATAGTCAAAAAGTTTTAAATGCATATGTATTTTCTCTAGGCCTGATGAAAATCGATTAAAGCAGACTATTCGAAGAAATTGAATATTTCTGGTTAAATTACACTCTAGAATTTCAAGTGAATAATTTTGACTGTTATACTAGCCAAAATATGCCAGTGTGGTGGAATTGGTAGACACACGGGATTCAAAATCCCGCGCCCTTAAAAGCGTGTCGGTTCGAGTCCGACCACTGGTACCAAATTACGTAAATAAAGAATTCTTAATGATATGAAATATCTGTTACTGATTGGTTTATTGATAAACCTTATTGGCTGTGGAGACTCACTAAACAAAATAGAGACAAGCTTGTTTCCTGACGGTTCATACAAGCTTCAAAAAGTTCAAATTACTGAAAATGGTAAAGTGACGACAGAGATTCGGAATCAATTAAAAATCTATTCAAATGAAAGATATATGTTTGCATTCATGCACCCTAGTATTGGTGTGGATGTTGGAGCAGGTATTGCTAAATGGAAAGATGGCATTATGACCGAAACTCCCCTATTCAATCATAATGGCTCAGTCAGTGGTTTCGAATTCGATTTATCTATTACTCAAACTGAAACGGGATTTACTCAATCTTTGACCGGATTGGTTTCGGAGGATGGAAGCATCTTAGACATGATTGAGGATTGGATAACCATTTCATCGCAGAGCTCTCCTTATGATGGATTATGGCAACTGGAAACAACTGATTTAGATCCTAATATTGTTTCACAAATAAAGATGATCGGAGGTTCACAATTCATCGAACTGACTCGATCAAAATCAGGCTCAGATATTCAAAAGCAATTTAACTTTGGTGAATTTTACAATGTTTCAGGAACCGGGATTGAACTCATAGGAGTGGTCGGAGAAAAAATAACTAATAGTTCACATAAAAATAATATTGGTGAAATAAAAACCCGAACATATGAGTTAAACGGGGATAATCTCATAGTAACGTCTAGCTCAGTACCGGGGGAGACAGTCATTCATAAATATAAGAGAATTTAGTCACGAGTAACTTCTTTCTGTAGCACCATCAAACCTTAAGTTCTTTTAGTTCAGCTATGTGTTGAACACCGACACCGCAACATCCGCCAATTATAGTTGCTCCCAAGGATTTCCATAATTCAGCATAATTAAAATATTCGCGAGGAGATAAATCATCACGCAACTCAGAGTGGCCTGAATTCGCTTTTTTTTCATTGTAAGTGGGTTGAAATGCATTTGCATAAACTCCCAATTCTTTGTTCCTCGGCAGTGTCTTTTTGGCAACTCTCAAGGCAGACTCCATAACCTCAGGTTGATTACAGTTAATAAGAACTGCCTCGATATTTTTAGCCGTTAAGCTTGAAATCGCATGCTCGAGGGCTTCACCAGACCTAAGCAATGGTTCCATAGCGTTGATCGCGTCTTTTAAAGAAAAACTAATCCACAGAGGCTGATTGACTCCACAAAATACTGCTTGTATGACCTCTGCTTCCTTTATGGAGGATACAGTCTCAGCAAGTATCACATCCGAAAATTCTACGAGATTGTCTTTAAACATATTAAGTAAATGAACCGCTTCATCTGGTCTAAACTTTTCAGGTTCGTAGGAACCAAAAACAGGAGGGATACTTGATGCTACAATTAAGCCGTTATTTGACTCTTCTCTGACATCCGCAGCTAACTTTCCGGCTCTCGCCAATAAATTTGGACCGTCCTCATAAAATCTTTTTTCACCTATATGGAATGGTACAAGCGCATATGAATTCGTAGTAATAATGTCTGCACCAGCATCTACATAAGCAAGGTGGGCATTTTTTACTGTCTCAGGTGCCTCTATCAAGGCAAGAGCAGACCACTCAGGTTGTTTAAAAGGTGCACCACTCTCCCTCAAATAAATTCCCATTCCACCATCCAAAATTTTCATACGTAAGAGTCCTTTTAAATTTTATAAACCTTGGATGCCGTCTCTTTAAACAAGCACGACTTTTCCTCAATTGAAAATGGTTCCGCTATTTTTTTTAACGCGTTCCATAAAATGTTGTATGAAACAGAAAATTTATCAACTGGAAAATTACTCTCAAACATGCATCTGTTCGGCCCAAAAAGATCGATCATAGTTAAGTAGTAATCTTTATGCAAAGTAACGATTTCATCCGAATTCGCAGGTCGTTCTCTTAAATCCCAACCCCAACCGTTGAGTGGCATTGCCAAACCACCTAACTTTGCATATACATTTTCACATTTTGACAATTCGGTGACATGTTTCTTCCAAAGTGGAAATATTTCCGTTTGTCGTCCTGAAAATGATCCAATACCTAAAGGCCCTCCAAAATGATCGAATATAATTGTTGTTTCAGGAAATTTTCTCGCTAAGTCAGTCAACTCAGTGATTTGAGTGTGGACTAACCATGCGTCAAAACTTAATTGGAATTTTGCCAACATTGAAAATCCCTCTCTAAAATCTGGCCTATTCATCAATCCAGGTAACCTACCCGTATATCGACCCACCTTGGGCGGGAATGGATAGTAAGCAACAGAGTGACGAATTCCTTTTAAAAATCCCTTTGGAGCACATGATAAATGTTCCTCTAATACGTCTTGTACTTTTTCACCAAGCATTAAGTTAGCGTGACTAACACATCCAAGAATTGGAGGTTGGCCTCGTGATGATTTTTTATTTGATAACTTAGCCTGACTAATCACAAATTCAGTTTCTCCAACTGGTTTAAGTGATTGTGGACCTGAATCCCTATACTCCGCGCTGCACTCAACAAAAATAGTACCCACGATATTATGCCCGGATTTTGTATCCTCCCATAAATCATCAATTACATAAGGGCGATTCCTTTTCCACAAATGATGATGAGGGTCGATAATTGGCATATCAGGCTCTAGTGTTTCCTCCTCAACTAGATTCAACCAATCTCTTAATTGCTCTTTAGTTTTTCGTTGTGATCCCAATTCGACTGTCCTCTAACGTTTGTGACTCAACTTTCACATAACAGAATCGCTTCCATTTTTTTTTGCGTATTTTTCAAATAATTCACTTGAAACCGCATTTTCCTCTATGATCTTAGAATAGACTCCAGCGCTAACTCTAGGTTCCCTTCTAAAATTATTTTCATAGTCAATTTTAATCAAACCAAATCGTGCGCTAAAACCCTCTGCCCACTCAAAATTGTCGGTCAAAGACCAATGAATGTATCCTCTTATGTCTGCACCTCCGAACTCGATTGCATTCCATAACTCAACTAAATGAGATACCAAAAATGCTTGACGTCTAAGATCATTCATCTCCGAATCAGCCATTCCACTCTCTAGAATATAGATTGGTTTGTCATAGCGCTGATGAGTATCCGTTAGAACTTGATAGAAACCATGGGGATATATCGACCAACCCAGGTCGCTAATCATTTGATCTGCATTAGTTGGGTCATTAAATAAGATTTCTGGATTAGCCAAATCAGAAAATCGTGTTTTAACAAAATATCTCCCATAATAATTAATGCCAATATAATCTTGTGTGTTGATAACCTCTGGAATTTCTACTTTATAATTTGTATTAGATATCGTTAGAACACCAGTTTGAAGCGCATCAAGAAAATCCCATATAAATGCATTCTCGACTTGTTTAGCAGCCAATCGATCCATTAAATTCCAGTTTCTTAATGGCTCGAAAGCTCTAGTGTGCTTCGCAATACCAACAGAGTGCTTTGTATTATGAAGTTCACCGTGCGACTTGATTATTTTATATGCAGCGCCATGTGCGCGAAGCAAACTCTCAACAACCGGTCCAATTTCATTAATTGATCTCTGCTCAAGTGGAGGAAAAATACCTTGCATATAACCATTAAAAATATAAGTCATCGGCTCATTTAAGGTACACCAATGACTGATTTCGGTGCCATAATTCTCTACGACCGAGGACACGAATTTCGAGAATAATTCTATAGCATCGTCTCGTTCCCAACCTCTCTTGCCATTCTTTTCAAACCAGAACCACTCTGGCGTTGAAAAATGAAACAAAGAAACGATCGGTGTAATTTTGTGTTTTTTTAATGAAGCCAAGATATTGCGATAATAATCGACTCCAGCAGGATCTGGAGATAACATGTCCTGGTTTGGAAATAATCTCGCCCAAGAAATCGAAAAGCGATATGCGTTATGACCCATAGCTTTAGCTAAACTGAGGTCAACATCAAACATCTCATCGTAATTTGTTTTCTTTGTCCTAACCACCGCACTATACTTATCAATATCTTTAATGTGTCCTGATAACGCAACACCAGGCAATTCACCTGTTCCACTTCTTCCATTCTCAACTGCATCTAATTCAAAGGCTGTCCAATCAGTATTTTGTTGAGTTTCTACATGTTGAGCTGCGGATGCTGCTCCCCATAAAAAGTTAGGTGGAAACTGATAGATAGTTTGACTTGGAAATTCTGATAACCAAAGATTTGTGCGCCTGTTGTCCATAGTGATTGTTAAGCCAACAAGAAGTAAGATTGTGGCAACCGAAATTACCAACCAAAGTTTAGCTTTTGGATTTATCTTCATTCGCCCTGAAACATCCTTGATTGCTTTTTCAGACGACGCTCATAATTTACTTTTGAGACATCCTGACCAATATGCTGCTCACCTCGCCCTTTGGCTAAATCGATTTGTTTTTGTCTCTCAGCAAATTGTAACTTTCTCTGATCCGTGACTTCCGAAAAACAAAACTCACAAGAAACACCTCTCACATATCTTTGTGACTTTTTATTATCTTCTGTTATTGGACGTCGACATGCATGACACTGATCATATGAACCCTTATTCAAGTCATGATCTACAGCCACTCTGTTATCAAAAACAAAGCATTCACCCCTCCATAAACTATCTTTCTCGGGCACTTCTGCAAGATAATTTAATATTCCTCCCTTCAAATGATAAACCTCATCAAAACCTCTTTCACGAAGAAGAGCAGTAGATTTTTCACACCTAATGCCACCCGTACAAAACATGGCTATTTTTTTATTTTTATCCTTACTGAGATTATCGGTCGCCCAACCGGGAAAATCTCTAAAAGAGGATAATCCCGGATTCACTGAATTTACAAATGTCCCAATGGAAACTTCGTATTCATTACGGGTATCAATAATCAATACATTGGGATTAGATATAAGTTTATTCCACTCTTCAGGCTCGACGTACTGGCCTGCACTTTTTGATGGATCCAGGTCTTCAATTCCCATTGTCACAATCTCTTTTTTTAACTTTACTTTTGTCCGATAGAACGGTATTTCATCAGAGTATGACCGTTTTATTTCTAATTTCCCTATATCTTCGTTATCCTCCAACCAATCAACAACAGAAATAACATCTTCAGAATTTCCAGATATTGTTCCATTTATGCCCTCGTTTGCTAACAGAATCGTTCCAAACACATTACAAGACTTCATTTTCTTCCGCAGTGGCTCACGCATTTCCTGATATTTAGAGAGCGTTGCAAACTTGTAGAGAGCACATGTGAGATACTTGTCTTTTGGCATTTCAAATCCAAGGGGCAAAGAGTTTATGACAATTGTATTATGATTCATCAAAATTGTACCTATCTGAAAAGCTAAAAATATCCGCACCTAGTTCAAATATCCTTTCATCGCATTGGATATACCATTTAACTTAAAATTGCCTCAAACATTGAAAACTTCAAAAATATCTCTTCATTAATGTATAAAATAATCGAAAATCTAAATTCATATGCAATGACAACACTGTTCCGTTATATTTGTTTACCCGTGCTGCTTTTTTTCTGTTTTGCGGCCTCAACCTATTCAAGTTCTCAATTAGAGGTTGGTGATTGGGATATTGACGATGATGGTCGTGCCGATGCACTGACCGATGGTCTCTTCTTTTTACGCTACACCTTTGGTCTAAGAGGTGATGCCCTTATTAGTGGATTAATCTCAAGTGGCAG
>ENA-OSEY01001105-OSEY01001105.1-marine-metagenome-genome-assembly--contig:-NODE-1105-length-19050-cov-5.102725_pt1 | contig 19050 bp, 14 predicted proteins | sample MGYA00248465_ERZ534230 | MGnify/ENA primary metagenome ERZ534230 (study PRJEB26409, sample SAMN06344110) | marine metagenome | isolation source: Sea water from surface | place: Atlantic Ocean:Southern...
ATTAACACTCTCCCTCACCCAAGAAAAGCTATAAGCCTAGGAGAGGTAACATTTTTATCTAATAGAGGTTTTTATATACCCAAACCACTAACTGAAAGTGGTATCGAACTTGTTTATTTGTTTTTTGTCATTGCAATTATATTTTCAATTTTATTTGCTAAATATTGCAAAAGAAAACAAGATTTAACCGGCATTCAATATCCAGTGTTTTGGATTAATGTTTCAGTTATTTGTTTTCTGCCATTAATCGCCTTTTTTATTTCAGGGATGCCTGTTTCATTAGAGATTCCTGCATTAAAAGGTTTTAATTTTAGAGGTGGAATGCATATGAGCCCTGAGTTAGCGGCACTAACTTTTGCTTTAGGAATTTATACTGCTGCTTTTATTGCTGAAATAGTTAGAGCAGGAATTTTAGCTATAGATAAGGGCCAAAGAGAAGCTGCTGAATCAATAGGCTTAAAACCTTCGAAAGTTATGAATTTAGTTATATTACCGCAAGCTAGAAGAGTTATAATTCCGCCATTAACAAGTCAATATTTAAACTTAACAAAAAATTCATCTTTAGCCATTGCTATAGGTTATATGGATCTAGTTGCCACACTTGGTGGTATATCTCTTAATCAAACTGGAAGAGAAATGGAAACTATGCTTATTGTAATGTTAATTTATTTATCAGTTTCACTAAGCATATCAGCTTTTATGAACTGGTATAATAGCAAAGTAAAATTGGTAGGAAGATAAGATGAGTGAAAAGACTTATAAACCAGGAAACTATCCTGATCTTCCTCCTCCTCCTGGCACAGTTGGGGTATATGGATGGATTAAACAAAATTTATTTTCATCCATAAGTAACTCTCTACTTACAATTATATCAGTTGTACTTCTTTACTATTTAATTGATGGAATAATAGGCTGGTTTTTCTTGGACGCCGTTTTTGACGCTGATTCTAAAATTGCGTGTAGAAAAATAGATGATGGCGCTTGTTGGGCAGTTATAACAAGAAGAGTAGGTCAGTTTGTTTATGGGTTTTACCCTGAAGCTGAAAGGTGGAGGATTGACATAACATTTTTAACAATGTTTGTAGCATTTGCACCTTTACTGTATCCCGATATACCAAAAAGAAAGTGGTTATTGTATTTCAGTGTATTTTATCCATTTTTTGCATTTGTGTTAATTATGGGTGGTTATTTTGGTCTTCAGAAAATTGAATATAGTCTTTTTGGTGGCTTCATGCTCACAGTTATTTTAGGTGTTTGCGGCATTGTTTGTTCATTGCCACTTGGAATTTTATTAGCATTGGGAAGACAATCGAATTTAACAGTAGTTAGAACATTAAGTGTTTGTTTTATTGAGTTTATGAGAGGTGTCCCTCTAATAACACTTCTTTTTGTTGCTTCTTCAATGCTAAATTATTTTCTTCCACCCGGAACTAATTTTAGCATTTTAGTAAGAGTTATAATTATGTTTACTTTTTTCTCTGCTGCTTACATAGCAGAAGTGATAAGAGGTGGTATTCAAGCTATTCCTAAGGGTCAGTATGAAGCTGCAGACGCATTAGGGATGAATTATTGGCAAAAAACAAGATTTATAACTCTTCCTCAAGCACTAAAGATTTCAATACCGGGTATTGTAAACACCTTTATAGGTTTATATAAAGATACAACTCTAGTTGTGGTGATAGGATTGTTAGATCCACTTGGTATTGGAAGAGCAGCACTTGCTGATACAAAATGGAATGGTTTATCTACTGAAACTTATCTATTTGTAGCCTTGTTCTTTTTTGTAAGTTGTTTTGCTATGTCTCGTTATTCCTTGTGGCTTGAAAATAAATTAAACACTGATAAAAAGTGAGAATAAAATGGTAGTAAATAAAAATAAATCATCAAAACCAGTCATTGAAATAAAAGAAATGCATAAATGGTTTGGTAACTTTCACGTACTAAAAAATATTTCTTTGGGTGTAAATCAAGGTGAACGGATAGTTATTTGTGGACCATCTGGGTCTGGAAAATCTACACTGATTAGATGTATAAACAGATTAGAAGTTCATCAACAAGGTGATATTATTGTAAATAATGTTCAATTAACTGGAGACTTAAAAAATCTTGAAGCCATAAGAAGTGACGTTGGAATGGTATTTCAGTCCTTCAATCTTTTTCCTCATTTAACTGTAATTGAAAATTGTACTTTGGCTCCAATTTGGGTTAAAAAACTTCCAAAAAAAGAAGCTGAGGAATTAGCAATGGAATTATTAACTAGAGTAAAAATTCCAGAGCAAGCTCTTAAATACCCAGGACAATTATCTGGAGGTCAACAACAAAGAGTTGCTATTGCAAGATCATTATGCATGCAACCAAAAATAATGTTATTTGATGAACCAACTTCTGCTCTTGATCCAGAAATGATAAAAGAAGTTTTAGATACTATGATAGAATTAGCTGAAACTGGAATGACTATGTTAGTTGTTACTCATGAAATGGGTTTTGCAAAAAAAGTTGCAGATAGTGTTATTTTCATGGATGAGGGTGAAATAATAGAGCAGAATGACCCTAAGAATTTTTTTAACAATCCTAAAAACGATAGAACTAAACTTTTCTTAAGCCAAATTCTTAATCATTAGACTTATATCTAATTTCCTGTTTGTATTTCTTGTCCAGATGTTGCCCACTCCGTCCAAGAGCCATCATAAATAGGAGTATTCTCTTTACCTAAACAATAAAGTGCAACTGATATAACACATGCAGATACTCCAGATCCACAAGTTGCAATTATATCCTCTGATGTATCAATGTCATTATTTGAAAAAAACTTATCTAACTCTTCAATTGATTTTAGAAAACCATCATTTGTCAGTAATTCAGATGAAGGTAAACTTTTAGAATTTGGAATATGACCAGATTGTAATCCTGGTCTTGGTTCTTTAGCATCACCAATAAACCTTTTATAAGATCTGGCATCTAAAATTACTTTTGAATTATTTTTTGAAATAGAAATCATTTCCTCTAAATTTACAACTAGGTCTTTTTTTTCAGTTTTACTTACAAAATTGCCTTTAGAAATCATTGTTTTTTTTACGGTTGTTTCTCCGCCACTTTTTTTCCAATTTTTTAACCCACCATTTAAGATTAAAATATTTTTATGACCGAAATATCTAAGTAAAAACCATGCTCGAGCCGAAGACAACAACGGTGAATTATCGTAAATAATAATTTCATCTTCATTATTAAGTCCTAGGTTTTGCATCATATCTGAAAAAAGATCTTTTGATGGGATCATGTGAGGTAAAGGATTTTTTGGATCTGCAATCTTATTGACATCAAAAAAAACTGAATTTGGAATGTGTTCTTTTTGATATTCTTCCTCAGCATTTAAACCAGAGTCTGGAAGAAAAAACGTAGCATCTAATATTTTTACGTTTGGCTTATTAATTTTATTTTTTAGTGTGTTAGGTTCTATTAATAAAGTATTTTTCAAATTTCATCTCCATTTACAGCCAATTAGGGACTACTAAATCCTTTGATTTTAAAAATTCAGGGTTCCATATTTTAGATTGATATCTTTGTCCTGAGTCACATAAAATCGTTACAATAGTATGTCCCGGACCAAGTTCTTTTGCTAATTTCATGGCTCCAGCTACGTTGATTCCACTTGATCCTCCAAGAAATAAACCTTCATCTTTTAGTAAATCAAATATAATAGTAAGCGCATCGTTATCGCTTATTCTAAAAGATAAATCTAAAGGACAATTTTCTAAATTTTTAGTAACTCTACCTTGACCAATACCCTCTGTTATAGAGTTTCCTTCTGCTTTCATTTCTCCATTTTGATAATAGTTGTATAAACCAGAGCCAAAAGGGTCAGACAAAGCTATTTTAATTTTTTTATTTTTTTCTTTTAAAAACAATCCCGTACCAGATAAAGTTCCTCCTGTACCAACTGCACAAGTAAAAGCATCTACTTTACCATCTGTTTGTTCCCATATTTCAGGCCCTGTGGAGTTATAATGAGACATTTGATTTGCTACATTATCAAACTGATTGGCCCAAAGAACCCCATTTTCATGTGTTTTGGACAAATCTTCAGCAATTTGTTGTGATTGTCTTATGTAATTTCCAGGATTTGAATAAGGCAAAGCAGGAACTAATTTTAATTCACATCCAATCAATCTTAAAGCATCTTTTTTTTCCTGACTTTGTGTTTCAGGCATAACAATCAAGGTTTTATAGCCTAATGAATTTCCAACTAGTCCTAGGCCGATACCTGTGTTGCCGGCAGTTCCCTCAACAATTATACCTCCTGGCAATAATTGTTTTTTTTCTATTGCATCTAAAACAATACCTTTGGCAGCTCTGTCTTTTATAGATGAGCCTGGGTTAAGAAACTCTGCTTTCCCATAAATTTCACAACCAGTAATTTCACTAGCTTTTTTTAATTTAATTAGTGGTGTATTTCCAACAGTGTCAACAAAATCAATTTTAATATTATTTTTCATAAATTTTACTTAACTAATAATCATTATTATATATACAAAAGCTATATTAATTTAATATAGAAAATTTAAAATGATTAATTTTAAAAATATTTACTTCTCTATAGGGGGAGTCCCACTTTTTGAAAATGCGTCTGGATTTGTTCCTACTGGACATAAGGTGGGTGTTGTTGGAAGTAATGGAGCTGGAAAAACAACTCTATTCAAATTAATTTTAAATGAAATTATTTTAGACGCTGGGGTGATCGAGGTGCCAAAAAATTATAAGATTGGCTATGTTTCACAAGAAGCTCCATCAACTGAAGTAACATTATTGGACACAGTTTTAGAGGCTGATATTGAAAGGTCAAAACTTTTACACAATGCTCAAATAGAAAAAGATCCAAACAAAATTGCAGAAATTTATACTAGGTTGTCTGATATTAATGCATACTCTGCTGAAGCTAGGGCATCTTCAATTTTAAATGGTCTGGGGTTTAGTAAAGAAGATCTCATTAGACCATGCTCTAGTTTTTCCGGTGGTTGGAGAATGCGTGTTGCATTAGCAAGTGTATTGTTTTCTAATCCAGAATTACTTTTACTTGATGAACCCACAAACTATCTAGATTTTGAAGGTTCTGTTTGGTTAGAAAACTACTTACAAAGATTTAAAAACACAGCTTTGGTAATTTCTCATGATAGGAATTTACTTAATAAATCAGTAACTAGCATATTACATTTATCACAAAAAAAATTAATTTTTTATAATGGTAATTATGATTTTTTTGATAACGAAAGAAGAGTTCAATTAGAGCAAAAAATATCTCAAAAAAATAAACAAGATGCCCAAAGAGCCCATTTGGAAAGCTTTATTAATCGTTTTAAAGCTAAAGCCTCTAAGGCTAAACAGGCTCAATCAAGAATTAAAATTTTAGAAAAAATGAAACCTATTATAATTGAAGAAAATCAGAAAGTTCCTACCTTCAATTTTGAAATAAATACAAAATTTGCTCCACCACTAATTACAATTGAACAGGCATCAGTTGGATATAATAATATTCCAATTTTAAAAAATATAAATTTAAGTATAGATCCAGATGATCGCATTGCCCTTTTAGGAGTAAACGGAGAAGGTAAGTCTACTTTATCAAAATTGATAGCAAAAAAACTAAATTCAATGAAAGGAAAATTAAATTATCCCAAAAAATTAAAAATTGGATATTTTGCACAACATCAACTAGACGAATTAAGGCCAAATGAAACACCCTTTGAACATTTATATTCAAAACTGGACAAAGAAGTACCTTCTAAGATTAGAGCTAAACTAGGTTCAGTTGGTTTTACACAAGATACAATGGATATAGAAGTAAAAAGATTGTCTGGCGGACAAAAAGCTAGATTATTGCTGCTTTTAGTTGTTATTGAAAAACCTGATTTGCTAATTCTTGATGAGCCTACTAATCATTTAGATGTTGAGAGTAGGGAAGCGCTTATAATGGCTTTAAATGATTATACAGGATCTTTAATATTAGTAACTCATGATGCTTTTCTGGTAGAAAGATTAGTTGATCGTCTTCTTATCATTAAAGATGGAAATGTGTCTGAATTTTTAGGTGATATTAATGAATATAAAAAAGTAGTTCTAAATAATAATACAATTAAAGGCAAACATAAGGAAGTTAGCAGTAAAAACATAGTAAACAATCAATCTAAGACATCTAGCACTAAAGATTTAAAAAAACTTTTAACAAATTGTGAAAACAAAATTTCAAAATATGAAAAACAAAAAAGTATTTTAGAAGATGAAATGTTGCTTGAAAATTTTTACGAAGCTAATAATCAAAAACGTATTCAGGAAGTTAATATTGAATTAAAAACTCTGATAAATCTTATCACTGAAGAAGAAAAAAAATGGGAAGAATTAGTAGTTAAAATAGAAAAGCTAAATTAATGAATTCGTTAGAAGCTTATACTAGTCTTTTTATTTCTTCGTTTTTGTCTTCGACAATACTTCCTGGGCATTCTGAAATAACATTAACCACTCTCATTCTGTTAGAAAAATATTCACAGTTTTTGCTCATTTTCTTTGCAAGCCTTGGTAATATATTAGGTTCAATTGTTAATTGGTTCTTAGGATTATATATAACAAAATTTATTAACAAAAGTTGGTTTCCTTTTTCAAAGAAACAATTGGATAAGGCTTCTTCATGGTATTTAAAATATGGTAAATGGTCTTTATTTCTTTGTTGGGTTCCTATAATTGGAGACCCATTAACAATTGTTGCAGGTATGTTTCGTTTTCCTTTAATTATATTTATAATTATAGTTTCAATCTCAAAAGTACTAAGATATATTTTTGTAGGTTATATTGCATTAAAACTTTTATAATTAATATTGTGTAATTAAGATGAAATTATTTACTGTATTTTTATTTATTTTATTTTCAAATTCTCCTACCTATGCAGAAAAAATTAATGATAAGATTGTTAATAATAAGTTTGAAACAGAGTGTAAATTATTAGAAGCTGAAATAAGTTTATTACTTTTTTATGCTGATAATAAATTTATGAATAAACCTGAATTAATTTCAAAATATCTTAAGGAAGTGAATTTTCACGAAATTGTAGATTCTTGGGAAAAGTTATGTAAATAATGGCTCCCCGGGACGGATTCGAACCGCCGGCCAGACGATTAACAGTCGTCTGCTCTACCGCTGAGCTACCGGGGAATATATCGATTACTCATTTGTTTGTTTTTAATCTAATTATTATAAAATGCAACAATTTAATAAAACAATTCAAAGTGTTGAAGATTAATTATTTTTTAAAATTTTTTTTGCTATTTTAGAAATTTCTGAATGACTTAAAGATTTAGCATTTATGAGTTTTATTATTTTACGGTCATTTTTAATTGTATTAGAGGAGTAAGACGGGTCATAATGATTTTGTAAAAAACTCTCAGTAAGCTCTTCCCAATTTTTTTTTAGTATTAAATCTTCCCAACTATCAATTAAATTTTTACTCAGTCTTTTTCTTAAACCACTAAGTAAGGGATAAATTAGATCGGGGTTATCACACATATAATCATAATCTTTAACTAGAAAATTTGCTCTCAATTTTAGATCTGCTTTAATCTCAACCCTAGGTGAAATTATCATTTTTGCCCAAATTGATTTAGGTATATGAACATTACCAATTTTGCTACTTTCTGCCTCAACATAAATATTTTTTTTAAGGTTAAGTTTTTTAAGTTTATTAAATAGTTTACTTTCAAACAATTTTTGAGAAGGTTGCTCTAAACCTGGTATTTTGCCTAATAAGGATCCTTTATGATTGGCTAAACCCTCTAAATCTAAAATTTGTCCACCTAATTCACCAATATTTTGTAAAATTTTAGTTTTTGCAGAACCAGTTTTACCACTTATTAAAATTATTTTTAATTTGGAACCAATATTTTCAAAAAATTTTACAACGCTGTTTCTATATTCTTTATAACCACCATCTAATTGGTATGTTCTCCATCCTACTTCAGATAAAATAATTGAAAAGGCTTTTGATCTCTGACCACCTCTCCAACAATAAATCAATGGTTGCCATGAACCTTTTTGTTCAAGAAAATTTTTTTCGATGTGATCTGCAATATTTCTTGCAGTAAGTGAGGAACCTATTATTTTTGCTTTGAAGGTACTTTCTTTTTTATAAATGGTACCAACTTTTTCTCTTTCTTGATCAGATAATACAGGGCAATTGATAGCTCCTATAATATGGTCATTAGCAAATTCTGATGGAGATCTTACATCAATAATTGTATCAAAGTTTTTGCTTTCCCAATTTTTAATTGATTTATACTTTTTTACCATTTTTTACGTTATTCTAATTTTATTATCTAAATTGTTTACAAATCCTATTTCAGTAAAATTAATTTTGTTTTCCTTTAAAATTTTAAATTGTTTAACTTTTTCTTCTTTTGGAATTATAAAGGCTAAACCTCCAACAGTTTGAGGATCATATAATATTTCATCTATTAACTTTATTTCTCTATCATAAACTAATTCTTTTTGTGCGGTGTTAAAATTTTTCTCGAATAATGAAGATCTGACATTTTTGGATAAAGCTTCCGTAACACCGTTAAATATAGGTATTTTATCTGGATAGATTGTCAGTCCAGTCTTTCCAACATCTCTTTTTATTAAGTTTAATAGATGGTTTGCTAGTCCAAAACCAGTTATGTCTGTCATAGACAAAATTTTCAATCTATCTGAAATTTTTGAGAAATTAATATTTCCTTGAGACATCTGGTTAAGAACTTCAATTTGGTAATAACTATCAATAATATCGTTGTTTATACCCGCAAATATAATTCCAGACCCTATTCTTTCAGTTAATATCAAAATATCATTTACTTTTAGCTTACCAAGGGTTTTATTATTTACACTTTTTTTTTCGCCTATTACAGAAAAACCTATTACTGGATCTTTATCTTTGCCAATCATAGTATGTCCACCACTTATAGAACAATTAGCTAACTTTAAGACTTCTGTAGCACCAGAGGTGACTTGTTCTAAATCTCTTGAATTTATTTCAGAATTTGAAAATGGAAGTTGTAAAATCATTAGGGCTGAAATAAGTTTAGAATTGACCGCAATAATATCGCTAATTGCATGATTAGCTGCAATTTTTCCTAAAAGATATGGATCCGATACAATAGAGCTAATCATATCTACACTCTGATATAATTTTGGATAATTATTTATATTAATTGCATCTTCAGACGTTGTAATTATTTCTTTGGATAAAGTTGTTTTGAGGGAATTAAAATCTACTTTTGCAGCACAACCTCTACATTGCATTTGATAAGAAGGTATATTTTTATTATTTTGAATAATAACGTCAAAAACTTTAAATAAATTCCTAAATATATAATTATTATCTTGGTTTAAATCATTGAATTTTTTTACAAATTTCTGATCTATTAATTTTTTTAAAAGAAAACTAAATCTTGAAGTAAATGTGAAATTATATTTTGTAGCAATGGCTAGTCCATTTGACAATCCTATTATTGATAAATAATTTTTATTAAATTTATAAGGAACAGGTATTTTTTTTTGAATAAATCCTCTAATACTTCTAGCTAGAGGTTTTCCAGATTTTACTGCATAAACACCAGATTTACTTAAATTTTGATTGTTAAAATCAACTATGTCACCAGCAGCAAAAACATAATTATAATTTGTTTGAAATTTATTATTGACAATAATAAAATTATTTCGATTTAAAATAATATCTGATTTTTTTATCCATTCTGGGGCCATACCATTTGTTGATAAAATTGACTTATCAATTTTCAATTTAGTTTTATCTGATAAAATCAATGTATCTTTTTGTACTTCAATTACTTCTACTTTTTCAATCACATTAATTTGTGCATTTTGAAGAGTTTGTTTTGCTACTTTTCTTGTATTATTTGGGAAAGAACTTAATAGTCCATTTTTGCCAGTTATTATACTTATTTTCAAATTAGATTTTGTATTTGTGAAACGTTTTTGCAAACCTAAAGCCAATTCTACTGAAGCGGGACCTCCTCCAATAAAAGCAATATTATTATTTTTTTTTATTTCAGTTAAAAAATTATTTGATAATTTTGAGATTGGTTTTACTGGTACACAATATTTAAGTGCCCCTTTGATAGTTTTATTGCTGCTTTGTATGCCTGTGTTTATTGATAGTACGTCAAATTTTATTTTTGGTCTGTTTTTTAAAATAATTTCTTTATTAATTGCTGAAATTTCTAAAACTTCTGAATGTATAAACCTAATATTCAATTTGAAACAAAGTTTATAGAGGTCTATGTGAGTTTCTCTCCAACTGTAAATTCCTTCTATGAATCCTGGAATCATACCTGAATAAGGAGTATCAATTTCTTTACTAATTAATGTTATTCGGTTTCCTTGAATAGGGTTTTTTGATAGTTCCATCATTAGCATTATGTGAGAATGTCCACCACCAATTAACACTAAGTCATTGTTTATTGGGATTTCTTGTTGCTTAAACATATTTATTACATCTAATAAATGGAGGCCCGAAGCGGAATCGAACCGCTGTTAACGGCTTTGCAGGCCGCTGCATCACCACTCTGCCATCGGGCCACAAGTTAGGTGATTACTTCTATAACTCTTCAAAAGCATACAAGCAATTAAAAAAAAAAAATATAGAATAATATTTTGTTTCAAAATTTCATGTTAATACTTAATTATTAACTAGAATTTTATTTTCAATTCGCTATTAAATTATATTTATGTTTATTTAGCATTTTTTGAGGTTTCAATGATTTCATTTTTTAAAAGAATTAAATTTTTTTATTTAATATTTTTCTGTTTTTTATTTTTAAATGCTTCAAAAGTTCTTAGTTCCGATTTTTTATTTGAAAATTCCATTCATGAAGCACTTAAAAATAGTTTGGAATTAAAAGCCCAAAATTATAAATTAGCTGCTACCAAAAATTCTTTAGAAGAATCTGGTTCTTCTAAAGACTGGACAAATTCTTTTACGACAACCTTTAAATCTGACAATAAAGATAGTAATTCCCAAGGAACATTTGTAAATGATGAGACAACAACCTCCACTATCTCATTAAGTAAAAATATATTCGATGGAGGAGAAGCTTATGAAAAAATTTCTATAGCAAAAGAAAATATTAAACTTGAGCAATATAATTTAAATATTATTGAGCAAAAAATAATTTTGAATTCTATAAGAGCTTATTTAGATGTTTATTCAAATCAATCTGTAGTTAGTTTAAGAAAAAAAAGTTTAGATAGATTTAAAGAAAATGTTGATGCCACAGAGTTAAAATTACAAGCTGGTACAGTAACACCAACCACACTGGCCGAAGCTCAATCTAAATTAGCAAAAGCTCAATATGATTTAATTTTATCTGAAGGAAATCTTGAAAAAGCAATTTCCAAATTTAAAAGTATTACAAAATTCAATGTAATACCAAATAAATTTTCTTTACCCAAATCAAACTTCATACCTCCAGATACAAAAAATAAAACTGTTAAAATAGCCTTAGAGAATAACCTTGATATTATAGTAGCTAAATTGAAAAAAAATATTGCTGAAAAAAATGTTGCATTAAAAGAAAGTGATAATAGGCCAACACTTAACTTAGAATTTTTTGGTAAAGATAATGAATCATCATTAAACACCGCTTCAACTGATTACCAAAGTTATGGTGTTAATCTTACTTTTAAGACACCTTTGTTTTATAATTCATCCTCCAAAGCTTCTATAAAAAAACTTGATAATCTATCAAGAGCGAGTTCAGTTGAATTATCTGAAAAACAGAGACAGGTAGAGTTAAGTGCTATTTCCTCATATCAAAATTACAAAAGTGCTATTGCAAAAACCAAAGCATCAGAGAGCGAAAAAAAATCCTCATTACTAGCTTTAAATGGTATCAAAAAGGAGTCAGAATTTGGCATAAGAACAATTTTAGACGTGCTAGATGCAGAAGTTGATTTTTTAAATGCATCTTCTAACTTGATACAAAGTCAAGCTGATGAGATTTTTAGTGTTTATCAAATAAAGTCTATTCTAGGAAGCTTATCAATTAAAGATATTAATAATGATTTGGATGTTAAATATGATTTGAAAGAGAATAAACTAGATTTTAACATATTAGATCGTAGGATGTTTAATTAAGCAAAATTTATTGGAATTCTAATATGATGGATAAAAGGTTTGATTCTAATTACATAGAAAAAAAATGGTATAAAAGATGGTTGGAAAGTGGTGCTTTTGCTTCAAACAATCAATCACCAAAAGAACCATATGTTATAATGATGCCACCTCCAAACGTAACTGGTTCGTTACATATTGGTCATGCTTTAACATTCACTATTCAAGATATCTTAATAAGATTTCATAGAATGCAAGGACTAGATGTTCTCTGGCAACCAGGGACAGATCACGCTGGAATAGCTACTCAGATGGTTGTTGAAAGAGAATTAGCAAAATCTAATTTAACAAGACATGGCTTAGGTAGAGAAAAGTTTGTTGAAAAAGTTTGGGAGTGGAAAGAAAAGTCAGGTGGTGAAATTACAAATCAATTAAGAGCTTTAGGAGCGTCACCGGATTGGGAAAAAGAACGATTTACAATGGATGAGGGATTATCAAAAGCCGTAATTTCTGTATTTGTTAAATTATATAAAGAAGGATTGATTTATAGAGATAAGCGATTAGTTAATTGGGATCCAAAATTATTAACAGCTATTTCTGATTTAGAAGTTGAACAAAAAGAAGTTGAAGGAAAATTTTGGTATTTCAAATACCCTCTTGAAAATAGTGACGAATTCTTAACAATAGCTACAACTAGGCCAGAAACCATGTTAGGAGACACAGCTGTAGCTGTAAATCCCGATGATGAAAGATATATTCATCTAAAAGGTAAATATGTAATATTACCAATTATAAATCGACGTATTCCTATTATTTTTGACAATTATTCAGATCCAGAAAAAGGTTCTGGTGCTGTTAAAATAACTCCAGCTCATGATTTTAATGATTTCGAAGTTGGGAAAAGACATGGTTTAGATATGATTAATATCTTTGATGCTAATGCTTCGATAAATGAAAATGGTGGAGAAGATTTCAAAGGGTTAGACAGATTTGAAGCTAGAAAAAAAGTTTTAGAGATTTTAAAAGCTCAAAATTTATATATTAAAGAAGAGAAAATTGTACATACGGTTCCTCATGGAGATAGATCTAACGTAGTTGTGGAACCATGGCTTATGGACCAATGGTATGTTGATGCATATAAATTAGCTCAACCAGCTATCAAAGCTGTTAAAGATAAAAAAACTAAGTTTGTTCCTGCAAATTGGGATAAAACATACTTTGAATGGATGAACAATATTGAACCATGGTGTGTTTCTAGACAATTATGGTGGGGTCATAGAATACCTGCCTGGTTTGGACCTGATGATAAGATTTTTGTAGAACATAACCAGTTAGATGCTGAGAAAGCAGCAGAATTGCATTATGGAAAAAAAGTTAAACTAATACAAGATGAAGATGTATTGGACACATGGTTTTCATCCGCACTTTGGCCATTTTCAACCTTAGGATGGCCTGATAACACAAAAGATCTAAAGAAATATTATCCAACCAATGTTTTAGTAACTGGCTTTGACATAATTTTCTTTTGGGTGGCTCGTATGATGATGATGGGCATGCATTTTATGGATGACGAGGTTCCATTTAAAGAAGTTTATATACACGCTCTAGTAAGAGATGATAAGGGTCAAAAAATGTCAAAATCAAAGGGTAATGTTCTAGATCCTCTTGATTTATCTGTCAAATATGGTGCTGACTCATTAAGGTTCACTCTTACAGCAATGGCTGCTCAAGGAAGGGATATAAAATTATCAGAAGAAAGAATTGCAGGATATAGAAATTTTAGTACAAAAATATGGAATGGATGTAAATTTCTTGAATTTAATGAATGCATTTCAGAACTAGACACTGATCTCAATTTTATAAATCTACAAATCAACAAATGGATAATTGAAAATTATAATCAACTTAATTCAAAAGTTAAAAAATCTATAGTTGAATACAAATTTAATGATGCTGCAGATGCCTTGTATCAATTTATTTGGAGAGATTATTGTGATTGGTATATAGAGTTTATTAAGCCTATTTTGAATAATGCTGAAGATATTGAGTCACAAAAAGAGACTAAAAGTGTTTCTATTAAAATTATGAAAAATGTTTTATTAATGTTACACCCAATAATGCCATATGTCACAGAAGAAATTTTTGAAAAATTGTTTAAATCTAATAAGTTAGCAATATCATCTTCATGGCCGAGCTTAATTGAAACTGAAACTTCATTAAAAAATGGAATAGGTCTGACAATTGATATTGTGTCTGCGATAAGATCAATTAGAGTTGAAAAAAATATTCCAAATAAATCTAGACCTACAATTTTACTTAAAAATGTAAATCAAGAAAAAAAGATTATTATTGAAGAGAATTACAATTTAATCCTTAATTTAGCAAAATTAAATCAGATAAAATTTTTATCTAAACAACATGAAGAAAATGAAAAATCTATTGTTACAACTGTTGATGAGATAATTTTAATGATACCAACAGATGGACTAATTGATATAGAAGCAGAAAAAAATAGATTGAGTAAAGAGCTTGAAAATATAACCAATGAAATTGAAATAATAGATAAAAGATTAAATAACCCTTCATTTATAGAAAAAGCACCACCAAAAGTTATAGAGGATGTGAAAACTAAAAAAACAATATTTAATCAAAGAAAATCAGAAATAAATAAGGCCTTATTAAATTTATAATATTAAATGAAAATCGGAGAAAAATATGAAGAATTCAAAAACAGTTTTAATTGACAAAAATCCTGGAAGAAATTCTCAAACTTTTGGTATTGCAAGAATTCTAAATACTGACCTTGATTTAATACATGAACCTTCAATTGGGGTGGTTGGTAATAAAGGGGACTCTCAATGTTATCTTGGTGTTGAACAAAAAGTTAAAACAATACATGAAAAATTAAGGCTAAGGATAGGCCAAAACCCAAATGATATTAGAATGAGATTAGTACAACCTGAGTACACCGTAGCGACATCTGATGGTATAAGAAACGGTACTAAAGAGATGCGTTATTCTTTAATTGGAAGAGAAGTAACTAATGATACATTATGCGAACATTTAAGCGCTTCGGGTTTAGAAGGTACAATTGCTGTTGTTGCCTGTGACAAACCACCTGTTGGAACATTGTCTGCAATTTTAGAGCACAATAGACCTGCTATTATAATGTCTGACGGTCCAATAAGACCTGGAATTGATTCAGTTACTAATGAACCATTGGACATTATTTCAAGTTATCAAATTGCAGGTAGTGAAGATGAAGAACTGAAAAGAAGAATTGCATGCGAAGCTTGTCCTGGTTATGGAAGTTGTGGTGGGATGTTTACTTATAATACTATGCAGACGTTTATTGGTGTTGTAGGCATGCAACCTTTACATATGGTTTCACCACCTTCAGACGATGAAAGAAGGTTAGATATATTTCCTGACCAACTCATTACTTATTTAGATAATATGGTTAAAAAAGATATTAAGCCAAGGGATATTGTTACGAGAGACTCTATAAGGAATGCTCTAATAGTAGCAATGTCTATAGGAGGATCAACTAACGTCATGCTTCATGCACCAGAGTTAGCTAGAGCTGCAGGATATAAAAGTTTTATTGAAGATATTATGTCTCCAGATGAATTTAACTATTTATCCGAAAAGGTAGTTCCTGTTTTAGTTGATGCAAGACCATTTGGAAAATACTCAATGGTTGATATTGATAATCAAGGTGGTGTTCAGGTTTTTATTAAGGATTTATTAGACTCAGGCTTATTGAATGGCAATACTTTAACGTGTACAGGTGAAACTTTAGCTGAACAAGTTGATCGATTAGCTCCTAAAGAACCTGACGGAAGAGTAATATATCCTGTAAAAAAACCTTATAAAGAAACTGGTGGACTTAGACTTTTAGGAGGAAATTTATCTCCTGAATTCAGTTCTATCTTAAAACTAGCTGGTGTTGAAGGTGGTTTAGAAAATAATGTTTTTATTGGGAAAGCTAGAATATTTGATGGAGAACAAAAACTTCTTTGGACCCTAGAAAATGAACCAGACAACTTTAACAATAATGATATGGTTGTAGTTAGGTATGAAGGACCTGTAGGTGGGCCTGGTATGCCAGAAATGCTAGATTCCACCTCAAGAATTACCACTTTGTGCAGAGAAAGAAATATAATTGTAGGATTAATGACTGATGGACGTTTCTCTGGTGGCTCTGTTGGTCTTGTCATTGGTCATGTTGGTCCAGAGGCGGCTATAGGTGGACCTATTGCCCTAATAGAGGATGGAGATGAAATTATAGTTGATTTAAATAAAAATGAGATTAATTGTTCCCAATTGAATGATACTAATATTTTCAAGTTTAGAAAAAGCAATTGGGAAGAAATTTTCAAAACTAATGGTGGCACACATCCAGCAGTTGGAGATGCAGATACGAGATTGCTTAATAGAATGAGAAACTCTGCTGTTTCAGCAACTTATGGAGCTGGAATGCATCCTAATCGAGAACTCTGGGTTCCTAATCCTAGAGGGGTAGAAGATTCAGGGTTTATACCTAAAAATATACATAAATCATAAAGTTTATTTTTCTAAATGAATCCAAATAGGTGTATGGTCACTGGGTTTTTCTTCACCTCTTGGTGTTTTGTCTATACCTACATCAATTAGATTATCAACTATCTCTGGTGAGATTAAAAAAAGATCTATTCTTATTCCATTGTCTTTTTGCCAAGCTCCACCCTGATAGTCCCAAAAACTATACTCTTTAGCTGTTGGATATTTTATGCGGTAAGCATCAACTAGACCAATATTTATTAACTCTCTTAAATGCCTTCTGGTTGTTTCCAGATATAATGCATCATTTTGCCATTTAGACACATCATAACAATCAATACTTTCCTGAATTACATTAAAATCGCCTCCTAAAATCAGAGGTTCATTTGTGTCATAAATATCTTTAGTGTATTTTGTTAGACGTTTCATCCAACTAATTTTATAGTCATATTTAGGACCAGGAGCAGGATTACCATTAGGTAAATATAAGCAAATGATATTTACATCATTAATTTTTACGTGTAAGAACCTTGCTTGATTATCTTCATCAATGCTCTCATTGTAAAAAGGTAATGATCTGGTAATTTCATTTATTTCAAATTTAGATGCAATTGCAACGCCGTTATATGATTTTTGTCCATTGAATATTACATTATACCGTTTTTGTTTAAAGTCTAATGAAGGAAAATTATCGTCCATTGTCTTAGTTTCCTGCATTAAAATGACATCAATATTATTTTTATCTAGCCAACTTAATACATTTGGCAGTCTCATTTTTATAGAATTTACATTAAAACTAGCTATTTTAAAGGACATTGGATTAAATTTATTTTAGATAGAGAAACTTGTTCCACAGCCACAATTTGCTGTAGCATTAGGATTTTCAATTTTAAAATATGATCCTGCAAGTTCTGAAACATATTCTAAAGTGCTTCCACGAAGAAAATCAATAGACACTTTATCAATTAAATAATCAATTCCACCTTCTTTGAAGATCATATCATCGTCTTTAGGTTTTTTATCAAATGAAAAATCATACTGAAAGCCAGAACATCCACCTCCTAGAACTGATATTCTAAAATATGAACCTTCTTCGTCTTTAAGTAAAATTTTTACTCTTTCTAAGGCTTCTTTTGATAGACTAAAGTCTTGATTGAAATCCTTACTTTCATTCATTTAAAAAAACCTCATTTAATTTTGAAATTTATTACAATTGTTTAATTGCAAATTAACATATTTTTATACATAAATGAATAATTTATTGGAAAATTTTATGTTTGTTAATAATGACAACCGTTATTTAAGTCCATTTGCATGTCATAGTTCTGAAAGTAGGGGCAGAGTCCATAAAGATGATACACTTATTCTTGGTAGATCTGAATATCAAAGAGATAGGGATAGAATTATTCACTCTGAAGCTTTTAGAAGATTAAAAGACAAAACTCAGGTTTTTATTTTCCATAAAGGAGATCATTATAGAACTCGACTGACTCATACTCTTGAAGTATCACAGATTGCAAGATCAATTGCTAAGGCTCTAAATATTAATGAGGATTTAACTGAGACCATAGCCCTTGCACATGATCTAGGACATCCACCTCTAGGTCATAAGGGAGAAGATATTCTCCAAAAAATAATGTCTGATGTAGGTGGTTTCAATCATAATGAACAATCATTAAGAGTTGTAACAATTTTAGAAAAAAAATATCCAAATTTTGATGGTTTGAACCTTACTCATGAAACTTTAGAGGGATTGATTAAACATAATGGACCTTTTTTAGATTTGGATAAAATACCACAAACTATCAAAGATATTTGTCTTATCTTAGATATTGATTTCAGAACACACAGCTCATTAGAAGGTCAAGTGGCAAATATTTCTGATGATATAGCTTATTTAACGCATGATTTTGACGATGGTCTTCGTGAAAAATTATTTTCTTTAAATGATCTTCGTAAAATAGATATTATTAATTATATTTTAAAAAATATCGAAAATAATTTTATCAATATAAAGGATGATATATTAATTCATCAATTAATAAGGCATCTAATTAGTTATTTTATAAACGATGTTGTATCAAATTCACTAGCAATTATAAAAAAAAATAATTTTAAAAATGTAAATGAAATAAAAGATTATGGAAAAAAAACTGTAAAACTTTCTAACAATGCTTCATCGTCAATGGAAGAAATAAGAAAATTTTTATTTAACAAAATGTATCGAAATGAGTCAGTTGTAAAAAAATTGGATAAAAATGCACTTATGATAGAAAAATTATTTTTATTATTTATAAAGGATATTCATAGACTTCCAGAACAATGGAGATATTTTAATGGACAAATTTTATCAGAAATCT
>ENA-OSEY01001106-OSEY01001106.1-marine-metagenome-genome-assembly--contig:-NODE-1106-length-19046-cov-6.529232_pt1 | contig 19046 bp, 16 predicted proteins | sample MGYA00248465_ERZ534230 | MGnify/ENA primary metagenome ERZ534230 (study PRJEB26409, sample SAMN06344110) | marine metagenome | isolation source: Sea water from surface | place: Atlantic Ocean:Southern...
GGCAGTCTTGAAAACTGTTGAGGGTCATACCTCCGGGGGTTCGAATCCCTCTTTCTCCGCAAAACCCTGATTTTTTTCAGGGTTTTTTTTTAAGTCAGTCAAGATTTTAGAGCCTATTTCAATCAAGTATTTCTCTCCGTTAACTATTGCGTCACTAATCGAATCAGCTATTTCTAAAATGGTGTAGACTTTTTTTAATCCTAATTTAACTGATACATTATTTTCCTCTTCTCCACAAACTGCTATAACAGGTTTTTTATATTTTCTTGCTAAGCTACTTATACCACTTATTACTTTTCCTTTTTCAGTTTGCAAATCTATTTTACCTTCTCCTGTAATTATTATGTCAGAGTCCTTTATTTTTGATTCTACTTGAGTAATTTCTATCAAATTCTTTATACCAGAAATTAATTTTGCTCCAAGTAAAGAGACCAGCCCACCCCCAACTCCTCCAGCAGCACCTGAGCCAGGCATGTTTTTAACATTGGGATAATTATATTTAATTAAAATTGATTGTAAGTTAATTAATCCTTGATCTAATTTTTTTATTTCAAGTGAGTTTGCCCCTTTTTGTCTAGCATAAACAAAAGCTGCACCATTACTTCCATATAGAGGATTATCAACATCACATATAACATTAAAAGTAATTTCTTTAAAATTAAAATTGACCTGACTATCATCGATATGATCAATCGATTTAAGATTTTTTCCTATTGGAGACAATTGTTTTTTCAACCTATCATAGAATTGAAACCCTAGTGCTGAAGCTATACCTACTCCCCCATCATTTGTGGCACTTCCTCCAATATATAAGTTTATTGTAGTTAAGCCTTTATTAATTGCATCTTTAATCAATTCACCAGTTCCAAAAGAGGATGTATTCATGCAGTTTTGTTCTTCTTTTTTAAGCAAGGATAACCCTGACGCTGATGACATTTCAATATAGGCTGTTAGGTCTGAAAAATAATAAGTAGTCTTTATTGGACGAAACAAAGGATCATTAACGATTAATTCAACAGGCTTAAGACTTAAATAATTATTTATTATATCGATTGACCCTTCTCCTCCATCAGCCATTGGACATGATATTATTTCAAGTTTAGATTTATTAATTTTTATACCTTTTGTAATAGCATCACATACTTCAACAGCATTTAAGGAACCTTTAAATTTATCAGGAGCAATTAAAATTTTCATTGCAAAATGGTTTTTCTAACTATTGTAAACAAAAATAGATTATTTTTAAAATCGGAATATGAATATTAATTCAAAAAATATTGGCTTAATATCAGGGCCTTTAGCTTTTTTAGCTGTTCTGTTTTTCTTTAATCCTGAAAGCCTAAACCCAAGAGCAAATGCTATACTTGCCTCAACTATTTGGATAGCAATTTGGTGGATTACAGAAGCTATACCAATAGCCGTAACTGCATTATTACCAATTATATTGTTCCCACTTACTGGTGGATTGGGATTAACAGAGACTACTGCCTCATTTGGACATAAGTATGTTTTTCTTTACATAGGTGGTTTTATAATAGCAATCGCAATTGAGAAATGGAATTTGCATAAACGAATAGCATTGAATATTATTAATTTAATTGGAACTAACATTGTAAATATCATTCTTGGTTTTATGATTGCTACTGCATTTATGTCAATGTGGATATCAAATACAGCTACAGCTGTTATGATGTTACCAATCGCAATTGCTATTGTTGCTCAATTAAGGGATAACCCAAATACTATTGAGGACGAAAATTTAAATTTTGGTAAAGCTCTAATGTTAGCTATTGCTTATAGTGCATCAATCGGGGGTGTTGCTACGTTAATTGGAACACCACCTAACCTTGTATTAGCTGGTGTTGTAGAAGAAACTTTTGGATATGAGATAACCTTTGCTAAATGGTTCCAGTTTGGTTTTCCAATATCAATTATTCTTTTATTTATATGCTGGAAATATATAACAAGTATTGCATTTAAGTTTAAACAGAAAACTTTTCCTGGAGGAAGAGAGGAAATATACAAACAGTTAAATGCTTTAGGAAAAATAAGCTATGAAGAGAAATTAGTGTCTGGGGTTTTTGCATTTACTGCATTTGCCTGGATAAGCCGTTCCTATTTACTTGAATCAATTATACCTGGAATTGATGACACGATCATAGCTATGATCGGAGCTATCATAATATTTTTATTACCTACAAAAAATAGGGAAAGAAAAATTTTAAAATGGGATGAAGCAGTTAGGTTACCATGGGGAATTTTGTTATTATTTGGTGGTGGTATGGCTCTTGCAGCAGGGTTTAAAGACAGTGGCCTTGCACTATGGATAGGTAATCAAATGACTTTATTGGATGGTATCTCATTAATACTTTTAGTCTTCATTTTAATTGCATCTGTTAATTTTTTAACAGAAATTACATCCAATCTTGCCACAACTGCAATGCTTCTCCCTATTCTTTATCCCATGTCAATGACAATTGACGTTCATCCATTTATATTGATGGTATCTGCAACTGTTGCAGCTTCATGTGCATTTATGCTTCCTGTAGCCACTCCTCCAAATGCTATAGTTTTTGGATCAGGTTATTTGAGAATTCCTGATATGGTTAGAGTTGGAATATGGATGAACTTAATTTCAATTATACTTTTAACACTATTTGTTTTCTTTCTTCTTCCATATTTATGGGATTTTGATCCTATGATTTTTGTAGTGCCAGAATAATATTGATTCTTTTTTTTAATTTTAAATATGAGACTTTATTTTATCACTTTCCTTTTATTGGTGCTGTCGTGTGGAAATCTTAATAGTCAGGAGGGGTCTAAAATTGATCTCAGAAATGTTAATGTTGGAACAAAAAGACTACCAACAATTTTTTTATTTGGAGAAGAATATACTGCTAGAAATAGAGATGATTTACTTAGAGGTATTTTAAAGTCTCAATTTTACAGACCAGATTTAAATATCATTATTAATCTTGAAGAATTTATTTCAAAAAGAACATTTAGCTTCAGACATAAAGGCCCTATTGATATTATGGTTGATGGAAAAAGATTAAGGAATCAAAATGTTTACAATACTAACTCACTTTATGGCCAAGAAAGAGATCAAAGATTACTTAAACTAATAAATGAAGTAAAAAATGTTAGAATTGACAGTAATCTTAATGGGATTTTAGAAAGAAGAGTTATAAAAAAAGAAATAGAGTCTATTAACGATCAAATTGCAAAACTTGTTAAAAAAATAAGACCAGAAATTGAAAATGATACAATATATGTGACCGAAAAATCTCAAGAAAAAGCATTAAGAAAATTTTATAGAATAAAGAATAGACAGGAGAAAAGATTTGATGAGACCAAATTAATTGAGATAAATATCATTACAAATTAATCAGCCTAAGTTTTATTTTGTCAGTAGATTTTAGTTGTGATAAATAGTTTAATGAACTTATGTTAAGCTGAAGAATCCTTGGATACCCCCCTGTGGTTTGGCAATCTCTATGAAGTATAATCATTTTACCAGATGGAGTCAATTGAACAGAACCTGGCAATACAGGTGATGAAATAATTGATTTTGTACCAACTTGAAGTTTTTCAACAAGATTATAAGCCATTCTGTTATTAGTGCTAATGGTAAATTCATTTTTAAACAATTTATTTTTTGAATTACTAGACAGTAAATCAAATTCAGGACCTTTAAAAACTTCTATTGATCTATTTAATTTAAAATTAAATCTATCCCATTTTAAAATTTTATTTTTAGATTTTTTTGAAACTTTTATTTCATCATTTTTCTTTAAGAAGTATGAATCAGTAATATTACTGAAGAATGACTTACTACCAAAAATAGACTTTACCTTTAGACCTCCTGAAATAGCTATATAGCATCTAGCACCATTAATAGTATTATTTAATTTTAATGTGTCTCCTAACTTGACATTAATTGGTTGATACATTTTGACAGGCAATTTATTGATTAGAGGATTAAAATCTCCACCAGTAATTGATATAACATAATTACCATTAAAAGCTAGGGTTGGTCCAGTTAGTGTAATCTCAAAAAGAGATTCATTTTTTTTATTATTGACAATTTTATTTGCAGCCCATGCGCTTTCTTCATCCATAAAACCAGAGGTTGGTATTCCAATATTTCTATACCCATGTCTTCCCCCATCTTGTATTGTTGTGAAAAGACCTGGCTGAATTACTTTAATCATTTATTTATAAATTGGTTTTACTGAATTCTCTTTTTTCATTTGTTGATATTTTTTGCTTGATATTTCAATAAATTGAATTTTATCACCAGGTTTAGCAAAACAGGGATTTTTAGATTTTAAATCAAAAAAGTCTAAAGGTGAAATACCAATAATATGCCATCCTCCAGGACTATCTTGAGAATAAATACATGTTTGGTTTAATGCAATACCAATAGAACCTTTTTTTATATTTAAAGAGGGAATTTCTTTTCTTTCACAATGAAGTTTCTCGTCAGTAAAACCCATATACATGAAACCAGGTAAAAATCCCATTGACAAAACATCATATATTTTTGATTTGTGAATATTTATAATTTCTGATGGAGATAGTTTTTTTTCTTTTGCTAAATTTTCAAGATCAACTGCGTATTTAAAATCATAACAAACTGGGATTTGCCATATTTTATTATACTTAGAGAGATCATCCTCTGTGTCTTCAATTCTTTTTAATTTTTTGATAAGATCATCAGCTGAAATTTTAGTTCTATCAAAAATTACTAGAATTGAATTAATAGATTGTACAATATCTACAATACAATCATTCATGTGTGTCACAATTCTTTTTTTAGTATTGGAAATATTACTGATTAATTTAGAATTGGTTGGACAATTATATGATATTAAAATAGACCTCTCATTAAAAACAAAATATGTTTTAGGGTTACCTTCCATTAAATTCTTTATTTATTTTTTTTAGTATATCGATAGAATTATTGGTGTCAGAATGAATACAAATCGTGTCAAACTTTATTTTTTGAAAATTTCCATTTATTGTTTTTACAGAATCAGTTTCTTTAATATTTCTTATGTGTTCTATAACATTATTCGGATCTGTAATTAAGGCATTTTCATTTTCTCTTGAAACTAAACTTAAGTCATCATTGTAATTTCTGTCTCCAAATACCTCATAGGCAATACTAAACCCTCTTTTTAAAGCTCTCTTTTCAATTTCAGATTTATACGGAATATATATAGAGTATTTTTTTTTGAATTCTTTTAATGTATCCAAGTATAAGTTGGAAAGGTCAGCATCTATTATCATCTGATTATAAAGTGCACCATGAGCCTTGATATGGTTTAAAGTAATACCATATGAACTTGCAATTGACTCGAGAGATTTAATCTGAGAAATTATACTATGTGACAATTCAGAAGGTGAAATATTTATTTTTTTTCTTCCAAAATTAATTTTATCTGGGTAAGATGGATGAGCTCCAATTTTTACGTTATTTCTAATTGAAATTTCAACACATTCAATCATACTTCCATTATCTCCTGCATGACCTCCACAAGCAATATTACATGAATCAATTAGTGGCATAATAATATGCTCATTATTAAGACCCTCACCTAAATCACAATTAATATGTAACATTATATAAGAGAAATTAAACCTTTAGCTCCAAGGATTATTGATAATATGACTATTATAGAACCTAAAATATTTTGAAATTTATAACGATATCTTTGGCTGATTATACTTTTATTATTAATCAACCATAAAAGAATGATTGCTATAATTGGTAGCAACAGGCTGTTAGAAAACTGAGCAAATTTTATTATTTCAATTGGATTTAACTCTACCATTGATGCAATCACACCACTAAATAAAATAATGATCCAAATAGCTCTAAATTTTTGACTTTTTAATGAATCATTCCAGTCAAAACAACTTTTAGCAACATAAGCCGCAGCTAGTGGCGCAGTAATGGATGATGTAATGCCTGAAGCAAATAAACCAATTCCTAAAAAATAGATTGCAAATTTTCCATATAGAGGTTCAAGACCTTTAGCTAAGTCGATTACCCCATTTACATCTTTATTATTTACAGATGCAGCAGTTATTATAATTGATAATGAGATTAGACCACCAATCAGAATTGAGAAAAAACTTTCAAATCTTGCAACTTTTAACTTGTTTGAAGAGCCCCACTTTTCAGAAACCAATGACGAGTGAAGAAAAAGGTTATATGGGACAACAGTAGTACCGACTAGACCTAAAACTACCATTATATTTCTTGAATTTAGTTCTGGTGACAAAATTCCATTTAATAGGCTTTCAATGTTAGGTTTAGTCATAATTGCAGTAATAAAAAAAGAAATACTCATGATTAGAACTAATAGTACAAGAAACCTTTCTAAAATTTTGTAGTTACCTTGATAAAGAATTATGAATGCAATTAGCCCAATAAAAATTGGTATATAATTAATTGACTCTGAATTTAGAATTGCAGATATTCCCAGCGAAGCTCCTGTAATATTTCCAGCTTCATATGCTGCATTTCCAATTAATATTGAACAAATAATTAATAATAAAAAAAGTCTATTAATAAATTTGGACTTAATATTAATTCTAATAACCTCTGCTAAGTTCATCTTTGTAATTAATCCTATCCTTAGAGACATTTCTTGAAGAACAATAGTAGAAAAGGTTGATAAAAGAATAGCCCATATTAAAGAATAACCAAATGAAGCTCCTGCGATAGTGCATAGAGTGACAGTACCAGGCCCTATAAAAGCAGCAGCAATTAAAGCACCTGGTCCTATATCTCTAAACCATTTCATTATGGGATATATATCTTATCTCCAAGAAGTATAGCATTAAGAAAGAGTCTATTAGTTCCATACCATGCACCTCTAAAATTAGGATTATCTGCAAACATTACAGCAATTCCCTTACCAACTTTAGACACAACTAAAGAAACAGATTCTTTTATTTTTGACTTATTATTTTCCGAAAGAAATCCATCAATCAAGGAATCATCTGTGTATCTTACAACTGACGAATAACTATTTTTTGAAGGTTTAAGCCATATTGAATTATTCTTGTATAGTGGCAAAGTATTATTCTCATAACCAAAAGCTAATGGATGAGTTAGATCTATTATTGAATTTAATATAACACCCCCAATCTGCTCCTTACCTCTGTTTTCTCTTGCATCTCCATAAGCAAGGTAATTTATTTCATCAGATTCTTCTTTTTCAAGAAGACTTTCATCAACTATGTTTTTATCAATTAGAAATTTAGATCCACTTCCAATACTTATAATTGTATTACCATTTTCTGCCCATGTCTTTATTTTTTCAATCTGACTATCAGAGAACTTGTAATTTCCAGAAACTAATACAAGTACATTGTATTTATCCATTGAAATATTATCAAAGTTTCTGATTGGAACCTTTGTTATTGGCATTCCCACTCTTTGATCAAGTAAATGCCAAACCTCACCAGCTTCATATGCTCTAACACCAGTTCCAATTAGCATCATAGCACTTGGTTTATTAACTGGCATAACATATCCACTTCCTAAATCAATTCCTGACGAGCTAAGTCCACTCTCAACTGAATAAATATTAACATTATACTTTTTTTGAACACTTTTCATTTTCTCATAAAGTTCATTTGAATTTAATTTCTTCTGAATTGATAATGGGATTATAAGAGAACCATAACTAAAGGTCTTACTGCCAGATGAAGTCTGAATTGTAAATGGTTTAAATGATGCAGATGTTAATACGTCATTGTTTAATAGGTCATATGTTACAGCAGGAATATTATAGTCTTGGGAGTCTAATATATATGCATAATTTGATTGAGAAAATGTATTAACCTCAAAAAGACCATCAATATCGTCAACTTCTTTTCCTGCAAAATCTTTGTTAGATGAAGAATAATCTATATCATAAATATTTGCCATTGACCAAGCTGATGCGTCATAAAAAACACTATCTCTATATTTCTCGTGCGTTTCAAAGAATGAACGAACCAACCTGTAGTTTTTTTGAACTGTTGGAACATAGAACTGATCTTTATCTCTTAATACCTTAATATCATGAATTTTTAATTTGTCAATAAATGCTTTGGTTTTGTTTTTATCATTACCCTGTTTAAATATGTATCCTCTTACTTTTTTTCTGGATGAATCTGTTAATGCTGACTTGTAAAAATTACTTTGATAGTCTTTTATTTTCTCTTTGTTTGCAACAGAGGCTTTAACAGTTGTCATACCAGATATATATTGGTTTTTAATTGTAAATGGAAAAGTAATTTCACCAAATTGAGTTTTTTGTTTAAACCCTCTAGAACTAGCTTGTTCAAAAAGAAGTCCAATTCCACCTAAATAATCTGGATATGCAGATCCATAACCTGGATAGGTTCTATCAAATATTTCTCTTGTAAAATAAAGAGTTCCTATTTCATCTAATGCTTCCGCAAAATATGAGCCAAATAGAAAATTAAAATATTCATAATTCTCTTTTGGAATAACAGGATTTAGAGATCCGTTTGGTTTAAATGGAACAAAGAAATAAGTACTGTTTGTACCCATTTCATGAAAGTCAGCAGTAACATTTGGTTTCCATGAATGGTACCATTTAAGCTTACTTCTACTCTCCGGGTGAATCCCCAAATACCAATCTCTATTTAAATCAAACCAGTAATGATTTGTTCTTCCTCCAGGCCAGTATTCATTATGTTCAGCATCTTGAGGATCATCGACTAGAGGTGATGCCTTATATGTGTTTACCCAATGGGTATGTCTGTCTCTACCATCGGGATTTAAAGTAGGGTCAATCAAAATAACAGATTCAGATAAATACTTGCTTATTTCATCTGATTTTGATCCTATGAGAGTATAAGCAGTTAAAAGCGCTGCCTCAGATGTTGAAGGTTCATTTCCATGTACACTGTAGGCTAAATTGATTATTACAGGAAGATCCTCTGGTTTTGATTCCTCTAAATAATTTGGATGTTCAGGATTTAGGTATGAGATATGATTTTCACGAATTTTTTCAAGTTCAAGAATTTTATCAGATGAACTTATTGCTAGTATTACGAGCTTTCTTTTTTCATATGTCTCTCCATAATGCATTATTTGTGCTTTATCTGACACGTTAGATAGATATTCCATGTATGAGACAATTAGATCATGTCTTGTTTGCATTTCTCCAATTGGATATCCCAAAAATTCCTCAGGTGATTTAATATTCTCGTCAAATGGAGCGTATTTTTTGTAATAATAATCTTGAGAAAATAATGAACCAATAAATAATAAGTTTAATAATAGAATCTTTTTCATAATAAATTAAGTTTATATAAATATATTCATTTTGAATTCTTTTAACACCTGTAATTTAAGTATTTACTTATATTTGGAATCATTAAAATCCATTTATGAGGAATATTATAGGAGTAATTTTATTTCTGTTTTTGAGTATTACTGTCCATTCTCAAAATTATTGGCAACAAAATGCTGATTATAAAATTGAAGTTGATGTTAACGAAAGGAATAACACCTACAAGGGTAATCAAGAGATTGTTTATAAAAACAATTCAAGAGATACATTAAATAAAATATTCTTTCATCTCTATTTTAATGCATTTAAAGTAGGAAGTGACATGGCTGTAAGATTAAAAAATGGAGATGATATTAATACAAGATTTGATGTTGATATTAGTGAATTGAAAGCTGATGAAGAAGGTTTATTAAATGTTACTAATCTTAAACAAGATAACATAAAAGTCGAAACTTATCTATCTGATACTATTCTAGAAGTAACTCTTGCCAAACCTTTAAAGCCAGGAGATTCTTCAATTTTTACTATGGATTTCAATGGACAAGTCCCAATTACAATAAGAAGAGCAGGAAGAGATTCACCAATGGGAGTCAAATTTTCGATGGCTCAATGGTATCCAAAAATATCTGAATATGATTATGAAGGATGGAATACTGCCCCATATACCGGAAGAGAGTTTCATGGTGTCTGGGGAGATTTTGATGTAACTATAAAAATAGATGAAGATTACATTGTTGCGGCTTCTGGATATCTTCAAGAGAGCGACCCTTCAAACCCCAAACTTGGAAAGAAATCTGGTAATAAAAGAATATGGAATTTTATTGCTCCAAAAGTTCATGATTTTACATGGGCTGCAGATCCTGATTATATTCACGATATATATGAAGGACCAAATGGTGTTAAATTGAATTTTTATTATAAAAATGATCCTAAAATTATTGACAATTGGAAAGCTGTTCAACCAGTTACTGCAGAGCTTATGGAATTCTTTAATGAGAATATAGGAGTTTATCCCTACAAGCAATATTCGGTAGTTCAAGGAGGAGACGGTGGAATGGAATATTCAATGCTTACTTTAGTTAACTATGGTAATGAATTTGTTCCACTAGTGAGTGTAACTTCTCATGAACTCGCACACGCATGGTTTCAGGGTGTATTAGCCACAAATGAAATGAACCACGAATGGATGGATGAAGGTGCAGCTAGTTTCTTTGGTGATTTAGCAGAAAGTTTTGTTCTAGGTTCTAATTTTATCAATAGCATTAGAAGTTCATACGCAAGTTATATTAGACTAGCAAATTCTGGACAAGAAATGCCTCAATCAACAAATGCAAATAGATATAAGTTCAATAGAGCATATGAGTCTACTGCTTATTCAAAGGGTTTCGTTTTTTTAAGTCAATTAAGATACATAATAGGTCTTGATGCTTTCAATGAAACCATAAAGAACTATTACAATACTTATAAGTTTACACATCCTCTTCCTAATGATCTGAGAAGAATTGCTGAACAGTCATCAGGAATACTCTTAAACTGGTACCTGACAGATTGGACTCAGACAACAAACAAGATTAACTATGCCATCAATCAAGTTGAACAGAGTAAAAATAAATCTTTAATAACATTAGAAAGGATAGGTTTAATGCCAATGCCACTTGAAGTATTAGTAGAATATAAAGATGGCACTGAAGAGTTTTACTACATACCTATTTCTTTAATGAGAGGTGAGAAGAAACAGCCTTCATATGCGAAGAGTTGGACACAAGTTAAAGACTGGTCATGGGCATATAAAAAATATACTTTGGAGATCAATAGTGAATTAGAATCTATCAAATCTATTGATATAAATCCTACAGGACTTATTGCTGACACTGATAATTCAAATGATATAATTATATTCGATTAAAATGGAGAAACTATTATTAATTTTTGAAAATATTTCATCTCTTAATAGGGCCTTAATCATTGTGTCTGGAATTACTCTATTCTGGGTAATTGAGGGGATAGTTCCTTTTAAATTTCTCAACTACAAAAAATGGAGACACTCAATTCCAAATTTTTTATTAACACTTACTACGATAATTGTAAATTTTTTCTTTGCATTTCTTCTAGTTTTTGCTGCTGATTGGACAAATGAAAACAATTTTGGAGTTATACATCTTGTAAATTCATCAACATTAATTAGCATAATCCTTGGACTACTAGTTCTAGACCTGATTGGTGCTTATTTACCCCACCTCGTTCAACACAAGGTTAAATTTCTCTGGTATATTCACATAGTCCATCATACCGATCATAAAGTAGATACTACTACAGCTAATAGGCACCATCCTTTTGAGAGCGTCGTGCGATTTGTATTTACCTTTATTGGAATTTTTATTAGTGGAGCGCCAATAGGACTTGTCCTAATGTATCAATCCTTATCTGTAATAGCATCTCAATTTAATCATGCTAATATTCAGATTTCTAATAAAGTTGACAAACTCCTTAGCTATGTTATTGTATCTCCTAACATGCATAAAGTTCATCATCACTTTGAGCTTCCTTACACTGATTCAAATTATGGAAATATTTTTTCAATATGGGATAGAATATTTGGAACTTACATGGAATTAAGTAAAGATAAAATAACATATGGGGTTGATACTGATTTAGATGAAATACAAAACTCTAAGTTTACTAGTCTGATTAAAAGACCATTTAAAAAATGGTATAATCACTTCAACTAATACTTTCAATTTCAGATAAAAGATTACTAATATCAATTGAAGATTGACTTCCACTTTTCATGTTTTTTAATTTAAAAATATTAGATTTTACCTCTTCATCACCAATAATCACAACATAATCAATTCCTTTTTGATTTGCATAATCTAATTGCTTTTTGATTTTTACATTTGAAGGATATAACTCACAAGTGATATTTTTTTCTCTTAATTTGTCTAAATACGATAGAATACTGTCTAGTTCAAGGCCAAAATTTAAAAAAAGAAAAGATTTTGAGGAATTTAATTCATTGGGAAATAATCTTAACTCATCCAATATCATAAATATTCTATCAAAACCAAAAGATATTCCAAATCCACTTAGTTTTGGATTATTTTTTTGAACTAGATCATCATATCTTCCCCCTCCTCCTATTGATCCAATTTCGTACTCTTTTGGTGAGGATACTTCAATGATTGTTCCTGTATAATAACTAAGACCTCTTGCAAGAGATAAATCAACTTTGATATTTAAATTATTTAAATTAAATTTTTGTGAGGTGTCAATTATTTCATCAAGTAAATCAACTCCATCTAAGAAAATATTATTTGAATCAAAAATAGTCCTTAAATTTTCGATTTTCTCTTGGTTAGTCCCTTTAATATCAAGAAGAGACTTTAATAAATTAATTGAGTCATCTGATAGGTTTCTGTCTTTTAATTCTTTCATAACACCATCGATTCCTATTTTATCTGTCTTGTCAAGAACAGAAGCTATTTCTGTGACAGTTTCCAACTTCATTAATTTGGAAACTCCCTCTAATATTTGCCTATTGTTAATTCTGAGATCAACTTTTGGCAATCCTAATCTATTGAAAACAGAGTCATAGACTTTAATACACTCTAATTCGTGTAATATATTTGACTCACCAATAATATCAACATCACATTGAAGAAACTCTCTATATCTTCCTCTTTGAGGTCTCTCTGCTCTCCAAACTAATTGAGTTTGAAATCTTTTAAATGGGAATGAAATATCATTTAAATTTTGAGAGATAAATCTAGATAGCGGTACAGTAAGATCGTATCTTAAAGCCTTATCAGATAATGAATTAGAAAATTTAGATAGTTTGTTATTTTTAAAAGCATCTATATCAGCTTTCTTAATTTTATCTCCTGAAGACAATATTTTAAACATTAAATTATCCTCATCATCACCATATTTTCCTATAAGTGTAGTTAAATTTTCAAATGAAGGAGTCTGAATCTCTTGAAAATTAAATGATTTAAAACAATCTTTCAAAACATTTAGTAAATATTCTCTTTTTTTTAATTCTAAAGAAGAAAAATCTCGGGTACCCTTTGGTGTATTAAGTTTTTGAGACATCAAAAAATAATTTGATAATCAGTATGTAATAAAGTTATGAAATTATTTCTTTTCAGGCTGAAGCTCGAAGTTTAATTGAGCAGAAACTTCTCTATGAAGTCTTATTGAAGCCTGGTAACTTCCAATTCTTTTTATAGATTTACCTGGTATGGAAATATTTTCTTTTTCAACCTCAATCTTCTTATCAAGTAGGCTTTTAGCAACATCAGCATTTGAAATTGAACCAAATAGCTTACCGTCTGGACCAACTTTAGCAGAAATTTTAAGTTCTAATTTAGAAATTTTAGCTGCGGTTTTTTCAGCTGCTTCAATTATTGACTTTTCTTTAAATGCTTTTTGCTTCAAATTCTCAGCAAGTACTTTTTTTGCAGATTCAGTAGCCAAAACAGCCTTTCCGGTAGGAATCAAAAAGTTTCTACCATAGCCTGCTTTAACAGAGACTAGCTCATCTTTAAAACCAACATTTGCAACATTTTCTTTTAGTATAATTTCCATAACTACTTTAATAAATCTCCAACATATGGAAGTAAACCAAGGTGCCTAGCTCTTTTTACAGCTACTGCTACTTTTCTTTGATACTTAAGTGAAGTACCAGTTAATCTTCTTGGTAAAATCTTTCCTTGCTCATTAATAAATCTACTTAAGAAATCAGGGTCTTTGTAATCAACATATTTAATACCTGATCTCCTAAACATACAATACTTTTTTGCTTTTGAAGTATTTATGTCTAGTGGAGATAAATATCTTATCTCACCTTCATTCTTAATTTTAGATTGTTCATCGATACCTGCCATAATTAACTTGCCTTTTTTGTATTTCTATTTCTTCTTTTTTCAGCCCAAGCAATTGCATGTTTATCAAGAGTAACTGTAAGATACCTCATTACCGTTTCATCTCTAGTAAATTCAACTTCAAGAGAAGATACAATGTCCGCTGGTGCAGTATATTCTAATAGATTATAAAAACCACTATTCTTGTTTTCAATGGTATATGCTAGCTTCTTTAGCCCCCATACCTCTTTATTAATTATTTTTGCTCCATTAGACTTTAATGACTTTTCGTATTTGTCTACAGTCTTTTGAACTTGCTCTTCTGAAAGGGCAGGATTTAAAATAAACACAGTTTCGTAGTTTTTCATCTTAAAATCTTAGGCCGCAAAATTAGGGTATTAAATATTATCTGCCAAATTTATTTTACGGTTAAGCAGATACTAAACTGGGTCAACATCTACGATGATTCTAACACTTCTGTACTTAGAAATAGAATCAAAGCTTTTTTGAATTTTCTGAAAAACATTTCTAAATTCATTAAGCTCTTTTAGATTTCTAAGTTTAATGAGAAATTCTTTGTGATATTTACTCTTAATTCTAGAAATTTGTGGGTATACAGGTCCTAATATTACTCCTTTAAAATTATCTCTTACTATGTTATTTAACCAATCTGCAGAACTATTTAATTTTTCATAACTTTTATCTTTAATAGTTATTCTAATCAATCTCACATAAGGTGGATAATTATAATCTTTTCTTTCTTCTAATTGATTCTCATACATTTTTTCATAATCATAATTTATAACATGTTTGATTATGGGATGTTCCGGTTGATAAGTTTGAAGAAAAACTTTACCAATATCACCAGATCTTCCTGATCTTCCTGCGACTTGAGTTAATATCTGGAAAGCCTTTTCATGAGCTCTAAAATCAGGAAAATTTAAAAAATGATCAGTGTTAATTACACCAACCAAACCAACATTTTTAAAATCAAGACCTTTAGTGATCATTTGTGTTCCAATCAGAATATCTATTTCATGATTTGCAAATGAATTAATTATTCTATCAAAAGAAAATTTTCCTCTTGTTGAATCCCAGTCCATTCTTTTCGTTTTAGCATTTGGAAAAATTTCTTTAACAATTTCTTCAATTTGCTGTGTTCCGTCTCCTTTATAACTCATGGTTTCAAGTCCACATGAATTACATTTAGATTCAGCCTTTGAAGAAAATCCACAATAATGACACTTAAGCATATTTGATGATAAATGATATGTAAGACTAACATCACAATTATCGCACATCACATTTTGACCACATGAATCACATATCCATTGTGGAGAATAACCTCTTCTATTCCTGAATAGAATTATTTGTTTACCCAGTCCTAGAGTATTATTAACTTCCTCTACTAATTTTTCTGAAAATATTGAACTAAAGCTATTTTTAATCTCACTCCTCATGTCTAAAGGAATAATATTTGGCATTTTAACATTCCCAAATCTATCTTTTAATTTCACGTAACCATATTTATCATTTTTGGCATTACTAGCAGATTCAATGGATGGAGTTGCAGATCCTAAAACAACTTTTGAATTATTAAGTTTAGATAAATATATTGCAGCATCTCTTGCATTATACCTTGGTGATGGATCTTGCTGTTTATATGAAGTTTCATGTTCTTCATCAACTATAATTAAACCAAGATCATTAAATGGAAGAAATACTGAAGACCTTGCACCCACAATTAGTTGAGCAGATTCCCTGTTTTTATTTATACTTTCCCAAACTTCAGTCCTTTCATTAAGAGAATATCTTGAGTGAAACACTGAAATTTTATTACCAAAATTTAATTTAAGTTTCTGAATGATCTGAGTTGTCAAAGAAATTTCAGGAAGTAAATAAAGAACTTGTCTACCTGATTTTAGATAAATTTCTATTAGTTTTATATATATCTCAGTTTTTCCGGAAGATGTAACACCATCAAGAAGAACTACATCTTTATTTTTTAATTGATCATTAATCTTATTTAGTGCTGTGGATTGAATACTAGAAAGTTTATTTATTTTTTGATAAAATTTTTGTTCACTTTCATTCCTATCAATTTTTATTTTTTTAATTGATATAAAACCTTTTTCCTCAAGTCCTTTCAAAGAGTTATCTGAAAAATTAATTGTATTTTTTAAATCTTTAACCTTTAAATATGAATTAGATTTTGTCTTGCTAATAATATTTAATAAGATTTCCTTTTGCTTAGGTGACTTTTTAAGAGTATCAAGAGATGTATTTATAGTTTCTTTTTTCAAATAGATTACTCTTACTAATTTAGGCTTGTAAATTTCATTTATTTCAAAATTTAGTTCAACAAGGTTCTTTTTAATCATTCCTTGGATTATTGAATAGGTATTTTTCTTATCAATTATTTCCGAAACCTCATTAATTTTTAGATTTTTAAAATCAAGTGCCTCATAAATTAAAAACTCCTCTTCTGTCAGTTTTTCAATAGCTTCATTATCTATTTCCTTTTTTATGATTATTGTATCACTCTCAAGAAGAAATGTGGATGGAATTGCTGCCTTTAAGACATCCCCAATTGGGGTAAAATAATATTTTGATATCCAACTCCAGAATTCAATTTGTAATTTTGTTACAAGTGCTTTCTTATCATATGAAAACTCAATAGGTTTTAATTTGTTAAAATCTGGTTTTTGATTGTGGATCTGTTTTATAACTCCCGTGTAAATTTTTCTTTTTCCAAAACTAACTGCTACTCTATGACCTACTCCTAATAATTTACTTTGCTCTATTGTAAGTTGATATGTAAATGTTCCTTGTATAGGGAGAGGGAGAATAACATCTGCATAGTAATTCATAGTTAATTATAATATATTCTTTCTAATTTAGCAATTAGCCTGATGAAAAAGATATTAATATTTATTAGCCTGTTGTTCTCTTTTATTTGTCAGTCTCAAGAACAACAACAAATTGTAAAAGGAAAGGTTCAAAGCGAAACCAGCAAAGCAATTCTTCAAAACGTTCATGTACTTAATCTAACCAAAGTAAAAGGTACGATTACAAATAATGAAGGTGAGTTTGAAATTAATGCTAAACTAAATGACACTTTATATTTTTCATACATAGGATATAAACCCCTTAAAGTTGTGGTAACTAATGATTTAATTCGATTTGATGAAAATACAATAGAATTAACTGAGCTAGCATTTGCTCTAGAAGAAGTTATTATCAAGCCATATCAACTCACAGGTTACCTAGAAATTGACGTTAAGAATGCCCCTGTTAATACATCAACCAGATATAGAATTATCGGGTTACCAAATCTAGGTTATGAGGCAGGAAGAAGATCTCGATCTGGACTATCAAAAGTAATTGGTGCCATCTTTAATCCTGCTGATTTTTTAAATAATCTTTTTAAACAGAAATCTGCTAAAATGGATAAGCTAAGATTAATGAGGGAAGATTCTGAGATCAAAAATCTTTTGTCAACAAAGTTTGACCGTGAAGTTTTAGTTCAACTTTTAGGTGTAGATAAGGTTGATATAGATGAAATCCTAAGAAACTGTAATTTTTCTAATACTTTTATCCAGCAGGCCAATGATCTTCAGATAATGGAGGCAATTAATGAATGCTATGATGAATACAAGCTTCTTGAATTTTAATATACTATCTAGTTAGCTTATCTTTGCTCAATGAATGAATTTAAATTAGATTCAATTTCTCCGATTGATGGAAGATACTTTGATAAAACCAAAGTTCTAAATAAATATTTTAGTGAAAAGGCATTAATTTTTTACAGACTAAAAGTTGAAATTGAATATTATATTTCACTTTGCAAGACTGGGATACCCCAACTAAAAAACTTTAATTCAAAAAAGTTTAAAGAATTAAGAAAAATTTATCAGGAATTCTCTCATGAAGATGCAGTTGAAATCAAAGAGATTGAGAAAGTTACCAATCACGATGTCAAAGCGGTTGAATATTTTATAAAAAAGAAATTTGATCTTCTTAAATTAAGTGAACATAGAGAATTTATTCATTTTGGTTTAACATCACAAGACATAAATAATACAGCTATTCCATTATCCATAAAAGACTTTTTAGAAGAAGTTTACATTCCAATGATAAATAACCTTCTTAGTTCGATAGATAAAAATTGTAAGGATTTAAAGAATATAACTATTATTTCAAGAACTCACGGACAACCTGCCTCTCCAACCAAACTTGGTAAAGAATTTAGAGTATTTTGGACAAGAATAACTAATCAACTATCAACTTTAAAAAAAATTCCAAATTCTGCAAAGTTTGCAGGAGCTGTAGGGAATTTCAATGCTCATAAGGTGGCATACCCAAAAATTGATTGGAAGGAATTCGGTCAAAATTTTATAGAAAATGAATTGAATCTAAACTATTCTTTTCCAACAACTCAAATTGAACATTATGACTCACTTGCAGCTTTGTTTGACAATTGTAGAAGAATAAATAATATTTTATTAGATATGAGTTTAGATATATGGACATACATATCTCATGATTATTTTAAACAAAAAATAATTAAAGGAGAGGTTGGGTCATCAGCTATGCCTCACAAAGTTAATCCTATTGACTTTGAAAATGCAGAAGGAAATATTGGTTTAGCTAATTCAATATTTGATTTTCTATCAAATAAATTACCAAAATCAAGACTACAGAGAGACCTTAGTGACAGTACTGTTTTAAGGAATATTGGTGTTCCTTTTGGACATTCCTTGATCTCTTTTGAATCTATCCTCAAAGGTCTTAATAAGATATATGTTAATGAGGAGAAAATAAACCAAGATATCGAAGAGAATTGGATTGTTGT
>ENA-OSEY01001107-OSEY01001107.1-marine-metagenome-genome-assembly--contig:-NODE-1107-length-19045-cov-4.921499_pt1 | contig 19045 bp, 17 predicted proteins | sample MGYA00248465_ERZ534230 | MGnify/ENA primary metagenome ERZ534230 (study PRJEB26409, sample SAMN06344110) | marine metagenome | isolation source: Sea water from surface | place: Atlantic Ocean:Southern...
CATCTGACAGACTAAATCCATCAAAATGTAGTTCTCCGTTTTTTCTTTCCAAGAAAATCGACATAACTAATTTTTTTCTGATGAATAATTTTGGTGATCTTTCCTGTCTTCAGGTAAGTAGAGCTCTCCCATGTTGCCACAACCGTATAAAAAGAGAATTGAAACAAGTACGAAAAGACTTAGATAAAATTTTATAGACATTTTTGTGCTCATGAATCTTGAAACGTAAGTATAACGAGACTTACAATTAATCAGTAGTTTTTGCTTGGTTTAATTAACAGTAAGGTAATCCTAATAAGTGAGTAATCCAAATTTTCATGAGTTAGTTGATGATGTTTTCTTGTCGATTGAGGACTCTATAGAGGATTCTGATATAGATATTGATTATGAAAACGCAAATGGAATGCTCACATTAACATTTGAGGAGAATGCATCACAAATCATATTGTCCAGGCAATTTTCTACTTCGGAGATTTGGATAGCAGCAAAATCAGGAGGCTTTCACTTCAAGCTTGATCAATATGATGAAGCTGGGGCTTGGCGAAATACAGTGACTGGCGAGACCATGAATCAGTCCTTATCAAATCTTTGTTTCCAGCAATCTGGAGCCAGGATTGACTTTAGCTTTTAGTTATTTTTTCTTTAATTAGTTTTAACTCTCTCATCCCAGCTTCATATACCTGATCTGGAGCTGTTCCACCAAGATGATTTCTCGATTTAACTGAGCCCTCGACACTCAAAATTTCAAAAACATCTTTTGTAATATGTTCGCAGTATCTCTTGAGTGTTTCCAGTTTTAAATCTGAAAGCATACAACCTTTGTTTGAGGCATGATTTACTATCTCCCCAACTATCTTGTGTGCATCTCTAAATGGTATGGATTTCTTTACCAAATAATCAGCCAAATCGGTTGCTGTAGAGTAACCCATATTTGCAGCTTTCATCATATTTTCACGATTTACTTCAATGTTTCCCATTAATTTCCCAAATATCTCAAGGCATTGAGATATTGTTTTTACCGTATCGAATAATGGCTCTTTGTCCTCTTGATTGTCCCGGTTGTATGCAAGTGGTTGGCTTTTCATCAGCGTTAAAACGGACATAAGTTGGCCATAGATGCGTCCAGTTTTACCTCTTACAAGCTCTGGTATATCAGGATTTTTTTTCTGAGGCATTATTGAGGATCCAGTACAAAAACTGTCATCAAGTGATACAAATGCAAACTGGGAAGATGACCAAATGATCAGCTCTTCTGATATTCTCGATAGGTGCATCATGCAAATACTCGAAAAAGAGCAAAACTCGATTATGAAATCTCGATCACTAACTGCATCAATCGAATTTGCACATATTTTAGAAAATCCTAGTAAATTTGTTGTTTGCTCGCGATCTATTTTGAAACTAGTACCAGCAAGTGCCGCTGAGCCAAGAGGATTATAGTCAACTCTTTTTAAGCAGTCTGACAAGCGTTCTTGATCTCTTTTTAACATCTCATTCCAGGCTAGAAGATGATGCCCAAATGTTATTGGCTGAGCCACTTGCAGGTGAGTGAAGCCGGGCATAATAGTCTTATACTCAAGAATCGATAACTCTACAATTTGCTGCCTCAGATAAGTTAACAATAATTCAATGTTACTGATTTTTTCCTTTAACCATAAGCGAACATCTGTAGCGACCTGATCATTTCTGGATCGAGCTGTATGTAATTTTTTTCCAATCTCACCTATTTTATTTGTCAATGCCGCTTCTATATTCATATGAACATCTTCTAAGTCTTTATCCCATTTGAATGACTGTTCAAATATTGACGCTTCAATTTCAGCAAGTGCATCATGAATTAGTGTTTTTTCCTTGACTGTTAAAACTCCAATCTTTTCAAGCATTGAAGAATGAGCTATTGAGCCTTCGATATCTTTTTTAGCTAAATGCTTATCAAAATCAATCGATGCGCTAAAGTCTCTGACAAGCTTGTCGGTTTTTTTAGAAAATCGGCCTCCCCAACTTTTATTCAGATTATTTGTCTCATCAGTTTTATCAGCCATCTTCCATCCCAAATAAATTTTGATTGTCAGTTAAAAATCGTGGTGTGATTTTATACAAGTTGAGTTAGTTGCATTGTTGTATCCAAATTTTATCAGCTTTGAAAGTTGGTCTTGTTACTATTCAGAAGTAAGTTAAAAACTGATACATTAAACTTTATATAAATCTATTCAATAAGGCCAATATTGTGATTAATATTTTGAGAATCGCAACTCGCAAAAGTCCTTTGGCAATTTGGCAAGCGGAATTTGTCAAATCAAATTTAGTATCTTTATATCCAAATTTAAAAATTGAGATCAAAGGATTTTCAACAACCGGTGATCGATTTTTAGATACTTCATTAGCGAAGATTGGAGGAAAGGGGTTATTCATAAAAGAATTAGAAACAGCACTCAAAAATAACGAGGCAGATATTGCTGTCCATTCGATGAAGGATTTACCTCCTCAGTTACCTAAGGAATTTGTAATCGCTGCAGTTTTAGAAAGAGATGACGCTTCAGATGCGTTAGTTTCTAATAGTTATAGCGATCTGAATCTTATGAAGCCTGGCGCTTTAGTTGGCACTTCAAGTGCGCGGAGACAATCACAAATACTGGCAGCGTTTCCTGAAGTAAATATTAAATTGCTACGCGGTAATGTAAATACTCGAATCAAAAGGTTAGATGAGGGAGCCTTTGATGCAATTGTTTTGGCAACTTCGGGTCTTGAAAGGCTGGGATTAGGAAATAGAATCGCACAAAGATTACCCATTGAGATATGTTTGCCCTCAGCAGGTCAGGGCGCCTTAGGTATCGAATGTCGAAAAGATGACGAGATAATCGAGCTTATTAAGCCTCTAAATCATATTTTATCTGAAAAATGTGTCAACATGGAAAAGGAGTTTGTGGGGTTATTGAATGGGAGTTGTTCACTTCCCATTGGTTGCTTCGCAAGATTGTTTGATAACAACAAATCAATTAAGTGTGAGGGTTTTGTCGGATCCCTTGATGGTAAAGTTATTTTAAGAGATGAAGTAACTAAAGTTTTTGATGATTCGAGTAATTTAAGTTATCAATTGTACAAAAAACTTATTGAAGCGGGGGCGATGGAATTACTTGAAGAGACAAATGATAACTGATGACCTTAGTAACAGACGGATACTAATCCTCAAAAGTGATCAAGCGCCTAATATTCTGTTATCGCGTCTGCAGAAAAAATGTAACAAACTGATTTATGTTCCCATTGTTAAAACGCTACCTAATTTTCGTTCAAGCAAGGTAACGCAGAAGTTTAATAGGATCGATTCATACACGCTAGTTATATTCATCAGCCCCAACGCAGTTAGATATACCTTTCAGTTCCTTGACGATCAAAGAATGGCTTTACCTGATCATATTGAGTATTTTGCTGTTGGTTTGACCTCAGCAAATCTCCTTTCGAGTCGTGTAAACAACGTTAATTATCCAAAAGTAAATTTCTCTTCTGAGGGTCTTCTGGAATTAGCAAGATTTCGTGATGTAATCAATGACCGGATTCTTATTTTTCGGGGAGGAGAAGGATCCAATCTACTGAGAGAGTCATTAGTATCTCAAAAGGCAGAAGTAGACTACTGTGATATTTATGAGCGTCAAATAGACGGGGATAAATTAATCGAAGCGAAAAAGAATTTAAAATGCTGTGACTGTTTGATTGTATACAGTGCACAGGTTCTTAACGCTCTTGGCCAACTGATCAATATTGACAATAGTCGTGATTGGACTGAGTTAACGTTGCTGGTGCCCAGTGAAAGATTGGCAAGTGTCGCGAGGGGACTTGGATACAAAACAATAAAGATTGCAAAAAATTCGTCAGCTGAATGTATGGAAATAGCCTTGAATGACATTTTCAGCTAATCTATCTATGAACAACTAATATTTTAAGGTATCTCTTTGAGTAAACAGGATAACTTGGAATCTGAAAAAAAAGATACCGCAAAGCCTCACAACGATACAAAAGATAAGGCAGGCTTTGGTGCTACATCTAAATTAGCACCTTCTCCCAAAAAATTACTCTACGCTATTATTCTTTTTGTTTTTTTAGTTTTAATTGGGATCAATTTTTTCTGGATCCACAAGGAAAATAATATACAAAAAGAATCAATAGAAAATATTGGGTTATCTGTTCAAAGCAAGCTTGATAGCTTATCAGCTGGTTTAACAAATGTTGAAAGGGGAAATCAAGTTGATCATACAGAATCACAAGAATTAAAAGTTAGAATTACCGAGCTTGAGAGCAAAGTTGCCAATCAAGGATCAAGAATAGTCCAAATGGGAGTAAATCCTCGAAATGAGTGGATGTTGGCAGAGGCCTTGTATATGTCGAGACTTGCTTCTCAACGCTTAATAATAGAGAGGTCAGCTCAAAGTGCTCTGACTTTGCTTCTAGAGACGGATAAATTGTTGGCGAGGTTCAACGATCCAAAATTAAACTTTGTGAGAGAAGCATTATCTGAAGAGATCACTTCTTTGAGGCTTCTGGATAAGGTTGACCATAGTGGGATTATTTTTGAGCTAAACTCTTTAGCAAATGAGATCGAAAAATTAAAAATAGTTGAGTTAACCGGGGGTCCCAAAAGTTCTCATGATAAGTTAAGTAATAGTGATTCAAATAGTGGCAATGAAGACCAACTGGGTATAAATAGAATCGGAAATCTGATCAGTGACAAATTTGCAAACATAGTTAGGATTCGAAGATTTGATACAACCATTCAACCAATAATTTCAAGTGAGGATATGCAGTTAATACGTCAGAGTATACAGCTGCAATTTCAGCAAGCGATTTATGCCGTTACACGAGAAGAACAAGAATTATTTCAATCAAACCTAGAGAGAATATCTATTCATCTAAACAAGTACTTTCAAATGAATGAGAGTGCAAGTAAGTTTATAAACCGGCTAAATGACTTATCAAATCTCAAGATTAAACAGCAACTTCCTCAAATTGGCCGTGCGTCAGAACTCTTAGTTTCTTATCTTAATCAGCGTAATGATGAACTTTTAAACACTGATTTATATCAGTCAAAAGACCCATCTGAAGTTGGTGAATAAAAAGCTATGCAAAGAATTCTATTTCTGACGATTACTGCACTACTGGTTGGTGCTTTTGTGGGATTGCTTCTTCAGAAAGAAGAAATATATCTACTACTCGCGACTGAAAACATTTCTTTTGAAATGACTGTTTGGACAGCACTTTTTTTATATTTACTTTCAATATTACTTGTTGTGATTGTTATTTTAGTACTGACATGGGTTCTGGGCAAAAAAGGGATTAGATCATGGTTGATCGTAAGAGGTGAGCGTAAAAATCTTGAGAGTACGAAAAAAGGACTAGTTTATTTCATAGACTATGACTGGAAAAAAGCAGCGGATACCCTAGAAAAGTCTGCAAAAAAATCTTTGATACCATCAATTAATTATATTTTTTCTGCCAAAGCAGCTGCAGAATTGGAAGATTACGAAAGAGCCTATTCGAATCTTGGATCTTTAAAATTAGTAGATCCAAAAGCTGATTCGGTGTCAGAAAAAATCCGTGCTGAGTTGCTTCTGCGAGAAGAGAAATTTGAGGAGTCAATTGAGATTTTAAAGGGATTACTTAAAAAATTTCCACGAGATAGCGCAGTTAATAAGTTATTAATTGATTGTTATTATTTAACTGAAAAGTGGAGTGAACTGCAAAAGTCGTTATCACATATCAAAAAGAATCAGGTGTTGATTGCTTCATCTTTCGAATTGCTTGAGCTCGAAACTTATCAAAATTTACTTAAACATTTTAAATGGGATAAATCTAAACATATTCACGAACATATCGAAAAAATAGACGATTTGTGGGAGATGATTCCAAAACATATTCAAAGTCATCCCTCCATTATATCGCAATATTTTGATCTTTTAGATTATGTTGATAATACAGAGAAGATAACACCGCTTGTGATTAAACAGATTAAAAAACGTTGGAATCATGAACTGATTAGACGTTTAGGTAATACCAAGCACTCTGCTCCAGAAAAGATTTTATCAGTTGCTGAAAAATGGCTATTTGATCGACCAGATGATCCAATTCTTTTGGAATGTTTGGGAAACCTGTGCATTAATGCGTCTCTCCTAGGTAAGGCTAAAGATTATTTTTCCGCGGCATTAAAAATCAAATCTTCTCCGGGTTTATTCCTTAAGTTAGGTAAAGTTCTTTCGGAGATAGGTGAGGAAGAGGAGAGCAGGTTGATGTTTGAACGAGGATTGGAGGAAAGCATTTAAAAAGATAAGTTACACTCAATATTTAAAGGAATCCTCTATCTCTCATTAGCGCTTTTATATCTGGATCTTTCCCTCTAAATTTTCGATACGCTTCCATGGGGTCAATAGAGTTTCTTGGTTCAAATAAAAATTTCACTAATTTTTCTGATAATTCGGCGTTGAATAAGCCATTCTTAGATGACTGAAAATACTCAGCTGCATCCGATGTTAAAACATCGGCCCATATATACCCATAATAACCTGCAGAGTAACCTTCTCCAGAGAAGATATGACCAAAGTGAGTGCTTCTATGGCGCATTACAATCTCCTCGGGCATGCCATAACTACTTAAGATGGTTCGTTCAAATTCGTCTGGCGAAATATCATTCAGATTAGATGTGTGATACTCCAAATCAACTATAGCGCTCGCTAAATATTCACCAGTTGCAAAACCTTGATTGAATTTGGAAGCATCTCTAATTTTGGAAACTAATGCATTTGGAATTACTTCCTCAGTTTCGTGATGAACGAGGAATTTGCTGATTACTCGATCACTTAGAAGCCATCGCTCTAAGAGTTGGGATTGGAATTCAGTATAGTCTCTCACGCCGCCTCCAAGTCCTGGGTAGTTGACATTGGAAGATAGAGAATGAAGTGCATGACCAAACTCATGAAAAAAAGTTGTTGCATCATCCCAAGAAATAAGAGTTTTTTGATCCTCGCCAGATTTAACAAAGTTTGAATTATTAGAGCTCAATACACTAGTTTCACCTAAGAAATCAGAATAGCTTCGGTAAGTGGTTGCCCATGCTCCTGATCTTTTTCCTTTTCTCGCGAACGGATCTAGATACCAAAGTCCCACATGTTCATCACTGCTTATAGATTTGACTTCCCACACTCGCACATCTGAGTGAAATAGTGGTACTGAATTATCTTTAATCTCAATGAACTTAAAGTCAAAAAGTTCATTTGCGACAAAAAACATCGCATTGATTAAATTTTCCATTTGAAGGTAATTTTTTACTTCATCAGAGCTTAAATCATATTTTTTTTGACGCACTTTTTCCGCATAATATCGATAATCCCAAGGCTTTATCTTGATGCTTTTCTGCTCTTTTGATGCAATTTTTTGCATCTCTCTGACTTCATCATTTATTTTGGAAACTGCGAAAGGCCACACAGACTTTAAAAGATTGAGTGCATTATCTGGATGTCCAGCCATCCGATCCTCAAGACGCCACTCTGCATAATTTTCATATCCTAAAAGTTTTGACCGTTCATGTCTCAACTTCAATATCTCTTTGATAATGTCATTATTATCAAAGCGATCACCATTATCACCGCGATTATAATAATTCATCCAAACTTTTTTTCTGAGATTCCTTTCAGCGGAAAATTTGAGGAATGGCTCCACAGATGATCTCGTATTAGCAATTAAATATTTTTTTTCATACCCGAGTGCCTCAGCAGCTTGAGAGTATGCTGAGATCAGTGATTGTGGGAGACCGCTTAGATTTGATGAATCAATTATTACAAAATAATTTTCTTCCTCAGATAAAACGTTATTACTAAATTTAGTATGTAATTCAGACAAACGAATATTTATTTTCTGATATCTTCTCTTTAGTGAATCACTTAGTGCAGCGCCATTTCTTACTAAATTTTTATATTTTAATGTAAGAAGACGCTCTTGTTCTTTATCCAGTGCTAATAGTTCTTTATTTGTGAACAAGTGCTCAATTCTCTCGAAGATCTTATTATCATGGTTAATCTCTGCATAGAATTGACTGATTTTTGGCGCCATACTCTCTTGGATGGTTCTAAACTCAGGTGTTGAGAGATTTGATGATAAAACACCGTAGTAAGAAAACACTCTGTCTAAAAGCCGACCAGTCTCTTCTAGTGCTAAAATTGTGTTTTCGAATGTTGGCTTCTCTGACTGATTTGCGATTTCATATATCTCAGATCTTGTCTGATCCATTCCCATGATTAAAGCGGATTTAAGATCATCTAAGTTAAGGTCTGTGAAATTAGGAACACCCCCGTAGGGGCCAGTCCATTCTCGTGTGAAAGAATTCATATCTAATCTCTCATCTTCCGATGTTTCATAACGCTCACAGCCAATTAAAAGCATTAAAAAAAGTGCAGCAACTGGAATCAGTCTCATAATCAAAACAATTTACGCTATTTATGGGAAATTCTTCTATATCCGTTTCTTCTTGATATCTCTTATTATAAATCTGGCGGGATGTATGTCCAAACGAATTCGCTTTGGTATTGGAGGAATTTGGTTCGAAATTTCGGAAGCTAGTATCTCAGCGCAAAGAGGTGCATACGTTAATCCTCGCGAGCCCATACCACAATTTACATACAGATTAGGGAGATAGCTTCCAGTTTGTTGGGTAACTTTTTTTGCATCATCGCGCAAATAATCAAAATCATTTTTCATCTTGGTAAAATCTGGAACTGCACCAGTAAAAGGAAGATAATCTCGCGTGGTTCCCCTGAATCCGACTCGCCCATTAATATCTTTTGGATTTAGGTGCTTGCTAAATTCATGAAATAACGAATCAATCTTGAAAATTTTCTCTAGATTGCTTTGATGATCAACTTGTCTGGTATAAGTAAAGTCATTGTTATGATTATATGTTGCACCACAGACATGTGAATTTTCGAAACTGGGTGTTATATATCCTTCAGCGCAAACTACACACTTGAGGTTTTTACTGAAACTATTCGATTCAAACTGTGAGATTTGACCCCTTAATTTTTTGATTGATAGGAAGGATGTCTCATTAAAAACTTTTGCGGCATGAGAATTAGCTATAACTAATTTATGAGCTGTGTTAACGATCTTTTTACGCTCATTTAATATTTCCCAGGAATTTTCAGATGCAATAAATCTTAAATCATCTGCTTTGCTTGAGATAATTGGAATATCAAATTCTTTTACTAAATTTTTGCAAATTTTTGGTATTGAAAGCCATCCGAGTGTGGGGAAAAACAATCCACATTCGGCCGACAGATTAAGACCAGCAATTTTTTTAAGAGTTTTGTTATAAAGTAATTCGAAAAAGTTCTCATTACGCCCGTATCTCAATGAAATATTATGGAATATTTTTTCTTCAGTGTTTGACTTGGGTAGAACAAGAACACCGCATTGTTGGCCGCATTCTTCCTCCCAGAATTTTTTGTAATAGTTGCTGGCAAATTGCAATGCAATCATATTTAGATCTGCAAGTGAACTAGAATGAGCAGACAATCTTGGATAAAGAATAGCTCGATTATTGCCTGATGCTTCGATTGCAACGTCGCCATGCTGATCAAGAATTGTAATGTTAAAACCTCTTTTTTTTAAGGCTACCGCTGTTAAACAGCCAGTTATGCCACCACCAATGATGGTGATATTCTGTTTTTTTTTGAATCTTGTGGGCGTATATTTTTCAACATGCCATCCAAGTGGATTTACATAAGGTGAAATATTATGGTTATCTTTATAAGATGCCGTAATCATGCTTCGTTTTCCCCCGAATCCCTTACAAATCGAAACATTGAAACCGTTTTCAGCGAGTGTTTTTTGTAATTTTGAGGCTGCGCTAAATGAGGAAAGTGTCGTATGTTTTGAAGAAAGACGAGCAACTTGTTTTAATAAGTTGGATGACCAAGCACTCGGATTGAGATTTGGGGAAAATCCGTCTAAAAACCAACAATCAAATGATTCAAAATAACTCGTATTCGAGTTTTGTTTGGATTGTATCAACTGACTGAAACCAATTTCGGCGTCGTCAATGATCAAGCATAATTGGACTTTCCCATTAAATAACTCGATAAGATTGAATCCTTCAGTCAGTTTTGGATAGGTGTCTAGTAGTTGATGACTAACAGCATTTAGTGATTCATAAAATCCATGCAGAATTTTCATATCATCTAGTTTTAGGGGTATCTTTTCTGTCGCAAAGTAAACTAATCGTTTGTTTTTAAGATCTAATTCGAGCCATTTTTTGCAACAGTTCAAAAAGTTTATGCCCCCTCCAAAGCCAACCTCACCAATAGTGAAGAGATCTTTGTTCTCCGGGAGATTCAGCCATCTTTGTATTAGGTTATTTTTTTCTAAAAAGACATAAGTGCTCTCACTTAGCGCATCTTTTTTGGAAGAATAATAGTCATTATATTTTTTCGAAAAAAGCGTTCCTTCCCGTAATTCTGTCTCCGCATAGTTATTCAAAATTTAATATGCCAAATTCAGTTAATATTTTCTTTGTCCAGACTTGTATTTTTGAGTCAGTTTGATCAAATTGATTTTCATCATCAAGTGGCAATCCGAGAAACATGGATTTCTCAGCGTTTAATGCTTTTGAGTGAGTAAATGAATAACCTTGATTAGGCCATGTGCCCACCATAATCGCTCCTTGATCTTTTAATTTTTGCCATAAATAACCCATGGCATCTTGAAACCATTCTGGATATCCTACTTGATCACCGAGTCCAAAAAGTGCCACATACTTAGATTCTAAATTAATCTCCCTAAGTTTCTCCCACTGATCTTCCCAATCTTCTTGCAACTCTCCAAAATCCCATGTCGGTATGCCAGCAATAAGGTACTTGTAATCAGCCATTTTTAACACCGAGGTATCATTGATATCGTGGAGGCGAGTACAGTCAGTTTTAGTTAAAATATTAATCTGGGCACTGATTTTTTCAGCCGCCATCTCTGTGTAACAAGTTGTACTGCCGTAAAACACACCTATTTTTTCTTTCATTGTGTTTTCCCAGTTTTCAAAAGACTAAAATTTGTTTGTCGTAGTGCTTCAAACAAAACTATTGCCACTGCATTTGATAGATTTATACTCCTGCTTTTGGGTGCCATTGGTATTTTGAGCAAGTATTTTTCTCCGATAGTCTCTCTGATATCTGGGGGGAGACCTCGAGTCTCGGGACCAAAAATTAGTGTGTCTGTTGTTTGAAAATTTATATTTGAATATTCAATTGATCCTTTGGTAGTCAACCCATAGATATTTCTTGGCTTAACTTTCTTAATGAAAGCGTTTAAATTTTCATGCACATCTAATTCAGTAAATTCATCATAGTCGAGGCCAGCCCTCCGAAGTCTTTTATTTTCGAGACTAAATCCCAGAGGTTTAATGAGATGAAGTCGACAGTTAGTGTTTGCACATAGCCTTATAATGTTTCCTGTATTAGGAGGAATTTCAGGTTCGAATAAAACAATATTCATAATTTATATTTTTAAATGGCTCAGCTAACACCTTATAATAATCTACGGAAATAAGTTATCACAGATGTGTACTAAGGTTTATTCTGTGGAGCTTGATTTTTATAACTTTAAGGGTTTTAGTTTTATGCGAGAACAGGACAAAGAAAAAGCTATTTTAATTTTAAATCAAATTATGGAACTCGAGTTGTCAGGTGTAGTGCGATACACCCATTACTCACTTATGGTGTATGGTTATCATCGGATTCCAATCGTAAATTGGTTGAAAGAAAACGCTCAAGAGGGTCTCGAGCATGCGGGTAAAGCAGGCGAGATGGTAACGATGTTAGGCGGTCATCCCTCTCTAAAAATAGGGGCTTTACTTGAGACAGAGAAACATGATATTGGTGATATACTTCGGGAGAGTCTCGAGCATGAGGCGCTCACAGCAAGTGTTTATCATGAATTACTAAGGTTGGTGGAGGGTAAATCCGTTATATTAGAAGAATACGCAAGAGGAATGATACATCTGGAGGAGCAGCACCTAGATGAGGTTAACAAAATGCTGCGGAAACCAGGCGATCTTGCGCCATTTGAAGCGTAAACTGAAAAAAGCTAAAAATATTTAATTAAGGAGTTTAAAAATGAGTGCAAAAAGAATGAATGGGCTACATTTACACAAAAGTGGATTTTTTTTTGCGGCAGTTCTATTGATGCTCAGTATAACTCCTCTATCAGTGCAATCTGAACGCGATACTTCTAGAGATAAATATAGGAATCCATATTCAACCCTTGAATTCTTCGGATTAAATCCTGAAATGGATGTTCTCGAAATATCTCCAGGTGGAGGTTGGTATACCGAAGTTTTAGCCCCTTACCTAGAAGGAACTCTCTTCGCGGCACATTTTAACCCAGACGGTGATAGAGCTTATTACAAAAGATCCAGAGATAATTACGTTAAGCGAATTGAGTCTGATCCCAAGTTATTTAAAAATGTGAGCATTGCAATATTTGACGCAGATCAAAATATTTTGACTGTAGACAATGACTCCGTTGATGCCGTCCTCACTTTCAGAAATGTCCATAGTTGGCTCCGCTCAAACTCAGAATCTAATGCTTTCGCTCTTTTTTTTAAAGCGCTAAAGCCAGGTGGAATTCTTGGGATTGTGCAACATAGAGCCAAACCAGGTACAACAATAAAAGCAATGAAAAACTCTGGTTACGTAACAGAAGAATACGTTATTGAGCTTGCAAAAAACGCTGGCTTTGTCTTTGAGGCGTCCTCTGAAATTAATTCTAATGAAAAGGATACGACAGACCATCCGAAAGGTGTTTGGACATTGCCGCCCTCGTTAAGTTTAGGAGACAGTGACAAGGAATTTTATCTTTCAATCGGGGAAAGTGATCGGATGACTTTGAGGTTCAGGAAACCTTCAGTTTGATAAAAATTCCAATTGAGAGTCTTGACCGATCTATTATATTTTCAATAATCGAAGAATTTGTTTTAAGAGAGGGCACTGACTATGGCGCTTATGAGGTCAATTTTCAGAGTAAGATCGATGAGATATATAGGAAGTTGGAGAGTGATGAGTACTCAATCTCTTATGACGAATCCACAGAGTCTTGTACAATAATTGCTAACGTCAGTCTCGATAAATATTGCAATTAGATAAAAATGAATACGAATCAGAGTTCCCAGAAATTAGCTGAGCAAATTTTTGCGCCTATTGAGGATCAACTCAGTAAAGATTGCAAAGTATGCGTTGCGTTCAGCGGCGGTTTAGACTCGAGAGTATTACTCGAGTTGACGATCAAAAAAATTTCGTTAGACAGACTACTAGTAATTCATGTTAATCATGGCCTATCTGCCGAGGCGGATTACTGGCAAAGACATGTGGAGGAAACCTGTGATTCGATCGGTGTTCAGTTGGTCACTGAAAAAGTAACTGTTCAATCTGCAGGCAAGGGTCTTGAGGCTGCGGCTAGAGATATCAGATATAAAGTCTTTGATAAGCACATGGCTGAGAGTGATATTTTGCTACAAGGTCATCATTTTGATGATCAGGTGGAGACAATTCTTTATAGGCTGCTCAGAGGTTCAGGCGCGAAAGGGCTTGCGGGTATTCCAAAGACTAGAAAGCTATCTAGAGGGATATTATTCAGACCCCTTTTGGGAATCAAAAGGAGTGATTTAGAAAATTTTGCCAAAACATGTTCACTGAAATGGATAGAGGATGAATCCAATAAAAATAATGAATTTGATCGAAACTTTATAAGAAACAACATACTACCTAAAATTACCGAGCGATGGCCTGATTATCACGCTCGTTTTGACACTTTAATACGCAATAGTAGATCAAATAAAAGATTATCAGCATCTATCTTTAAGCAAGATATACAGACTCTTGATCAAAAACAGGAGAGGGGGGGTCATTCCATAGATATAAGAGTATTTTCTTCGCTTGACAGAGTTAGACAAAAAAACGTTTTGCTTTATTGGGCTGACTCGAATGGAATGCAAAGTCCGGGACATAAAATTATACGTGAAATTTTAGACTCTCTTTTGAATGCGGATGAAGATAAAAAGTCGCAAGTAAATTTCCGTCAGACTCAATATCGAAAATATAGAGACAGAGTGTATCTGCTGGATGGAAAATCTTTTTCAGATCTGGAAATTTTAAGAAGCCAAAAGATAGTCTGGAATAAAGAGTCACGATTGGATTTGGATCCTGTTAGCCATTTAAAATTTGACGTCACTCAAGGTGATGGAATTCGTTATCCCAAGAAGGTGCCGGTAATAATTAAGTTTCGAAAGGGAGGCGAGCGATCGCATCCGTCTGGCAGAGAGCATTCCAATAGTTTAAAAAAATGCCTTCAAGAGTCGGGTTTGGAACCGTGGTGGCGAGATTATGTTCCTCTTATTTACTTCGGCAGTGAACTTGTTGCTGTTGGGGATTTATGGATCCAGAAAGATTGGGAGGCTGGGATTAAAGAGCCAAGTTTAAAGGTTAGTTGGATTACAAAAACCTTATAGAATCAATTGGATCTTTCTGATATTCTATTTACCCATCTTATCAAGGATGGGTCTACTATAAATTCCTGAAAAGATCATCAAACTTGTGAAAGTAAATTTTGGCTAAGGCCCAGGGTAGATGATTATGGCTCGCTATATTTTTGTAACTGGAGGTGTTGTTTCTTCTTTAGGGAAGGGTATAGCCGCCGCGTCTCTCGGAGCAGTTCTCGAGGCGAGAGGTCTGAGCGTCACAATGCTTAAACTGGATCCTTATTTAAATGTGGATCCTGGAACAATGAGTCCTCACCAGCATGGTGAAGTTTTTGTGACAGAAGATGGAGCAGAAACAGATCTTGACCTCGGTCATTATGAGAGATTTCTTCGATCAAAGATGACACAGAACAACAACTTCACTACTGGTCAAGTTTATGAAACCATTCTCAGAAGAGAAAGACGTGGTGATTTCTTGGGTGGCACAGTTCAGGTTATTCCGCATGTGACCGATGAAATAAAAAGGAGAATTTGTATTGGAGCTGGGGATCATGACGTTGCCATTTGTGAGATTGGAGGAACCGTTGGAGATATTGAATCACAACCCTTTTTAGAGGCAATCAGGCAAATGAGAGGTGAAGTTGGATTCCAAAATGCATTATTGATTCATCTGACATTAGTTCCATTCATCGCATCAGCAGGTGAAACTAAAACAAAACCAACACAACACTCAGTTAAGGAGATGCGCTCGTTGGGTTTGCAGCCAGATGTTCTTTTATGCAGGTCAGAGACTGAAATTGAGGAGGAACAACTTAAAAAGATATCGCTATTTACAAATGTTGAAGAGAGAGCTGTGGTTCCTTTAGTTGATGCTTCCTCTGTATACAAAATACCTCGAATGCTTCATCAGAGAGGTCTAGATCAGTATGTTCTTGAGAGATTTGGCTTAAAAAAACCACAAGCAGACTTATCGTCTTGGGACAGAGTGGTATCAAATCAAGCTTCATCCTCGGGAGAAGTCGTTGTTGCGATGGTAGGAAAATATATGGATTTAGTGGATGCTTATAAGTCATTAACTGAAGCACTGGGTCACGCAGGCATCCAGAATAAGTTGAATGTGAAAATTGAATACATTGACTCTGAGAGAGTAGAGTCAGATATTAGCCTTATTACAGATGCAGATGCGATCCTGATACCCGGAGGTTTTGGCTCTCGAGGAATAGAGGGAAAAATTAGCGCAGCAAGGTATGCGAGAGAAAACAAAGTTCCTTACCTTGGCATATGCTTGGGTATGCAGATTGCAGTGATTGAATATGCGAGAAACAAGTGTGGTTTAAAAGGTGCTAACAGCACAGAGTTCGATCCTAAGACTGAACATCCTGTCGTTGGTTTAATAGAAGAGTGGATAGATCGCGATGGTAATCTTGAGGAACGCGACGAGAACTCTGATTTAGGTGGGACCATGAGGTTAGGTGCACAAGATTGTCATCTCCTGCCCGGCAGTCAAGCTCATCAAGTTTATTGCACAGAACTGATTCGGGAGAGACATCGACATAGATATGAAGTAAATAATAATTATAGACCATGCCTAGAATCAGCCGGCTTGGTAATTGGTGGTCTATCATTTGATAAAAATCTTGTTGAAACAATTGAGTTGCCAGAGCATCCATGGTTTTTTGCGAGTCAGTTTCACCCTGAATTTACATCTACGCCAAGAGATGGGCATCCCCTATTCAAGCAATTCATAAATGCAGCCATTAATTATCGAAATGAGAAGGTGATATGACTCAAGAATGTAAATCGGTAAAAATAAACGAGATAGAAATAAGTAATAATCTACCGTTTACAGTCTTTGGAGGAATGAATGTTTTAGAGGACGAAGTCACTTGTATGGAGATCGCCAAAATTCTCAAAGAAACTTGCTCGAAATTGGCTCTGTCTTTTGTATTCAAAGCATCTTTTGATAAAGCAAATCGCTCTTCAGTTGGATCTTATAGAGGTCCTGGACTATCGAAAGGTTTGGAGATACTGAGTCAGATTAAGCAAGAACTAAATATACCAATCATCACCGATGTCCATGAACCAGATCAAGCAAGACAGGTGGCAGAGGTGGTTGACGTGCTTCAAGTTCCAGCATTTTTAGCAAGACAAACGGATTTAATTGGTAAAATTGCCGAGACAGGTGCAGTGGTAAATATAAAGAAACCACAATACTTGAGTCCAGAACAAATGATTAACATAGTCGAGAAATTTTTACATTTTGGCAATGACAAACTTATGATTTGTGAACGTGGAAGCTGTTTTGGATATGACAATTTGATAGTTGATTTACTTGGATTTGATGTAATGAAAAATTTAACGGGTGGTATACCATTAATTTTTGATGTGACGCACTCTTTGCAGAGAAGAGAGGTGGGAAGTGCAGCATCCGGAGGTAGAAGGAGACAGATTATGGGCTTAGCAAAGGCTGGAATTGCTGCAGGTGTTGCTGGCTTATTTGTGGAAACCCATCCAAATCCAAATGAAGCAAAATGCGATGGACCGTGTGCTTTGCCGCTTGATCAGGTCGAGCATTTTTTAACTGATTTAAAAAATATTGATCAGCTAATTAAATCTCAAAAGAATCTTAAAATAGAGTAATCAATTCCATTTAGATGGAAAGTGTGATTAAAAAATGACAAAAATTGTAAATATTAGTGCGCTAGAAATTTTAGACTCCAGGGGTAATCCTACAGTTAAAGCTACTGTGACTTTAGAGGGTGGATTTACCGGTTCCGCATGCGCTCCTTCTGGAGCCTCAACTGGATCCAGGGAAGCTTTAGAGTTGAGAGATGGAGGCTTAAGATACTCTGGTAAAGGAGTTCTAAAGGCTATCAACAATATTAATACTACTATTAATACACTTTTATGTGGTCAGGATGCCTTTGATCAAAGGCTTATTGATGAAATCATGATTAAAGCAGACGGCACTGAAGAAAAGTCTTTTTTAGGAGCGAATGCTATTCTTGCTGTATCTTTGAGTGTTGCTAAAGCAGCAGCTAATGCAGCAAAAATCCCACTTTATGCTCATATTGCAAATTTGAATGGTACCACTGGAGAGTACTGCATGCCTGTTCCAATGATGAATATAATTAATGGTGGTGAGCATGCGGATAACAATATCGATATCCAAGAGTTTATGATCCAACCGGTCTCCTCGGGAAGTTTCGCAGAAGCTTTGAGGATGGGTACTGAAATCTTTCATTGCTTGAAAATAATTCTGAAAGAAAAAAATTTGAGCACTGCCGTTGGTGATGAGGGAGGATTTGCTCCAAATTTAAAATCTAACTCTGCTGCCTTGGAGATAATTCGTGAGGCAGTTGCTAAAGCTGGTTATGAATTAGGAGAAGACATCAAATTAGCACTAGATTGCGCTTCCTCAGAATTTTACAAAGATGGAACTTACACTTTGATAGGTGAAGGTAAAACTATGAATTCCAAGGAACTTACTTATTACCTTAAAGACTTATGCAATAGATTTCCGATTTCCTCGATTGAGGATGGGCACGATGAGTCAGATTACAACGGATGGTATCACCAGACAGCAGAGCTTGGTCAAGATGTGCAGCTCGTTGGAGATGATCTTTTTGTAACTAATCCAGTTTTATTAAAATCTGGAATTAAAGACGGTATAGCAAATGCTATATTAATTAAGTTTAATCAAGTGGGCACTTTGAGTGAAACACTTGATGCTATAGCGATTGCAAGGGAAGCTGACTACAAAATAATTATTTCACATCGATCTGGTGAGACCGAAGATACAACAATAGCGGATTTAGCAGTAGGAACTCGAGCAGGTCAAATAAAGACTGGCTCGCTTTGCCGCTCCGATAGAGTGGCAAAATACAATAGGCTTTTGGAAATTGAGTCTCAGCTTGGCAGCGATGTTGCACCGTATGGCAAAGTCCTCTGAGATTTTAAAATTCCAGTATTTTTAGGATTTGTAAGAATTATGAGATTGCTTTCTATCACTCTATTTTTTTTATTAATTTTGATTCAGGTCAAGCTTTGGTTTGGCGAGGGAAGTATAAGAGAATACTTCACACTGAAAGAAACGATTGAGTCTCAAAAAGTGCGAAATGAAAGTCTAATAAAACGCAATAATAGAATGATTCAAGATATTCAGAATTTGAAAAATGATGGGAAAGGGATTGAGGAGGTTGCGAGAAAGGAGTTAGGAATGATCAAAGAGGGAGAAACATTTTATTTGGTCACTGACAGTCAGTCTAAAAAGCGAGAAGATAATCTGTGAAGACTGAAAACTTATGGGCAATAGTACCAGCAGCTGGAAGAGGAAGTAGATTTGATGCGAAGCTCCCAAAACAATTTCACCAGTTGGGAGGGAAGCTAGTAGCTGAAATTACATTGAACAAACTTTTAGAACTTTCTCAAATAAAAAAGATTGTGGTTGTTTGTGATTTGAAATCTGATTATTGGAAAAAGATCAAAACAAATGACAACGCCAGAATAAATTACATAGCCGGCGGTTTACAAAGGGCGCACTCG